>Ga0098035_1000849_pt1 | contig 15044 bp, 19 predicted proteins | sample 3_EtaG_FD_75046 | JGI IMG/M metagenome (GOLD analysis project Ga0098035, IMG submission 75046) | Marine viral communities from the Subarctic Pacific Ocean - 3_ETSP_OMZ_AT15126 metaG | ecosystem: Environmental > Aquatic > Marine > Oceanic | place: Pacific Ocean | collected 2015-01-07
CGCTCCTCCTGATTTTATTAAAGTTGCGAATGCCTTTGGTCTTAAAACAGTGGTTATAGACGACGGTTCAGATTATGAAAAAGTAAGAACACAAATAAGAGAGTTCTTGGATTATGACGGTGGTATTATATGTGACTTAAATTGTCATGAGTGGCACACATATGAGCCAAAGATTGTTGGTTGGTCAACACCCATTGAGGATATGTATCCCTATCTTCCAAGAGAAGAGTTTTATGAAAATATGGAGATTGAGCCCTTAGAGATTTCTAGCAACCCACCAATGCCAAGTATTTTTGGCCCATCGGAGAGTATGGAATAATATGAAAACCAAAATATATATTTATCCACAGGCAAAGCCACATGTTCACGATGATACCGACATTTACAAAAACACAGTACCGTTAAGTAAAAAAGGGATCCTCGACCACTGTGAAATAGTAGATCCAGATTCGGCAGAATATTTTTATATGGGCCAAATTGGAAACGATCATTTTAATTTGTATAATGAAAACAGTTTTCAATTTTTAAAAGAATGCCCACAAAAGCATATATGCGACGTAGAAGGTGAGGGTGGCAGATCTATAGCTCCGTGGCTTCACGATTCTATCGTCACCTCTATGGGTCCTTTAAAAAAGTATTCCAACATAAACAACCTTTTTACTAGACCTACTTTTTCACACCTATTGCTGGATATAGTTAACAACAGAGATCCCTCAGCTGATTTTCCTTTTCCGAAAGAAAAAAGCTTTGGCTTTCGTGGCTATTTAAACTGTCATAGTCGAGCTATGATGATATATGCGCTTCATCAAGCTGATCATTTTAAAAAAGAATTGCATGTTAACAGAAAGTGGTCTGGGCCATCTGAAATAGGTTCTGCGGTTCAACTAGACTATATTGATACAATGCTAAGAAATCCGATTTCTTTGTGTCCTCGGGGTTCTGGAATTGATAGCGTTAGGTTGATAGAAACTTGTTATTTTCAAAGAGTCCCTGTCCTGATATCTGATCAAGATTACTATTTAGTTGGCGAAGATCATTACGATACCAGCTTCTGCTTCAGAATTGTCGGAACAGATATGACACCAGATAGCATGCAGAAGGGCTTACAAAACATATACGATACACCTATAGATGAATTAGAAGAACGCGCCCACCTAGCAAGAAAGTATTTTGATGAAGTTATTAGAGAATACTTCAATGATCCAACAAAGTATCTTTTTGATTGGTTGAGAGTGAAAGATGAAAGTACATAAATTTATTAATAAAATATTGAACAAGGGAACAGAAATATTTAATCCCCAAGCTAAAATAATAGCTAATGTAGACCGTGCCATTGAATTTTTTGAGACAGGAAACACGGCTCCTGTATTGCTTGAGGTAGATCCCAGCAATGCTTGCAATCATGGCTGTTATTTTTGTATATCTTCATATATCCATCTTCCCGAATCAAAAGATCTAGAAACATATGATCGGTCGCTGATGTCGCGAGATATGTTAATGTCACTGTGTCAAGATTCTATTGATATGAATGTTCGCGCAATTAACTGGACGGGCGGCGGCGAACCGACCCTAAACCGACATTTAAAAGATGCAATTGAGTTTATTGGTACAAATTCTGATATACAGATGGGTATGTTTACCAACGGCACTTTAATCGACAAACACGACATGTATGATGTATTGGTGGATAATATGACGTGGGTCAGGTTTTCGATTGATGCCGGCACAAAAGAAACTTACAACAGCATACGTAGAGTACGACCCGGCCACAATTGGGATGTAATGGTTTCTAACTTACAAACATTGATAAACGTTAACAACTCTAAAGGGAGAAAAATAAGTATTGGCGTTGGATTTGTTGTAACCCCTGACACTTATAAAGAAGTTGTTGATTTTGCTACCTTCTTTTCTAAATTTGATGTTGATTATTGTCAGTTTAAGCCCGAAATAGTCAATAAAGAGAGAGAAGGTGGTGTCCAAAGAGATTTGGATTTTTGGAGCAATCAAGTAGAGCCTCGTTTAAAAAAAGCGAAAGATATACTTGGAACAAAGTTTCAAATTAATGGCTATAAGTTGACTGATTTGGAAGAAGATCTTACATTATATGGACGAAACTATAAAAGATGTTTAGGTTCCCAATTGCAACCGTGTATCGGCGCTGACGGACACGTTTATGTATGCACAAACCACAGAGGATATAAAAAATATAGCTACGGTAGTCTGCACGAAAAGTCTTTCAAAGATATCTGGAGCGATGTACAAAAAAGACAATCAGTAATGCATCAGATTGATAATGTTGAATGCTTTTCTAACTGTACAAAACTTTGTAAGCCCCACGAAAGCAATAAGATAATGTGGGATTTGTTTGATGAGTATGACAATCTTTGTGCAAAGGAAAAGGAAAGTTTTAGAACCGCACTGTTGAAGGGTAAAAAAGAAATCAGAGGTATTATTAAACACCCGGACTTTATATGATAACATTAATCAACGGTCGAGGCCAGTTAGGCAGGCGCCTGTCTCAAATGTTGAAAGATGTGACGCATGACGAAGAGGATGTTTACATATACCACACTTGGAATATAGATGATAAATCAGAGACAGTTCAAAAAAAAGAGTATGAAAAATTCTTATTCTTTATCGAACAACACAAAAGAGCAAAAATCATTTTTGTGTCAACATATTCGGAAAAGGAAAATTGGTACAACCATTACAAACAAAAATCAGAAGCCTATCTTATTGACAAGTGTGAGAAAGCAATTGTTATCAGGCTTCCTACGTTGATTGGGAAAGGAACTATAGTGAAACTTAAAAATAATGAAATCTCACCATATGGTTTTTTGGAATTATTATCATTAGATGCGGCAGCAAAAAGTATAATAAACAAAGTCTCATATGATGGGATCATCAAAAACTTTATCATTAGAGGCGAGACTATTTCGGCAGATAGCATTCAACAAATGTTGAGTATAGGAGAAGGAAATTGAATAACAAACTGTTGGCAGTTTATAATACATGCGGTATTCAAAGGGACAATACTAAATGGTATATCGAATGTATAAGAAGTTTTTTAAATCAAGATCTTGATGGCGCCAGAGTTGTGTTATCGTCTTGTAGAAACAGCCCCACCAGCATCAAAGAAGTATATCAAGCGTTCGGTGATGAGATTTCTTATTGCCTAACACCAGAACGCCACACTGTAAACATAACATTTAACAACGCAGTACAGAGATCAGTTGAAAACTTCGGCGAATTTGAAGGGTATATGTATATTGACTCTGGGTGTACGATGGATGGGCAGACTGATATATTTTCTTTAGCTCACCAGGCAATGCATGAAAATGAATATGGAATTGTGGCTGTGCAGACCGATACAGATGAGTGTCTTGAGAATTTAGGACCACCTTATGTTTATGAATCAAAAGATATTCAAGTTAAAAACGAACATCTGGTGGTCCCAATTGGTACATCGATTAATCAACATACGGCTGTGTTTAATAATAAAATCTTTCAGTCATATAAAAAACTCTGTTCTGATGTTTTTGCAGCGTTTTGTTCTGAATCTGTTTTAAACTACATAGCGGCCTCTGTAGGGCTTCGGTGGGTTGTCATGGCCGACAGGCAGGTTCGTCACTTAAAAGCTGTTGACGGCCCTTCTAGCGGCTTTGAGCATAGAATAGCTGCCGAGGACAAGGCCGGCAAGATTATCAAGGACAATTGTTGGAATAATTTGCTTTACTCTAGAAATGCTCTGGATTTTGTTAATGATCAAGAGGCTTTCGAAGCCGGCCTCGGATATGAGGAGTGTAATGATATTATGAATCACAATTCCGATGCCTATGATTCGAGCGGCTTCTGCAAAGATCACGATAGATTAAGAAAAGTAGTTCAAAAACATTTGTTTTTGTCTGATGAAGAATTGAACTATAATGACATTAAATGTAAATTTATACCTTAAGGATTTGTAATGGAAAATAAAGTTTTATTAGTTTATAATACGTGTGGGATAAGACAGGACAACACAGATCACTATATCAAATGCATAAACACTTTTTTAAAACAAAAGTTTGATGGCTTTAAGATTGTTCTTTCTTCTTGTAAAAACAGCCCCAAATGTATTAAGAAGATATATGCCACGTTTGGCAATAAGATATCCTACTGTCTAACGCCAGAACTACACACAGTTAACATCACCTTCAACAAAGCCTGTCAAGAATCTGTAAAGGCTTTTGGAGATTTCGAATCCTATATGTATGTTGATTCGGGCTGCTGGTTTGAGGAAGACGATATTGTTCAAAAAACATATGATTGTCTGAAATCGGGCCCTCATGGAATAGTTGCTGTTCAGGTTGATAATGATGAGGCATTGGACATATTAGATCCAAAATTTAGACACACGACAGACAAGATACAAATAAAAGGGGAACACTACACAATTCCAATTGGAAAATCAATCAACCAACACGTACATTTGTTTAGCAAGGAGATATTTCAGAATTGTAATCAAAAGATAGAACCAGATGTCTTCGCGGCTCACTGTTCAGAATCTGTATTTAATTACATTGCTGCTGCATCAAGCCAAAGATGGGTTATTATGGCAGATAAGCAAATCAATCACCATTGCAGTATTGATGGAGCTTCTTCTGGCTATAGCCACCACTCAAACAAATTTTATAATACGTGGAATAATTTGCTTTGCGGTAGAGATGCGTTAGAGTTTATTAACGATCCAGAGTCACACGAAGTTGGTGTTGGTTATGAAGAATGTAACAATATCATGAATCACGATCCCGATGCTTATGATGAGGATGGTTTTGCAAAATATCCCGATAGATTATTGGAAAAGGTCAATCGATACTTTTTTCTAAACAAAGAAGAATTAAACTATGATAATATAAAGTGTAAATTTATAGTATGAAATATATAAAAAATATTAAAAAATACCCAATTCAAGGATTGATAGAAATAGAATTAAACCCTTATTCTGACCCAAGAGGGCAAATTTGGTCTATTTATGAAGAGTGCGATATGTTGCCAACATTTGTTGAAGATAAAGTTACAATATCAAACAAAGGGGTTCTAAGAGGGCTTCATGGAGATTTTGAAACTGACAAATTGATTTGCTGCATGCATGGAGACCTCTTCTTGTCGGTCGCTGATATTAGGAGAGAATCCAACACCTTTAAAGAAACGCAAACGTTTTATTTATCAGATGACAATCCTACAATAGTGTTGGTGCCGGCCGGCTGTTTAAATGGACATTTGTGTTTATCAGATAAATGTATATTTTTCTACAAGTGGTCCGAGAAGTATAAACAACCAGATGACCAAATTACAGTTTTGTACAGCGACCCAGAGTTAAGTATTCCGTGGCCAACAGATGCCCCGATTCTTTCCGAAAGAGATAGTCGCGCCAAAATATTGCGAGAGATGGAAGTATAAAATGAACTTGAACAACAATACCATGTTACAAAAAAGAATTGCTTATCTCTGTAGATGAAACAATGCAAGAAGCAAAGAGCAAATATCTAATGGACGATCCCGGTTCATACCAGCGTGCCCCAATTAAGATTGTTGAACGATAAGGGTATAGAATAATGGATGTGAGTATTTTAGTGGCATGCTTGGGAGATTACAGCCCAATTATCGAAGCGATAGATAAATGTGATACAGATTATACATATGAAATTTGTGTTTGTTCTGATATAAGAGTGCCAAAATATGCACATGATTTTCGAATACATTTCTTTCAGGATCAAGGCACTAGCGTGAAATCGTATAATACAATGTTTAAATACAGCACCGGTCAATACGTAATTTGTGTAGGTGGATCTATAATACCGCCTGAAAATATGTTCGATTTAGTAGATGAACTGAAAAGACAGGAACAAGCCGGAAAGAAGATGGCTATCACAGCAATGAGGGCCCATGATGGAGGGGCCCGAATCCCTGTTTGGGCCGCAGAAATGGCTGGAATGGTAATAAACGACAGATCAACACCAAGGCCAAATGTTTTAAGATGGCCAGCTTTTTCTAGAAAAACAGTGAACGAGTACCTTGATGGTGTTGTATTTAATCAATATTTTAAACATCACTGGGTGGATAATTGGATTGGAGCCTTTTGTTTTTTTCAAAATGAACCAAAAAAGGAATCAGTGAAGGTGCTTGTTGACGATAAAGAAAAAAAACACAAACCCATAAGCAAACACGATGATCACGATTTGAAGGTTTTCGAGGGTCTATTGAAGAAGTATAAAGAAAAACAAACCTATAATTTTAATCCACTGGAGGAATGATGATAAAATATCCATTAGCTAAAGAAACAATTAATGACGAAGACATAGATGCACTATGTAAGTGGCTCAAGAGCTATCCACGCTTAACCAAGGGACAGTTAACTTGGGATGTTGAAAGAGATTGGGCTGAATATATAGGCACCGAATATGCGGTGTTTAACAACTCAGGCTCTTCAGCAAATCTTTTGATGATCGCAGCCGCCAAAGAATGCGGTAGAATTGCCAACAAGAAGATTGTTGTGCCCTCTGTAGGCTGGGTAACTACGATTGCCCCAACGATTCAACTTGGCTTAACGCCAATCATGTGTGGTGCAGATCCAGATACTTTTGGGATTGATTTAGACCAGCTAGAAGAAATCTGTGAACGTGAGAATCCCGATGCAGTAATATTTGTGCAGGTTCTTGGTGTCCCACACCATCGAGAGCGCCTTTTGCAACTTAAGAAGAAGTACGGCTTCACTCTGTTGGAAGACGCTTGTGCTGCCCTAGGAGCCGCGTATGCAGACGGTTCTATGGTTGGAACCATTGGAGATATGTCATCGTTCTCGTTTTACTTTGGACACCAACTGTCAACAATTGAAGGCGGCATGGTAAACACTGAAGATAAAGAGTTATATGAGATGCTCTTAATGATGCGCAGCCACGGTTGGGCCAAAGATTTAAGCGAAGAATCGTCTAGTGCTCTCATGAAACAATATGGTATTGATGATTTTCACTCTCCGTTTACATTCTTCATTCCTGGCTACAACCTAAGATCCACAGATTTGCAGGCTTTCTTGGGTATCAGACAGGTTCAAAAAGCCGATTGGGCTGCTTCCCGGCGTAACAAAAATCACCGCCTTTATGCTGAAAAGTTAGAAGGCGTAGTTGAGTTTCAACGGTGGGGAGATAACGTACCCGTATCTATTTCGTTTGGTGCGTTGGCCAACAGTACACAACACCGCAAGGAAATTGTTACAAGATTGGTCGAGGCTGGCGTCGAGACTAGAATTTTCAGCGCCGGTAACTTAGGTCGTCATCCGTTCTGGACAAATTTATATGATGAATTCCAAGATGAAGTTAGCGATAACATTCATGCTTGCGGCTTTTTTCTTCCGAACTACCCAGAGCTGACACCAGAAGAGATTGATTTTATTTGTGATATTGTTAAAGGTGTGTAATGCGCATTTTAGTCATTGGAGAAAGCTGTAGCGATGTTTATAAATACGGGGATTGTACAAGACTTTGCCCCGAAGCACCGGTACCAGTAATGAAAACCGATAATAGAGAAACAAACGTTAATGCCGGTATGGCTATGAACGTTTATAGAAATGTTGAAGCACTATCAAAAGATATTGTAGTGGACATTATAACCAACAATAACTGGCAGCAAATAAAGAAAATAAGATATGTGGATCAAAAGACTAATTATATTATCTTAAGAGTAGATGAAAACGATGACTCAATTGATAGGTGTAAGATTAAAAAAATCAATTTTGAGCCCTACGACATTGTTATTATTTCCGATTACAACAAAGGCTTCTTAACCAGAGAAGATATAGAATATATCTCTAAAAAGCATCAGACAACCTTCCTGGACACAAAAAAGATATTGGGCAAATGGTGCAAAGATATTAAATACATTAAAATAAATGAAAATGAGTACGATAGAACCAGGCACATGATAGATTCTGATTTGGTATCAAAATTGATTATTACATTAGGATCAAATGGAGCGCGCCATTTAGATAAAACATATCCAGTATCGAAAGTTGAAATCAAAGATACTTCCGGCGCAGGCGACACTTTTATTGCTGGATTGTGTGTTAAATACCTGTCATCTAAAAACATTGATGATTCGATCGGCTTTGCAAATAAATGTGCAACAGTTGTGGTTCAAAAGAAAGGCGTGTCTGTCGTATGATAAAGGTCTGGATTAATGGGTGTTTCGATGTTTTACACCGTGGCCATTTTGAAATATTTAAATATGCTAAAAGCGTAGGTGACCATTTGATTGTTGGTATTGATTCCGACGAGAAAATAAAGAAAGATAAAGGCGCCGAGAGGCCCTATAACTGCGCGAAAGATAGAAAGTTTGCATTAGAGTGCATAAGATACATCGATCAGGTAGTTGTGTTTCAAACCAGAGAGGAGCTAGAAATGCTTATTAAAAATGAGGAACCCGATATTATGATGGTGGGCTCTGATTGGAGAGGCAAAGATGTTGTTGGAAAACAATATGCAAAAGAGCTAGTATTTTTCGATAGAATCGGTAGTTATTCAACCACAAATATATTGGAAAATATAAGATGAAATACGTGTTTGATATCGATGGTACGATCTGCACCAATACAAATGGTGATTATGAATCAGCAAAACCTGACCTAAACCGCATTGAAAAGATAAACAATCTTTACGATGAGGGACATATGATAGTTTTTCAAACAGCAAGAGGGATGGGAAGATTTGAGAATGATGCAAAAATGGCGACTGATAAATTTTATGATTTGACAAGAGAACAGTTAAACAACTGGGGTGTCAAATATAATCAGTTATTTTTGGGTAAGCCATCTGGCGATGTTTATATAGACGACAAAGGAATAAAAGATGAAGACTTCTTTGGAAATGAAATTTGTCCCTAAAGGATGGGGCTTTGAAAAATGGATAGTAAACTGTGATGAATATTGCGGCAAGCTTCTTTATTTTGTAAAAGGAAGACGATGCTCTTGGCATTATCATAAATTAAAGGATGAGGTATTTTATATTCAATCTGGAAAAATCCTTGTGAAGTTTTCAGAGGACGATGATTTAAAAGAAGCCGAAGAGCTTGTACTGGGCCCTGGTGACAATTTCCATGTGTATCGTGGATTACGTCATCAAATGATCGCACTGCAAGACACAGAGCTTTTTGAGTTTTCAACACAACATTTTGATAGCGACAGCTATCGAATCAAAAAAGGAGATTAAAATGGAAAATAAAACAAACGAGCTTAGATTATCAAATCAAGCACTTGGCGCCATCATGATGGCATTACAAGAATCATTGCTTAATGAATTGGACATTGTTCCAATCTTACGTGGCTTTGAATTGGTAAATAGCGAAGAAGGTCTTATTGTTAAAAATCCGCCAACGGTGCGGTTTTCTAATAATCGAGAGGTTAGTGAACAAGACCTTGAAAATATGGTAGAATAGTGCCTAGATATGTCTACAAGTGTTTAGAATGCGAACATGTAGCTACAATATTTCACTTATTAAGTGAAACAGTAGAAGAGTGTCCTGTTTGTCTCGTACAAAATGCAATGATAAAACAATTGACAACTCCGTTCTATAAAAAGAAAACAGAACAACAATCACAAAAAGTAGGCAAACTCACAAAAGATTTTATTGAGTTAAATAAAGAAGTTCTAGAAGAAGAAAAAGCAAAAAGAGAGGAATATGAGCCGACTTGAAATTATATTAATAGCAGTATCCACACTATCAGTTATATGTAATGTGTTTTTCTTTGTCTATATTCGGTCGATTTTGGCCAGATTGTTGTTCGTATCAGAAGAATTGGGTGATTTGCAAAACATGATAGACAGTTTTGCGAAACACGTACAGTCAGTTTATGAACTAGAAATGTTTTATGGTGATCAAACTTTACAAGCATTGTTAGACCATGCGGTATCGTTTAATGAACAATTGGAGACATTTGAATGGATTTATTCACTGACTGAAGAAAACAATGAGAAAAACAATGAGGAACAAGCTGTATATGAAGAATCAACAGACTCGCAAGAGGAAGACCCGCGGGAAGAGACGTAGCAATCATTATTTTACGCAAGTTCATGAAGACGCAATAGTAAGATACGCGATCTCTTCTTGTCAACGTGAGCGTACCGAATTATATGTTCAATATATACGGCCCGCGTTTAATGAAATGGTTGATAAAATTGTCTTTACTTATAAATTTACTAATCTACCAAATTGTGACTCATTGCGAGATGAGTGTAAGATTTGGCTAATGACGATCTTAGACAAATACGATCCAAACAAAGGCTCTAAAGCCTTTTCTTATTTTTCGGTTATAACAAAAAACTGGTTTATTCACAAAGTCAAAAAACAACAAAAACAAAACAAGCGTGAAGTGGATTTAGATAATATTTCTAAAAGATTTGAAGAAGAATTTTTATCCACCGAAGAATCCTATATAACAGACCGAATAGAAGAAGAATTTTGGAACTCATTCTATACCGAGCTGTCTTCTTGGGACGTTAATCAGATGAAGGAAAACGATTTAAAAGTTTACCAAGCAATACAAGTATTATTTGAATCAAAAGATGAAATCGATATTTTTAATAAAAAAGCTATTTATCTATATCTAAGAGAGATAACAGGGTTGAACACTAAACAGATCGTTAATTCTTTAAAGAAATTTAGAAAAAAGTATTATGTTTTTAAAGAAGATTGGGAGAAAGGCTTGTTGTGAGTAAAAACAAATTAGAATCATTGGTAGATGAAGCACTAGACAATATTCGGAACGATCGCCAATTGGCGCGAGAGTTTTTAAATGAGATAGCCAATCAGATCGCACTCGACGCAGAACAAAATAAATATTTAAGCCCTGTAGCAGCAAAACATGTTGAATCTCTTCAGAGATCAAACGAACAATTAGTCAAGATCATTGGCCTTCGACAGAAAAACCAAACAAAAAGTTTGGAACTTTCCGAAGACGATAAAAATGACTTGTTCGACATGATACAGGGTGAAAATTGAAATGGGATACTTTGATACTACTCCTCGCGAAGCAGTAGAGCGTCTCTTTAATGAGAGTAAAAAAGAATACGATAGCTATAAAGCAAATAATGAATTTTATGCTCTTGTAATATCTCAAGGAGTTCCTCTTAACGATTATCTCAGTTCTTTGATTACGGGACATTTAGCAAGAGAATTCACAATCAGACCTGCGCAGGGCGCCCTCACCAAAGCCGCAGAACAAGAATATATTGATAGCATCATTACATCAAACAAAAACTCTAAAGGCAAAAAATATGCTTTTCAAGCAAAGCTGTTGGGAAAGAATTCCCCACATCGTGGCCTTCCCACGCCTTGCTTTGATTACATTATCGAAAACGCTGGACCCGCAAACACCGCCGCGACTGAAGCCAGTCGCAGGACTGACTTCAAGGCTTTTGCAAAACATTTTAATCAAAGGTTAGTAGATTGTTACACCACCTTTATCACAACAGAAACAAATTCTTCGCCTCCAAGAGTTGGTGATATATATCGTGTTCGTTTAGGGCCATCGCGCACAAAAAATACCACTTATAATATGGAATATGGTACTGCTTTATCTCGCGAAAACGATTTGGGAATAGCAGCTAAAGACTGGTATACTGCCAACGAACCGGTTAACTTTAAGCCCTATCAGCAAGCATGTACAAGGTTAGAGGGTTTTTTCAAAAGAGCCAGTATTGAGCAACTCCAAGCCGCCGGCGCCCTGAAGCGCGAAAAGACGCGAATCGATTATATACTTGAACATGCTGAAAATCTGGGTCATAAAATTTGGGATACGCCATACAAGATGTGGTTTTTTGGTATTAGAAAAAAATCGAACACACTAACAAATAAATTTGATGATGTTCTTGGGGTTACTTATGTAGATGAAAATGGTGATCGTCATGAGAAATATTGGAAAGGCACAACTCTTCCTGGCGCCAATTATCTGGAAAATACGTGGAAAGACGCGTCCTGGAAGATATGCGACCCAAATAAGAGCAAGTGCCCATCTGGGATTCTTTCCGGCCAGAAGTATATGACGACAGCCGCCGGTTGGGCCCGCGCGGACCGAAGCGTCACAAAAGGGTACTACGGCGCGCAAAAGACGGACGTAGACGGCAACTTCATTCCCATGTCGCTGTACGAGAGCGAATTCGGCTCCGGCACCCAGGAAGATGCCCCCGGAGACAAAGGTGTGGCTATTTTACAAGAAGGGCAATATCTTGATAAGTGGAAACGCGGCAGGCATAGGACCTACACCGCGTTGAGGCAAGCCAATAAGATACCTGTTTATCGCGATAAAAATAACGACAAGACCTATGACAAGGATTCAGATACAATCGACATGTCGCGCATTTTCTATATTAATATCCATAAAGCAGGATTAAACAGCAAGTACATCAACAATTGGAGCGCCGGCTGTCAGGTTCATGCCACCAGAGCAGGCTTTGATGACATGATGGCTCTTGTTGATCTACAATTAAAGCATAAAGATAAAGCCGGCGAACTCTTTAGTTATACACTTATCGATCAATGGTATACACCAAATGCCACTGTGGCCTGGGAAGTTCCCACAACTACTCAGTTGGCGATGGGCTCGACATCCACGAAGCCAACAGGTTAATACAATATTATGGTTAAAGAATACACAGATTGTACCTCAGGAGAAACCGTAGGCGGAAAATCCGCTGTATCTTCTAATACAATTATTGCAGAGGGCGGGATTATGAACACTCCCCAGTTCCGCCCGCTCATTACATTTAATCAAGCTCAAAATGAACATGTCATAAATCATGATGATTCTTATATAGTGTTGGGATCAGACAGGCCATCTATTGAGGGAAGTGGTTATGGCGGTAAAGGATTAATTTCAGATACAATAGATTTGGTTGTTGGTCGAGTAGCTTCTGCAAATGGCGGCGAAGGTCCATGTAGCGGTCTGACAGTAAACAACAGTTTTTCAGCCGATGCTGCACGCATTTATATCAGTCAAATGACTGACATAGATGCCAACTTTGGCATTTCTACAGATACCCCGCTTAAAAAGCGTTCTGCGATTGGTATGAAGGCTGACGGCATTCGACTTGTAGGACGTTCAGGTGTTAAAATTGTGACTGGAGGTATGTCTGGTCAAAAAGGCTACAGCACCACCGGTGAAACTGATTCACAAGGCAACAAGCTAGATGTGGCACCAACTATTGAACTTATTGCCGGCAACGCCGCAGAAAATCTACAACCGATTGCGAAAGGCAGAAATACCCGCAATGCTTTAAAAGAACTGAGTGACATACTTGAAGAGCTTATGGGACAAGTTTATATGATGAGTGTTGTTCAGATGTCGTGGATGGCCACGATGGGCGCCGTCTGCTCGCCTTTGACTTTCGGCGCCTCAGCTGCAGCCTCTGCTGCCTGGGTACCCATACAAGCAAACTTTGTGGTCAACCCTTGTTATCAAACTAGAATTAGTAAAACTATGTGGGAATATCAATTTCTTCATCCACGCGGCGGTGGTTATGTTTGCAGCAAAAATGTAAAAACAACATAAATATTTTAAAATGGATACTTAATTAAATGGCAAAATCAAAATTTCTACCTTATCAAGATCGTAACAGTGATGGTTTAGTCGACGCATGTAAAGATATTCCTCTTGCTGAAAGTCCAAAAGTTTGTCCTTCTTGTAAACCAAATCCAAATGCATTTACTCCAAACTGGCGTAAAAGGACTATATTTGAGCCATTTTTAAACGGAAAACTTTGCAAATATCAAATAACTGTTAGAACAGAAGAAACCACTACCGGCACAGATAACAATAATGATGCCGAAGCCGCGTTGGAGTCAATTTTTGATGAGTATAAAGACACCGCGATAGATGCGTTGTTGGATGTTTATAACAAAGAAAAATCACAAACTGCCATTGATGCGCTGAGAAGCAGCATGGAACATACAGGATGGTTTTTGGATTACAGACGTTCATCCCGCCTAAAGCTTTTATATTCAATATCGGATGGTATCTTGGATGCTTTAGAAGATGCATCGATTGAAATACCCGATGAAGACGATGCAGAAGAAGATCCGTCAGATATTGTTGTTCATTATAAAGCATACGAATTAGATCCAATGTTGATGACTGTTCGTAAGGGATTACGACTATATGGACATTATGCAAAAGTTGCACAAAAACAAGACATGACTAGTATTATCTTTAAAGAAGATGATAGAATTTTTAATATACAAGATTATGGAGATAGGGGCCCTGTTATTGGTAGAGACAGTATAATGTCACAAGTTCTTCCACAACTAGAAACATTTTTAAATGGAAAAGGCTATAAAATACCATATGTGAGCGGTGCCGGCAACTCGACTGGAAGAAAGAAAAAAGTCGGCGCCTTAGAATTTACTTTTACAAGTGAGTATATTTTAAAGAAATTATTAGTGTATACTGAAGAGTGCCCCAACGACCCGGTACAATTCCTTAACACAGCTCCCACCTTTTCCACGGCCGTGTCTATCCCCACAGGAGAAATTCTCGAAAACGATCTTGAAATAAAGACTTCTCCCGCTATCATTGTTAGTGGGCCATTAACTACTTTGTTGACCCTTTCAGCATGGAAAGATCCCACTGCGATGGCATATTTCGCCGCCTTAAAACATATGGTTGTTGATTTAACTGCCAGGGTTCCTATGGACTGGGTTGATTATGTAGTAAAATACACATATCCCGAAGTTATAGAAGAACAAAACTATGGTTATGATGAAAGCATGGGGTGTCTTGCTGACGCTCTTGCAAACGAAGGAAAACAACTCGGTGAGGACATTCTTGATGAGGCGTTTAGCATTACTGATGCTATAGTTTATAAGTTTCGCGAGAGAGTATGTGAAGTTGAAGAGGACGGGGTTCAAGAGCAGAAAGTAGAACTTGGCGTTGTCCCTGATTTTGAAAGTGACACTGGGAATTCCAATGTCATGGACTATGCTAAAGCTCAAGCATACGACGAACTAACAGGAGACGACCA
>Ga0098035_1000850_pt1 | contig 15030 bp, 21 predicted proteins | sample 3_EtaG_FD_75046 | JGI IMG/M metagenome (GOLD analysis project Ga0098035, IMG submission 75046) | Marine viral communities from the Subarctic Pacific Ocean - 3_ETSP_OMZ_AT15126 metaG | ecosystem: Environmental > Aquatic > Marine > Oceanic | place: Pacific Ocean | collected 2015-01-07
ATTCTTAAAAGAGGCGTCCAGTAATGAGAGATCCTTTGCGTTTACCGAGCCCGAATTACAAAAACTAAATAAATCTATTGCAAAAATAACATCTGCTGCACAAAAAGTTTTGGGTGCCGCAGGTCCGTTACCTTATCTTACTGCAAAGGATTTAGAGTCAAGACCAGCCACACCAATCCAACAAGTTGCAGAAGCAGACGATATTTCAAAATTAAGAAAACAATATCATGGTCCTGAAGGTGAGCTAGCAAGATCTGGACCTCGTTCTGTTCGAGGATTAGAAAAGGGACTAGGCAAGATGTCTGCAAGAGACTTTGAGCAAGCAGAGATGGTTATGAAAGTTCCCGAAGAAGTTCTTGTAGATTTTAGAAGTTTAATTGGTGAACTAAAAAAAGTCGATGGTCTTTTTGTGGAAGCTAGGGATTGGTATCATAACATAAGACAGTTGTTAGATGAAGAGACTAAAAACGATAGAGATTCAGCACTCCTTGGATTACTTATTGCAACCTACTCACCTCGTGCCAAGTTTGCTCTAAATTTAACTGAAGCTGTTTATATGTATAAAGCTGTTCAAGAGGATACAAAAAATAACCCTGAATTATTAAAGAAATACTTAGAAACGTTTCCAGGGGCAGAAAAGCTAAAGCCCGGTCAACCACGAGGATTCACCAATGCCAACAAGGTGCCAAACTTTGCATTAAATTTAATTGCCCCTGGTCTCTCTGGTTATCGCAAAGGTGATACGGGAAATGTTGTATACGATGAATTGTATATGTGGAATTCCACAATTGACACATGGATGATTGACGCTTTTTATCCTCTTCTCCGTAAATCATCAACTTCAAAAGAATGGGAAACAATTAAAGGTAAGTTAATGTCAAACGTTGTATCCTACCGATACATGACAAACTTGGTTGCCCAAGAAGCTAAAAAGTTAAATCTGTTACCCCATGAGCTACAAGCAATTATATGGGTGTCAATGCAAGTTCGCCAAACAGGAGAAGCAGGCTTGGGAGTAACAACTCAGTTTGCTTTCAATCAGATAAAAGAGGCAATTACAAATGTCAATTCTATCAAAGAAGGTTTAGAAGCATCGAAAAGAAACTTAGAACAAAATAGTTGGCTTAAAATAATTTTAGATACAATTGACAGCAAGGGCTTTAAGGAAGCAGCAAAAATTGCGCTGGGTATTAAAAACGAAAAAGGAAAAATAGAAATTCCTGGTGTCCGAAGTATAACTTCAAAAGGTAAAAAGGGAACATCATTTAAATATTTTACAGAGCCAGAGAAAGAAAAGTCTTCAACTATCACAAAGAAAAAAACAACTGGCAGCTCCACAAGACCGAAACCAGAAAAGAGATTTGCCGACCAAGCATTTAATGAATTAAAAACACACTATGTGATGAACAATATTATTCAAATGCCAACTGGTAAATTTAATAATTTATATGACTCGGTTTCTTTATATCTTGACCCCAAATTTTCAACTCAAAAAGCAGTGGAATATATTACTGGTAGATTTGATCCCGAAGCTCGAAGCAGCAAGGATTACTTTAAAAAATGAAATTAATACTTGAAAAGTGGAAACAGTTTTTAAAAGAATCGACAACTATTCTTCCATCAAACAAAGTTGGTAAAATAATATACGATCCAAAAGGACTAGGCTCAACTCCTGATGGAACAAACGTAGATTATATGGGCTTTACTGTTTGGATGAAAGCCTCCGACTTCATTAAATTAAATCCCATTAGAGACTCGACCATCGATAGCACCGAATATATTTCAAAACACTTTCAAGAGAATGAAGATATTATTATTGCTCCCCCCTTCTTGTCAGCCGAATGGGTGGAAGACCATTGGAAGGTTGATGGTCATGAAGGTCGAGGTCGTATGATTGAGGTTGAAAAAATAAATCCTGGCTCTTTAGTCCCGGTTCATATTTTTCCACGTCATGGTAATAGAGCTAGGCACTTAACAGAGGAGATGATCTTTGCTACAATTGTGGCAGATCGACGTGCTGCAACACTTTTTCGTTTCCAACCAAAGGTGGCTGTCTGGCAAGCCGAACTATTTAAAAAATAAGTATATAGTAATAAAATAGACTATTTATACTGAGGATATGTCTATGAAAACTATTTTAGCAATCGATGGTGGTGGTGTACGTGGTTTAATACCTGCCATGATTCTCCAAGAAATCGAGAAACGAACCAATATGCCCATTTCAGAGTTGTTTGATGTAGTGGCTGGCACATCTACTGGCGGCATTTTAGCTTCTACCATTAGTGCCCCCGGAATAGGCAAAAAGAAACCAAAATATACAGCAAGTGATATGTGTGGTTTTTATAAAACTCTTGGCAGTGACGTATTCCAGAGAAGTTTGTGGCATAAAATAAAAACTGGCTGGGGACTTTGGGGTTCTAAATATATTTCTGATGGGCCAAGACAACTTACAAAAAAATTAGTGGGGGATCTAAAGCTCACAGATGGTTTAACTGATATTGTTGTTACAGCATATGATCTAGAAAAATCTGAGCCATATTTAATTAGTTCCTTGAATCCCGACCACAAGGATCTCTTAATGGAAGATGCTGTTTTGAGTACTACTTGCGTCCCAGCTTTTTTCCCTCCAATGAAAAAAACAATTAATAATCGAGAAGTAGCTTTGGTTGACGGTAGTATATTTGCTGTAGATCCAGCTCTTTGTGGGTACAAGGAGGCATACGAAGAGGGGGAAGAAATATTAATGATTTCCCTTGGAACGGGTGAAACCAAAATTGATATCAATCACGAAAAATGTAAAAAATGGGGATTTTTACAGTGGTTTTTTAGCCTTAAAGCAATCGAGATAATCTTTGATGGTTCAACGGATTCTACTGGACAGATTGTTAAGTCTTTGATAGAAAAGAATAGCGGTAGCTACTATAGAGTGCAGGCTTATGCTCCTGCACATATGTATGTTAGTATTGATAGTACATCCAGAGGAAGTATCGATAAAACAGTAAAACTTGCAGAGCAATGTATTAAAGAAAACCATGAACTTATTAACGAAATTTGTAGAAAACTAATTTTAGCACACCTGAAAAGGAAATTAAATAATGTTTAAAATTTATACCAAACACACAGCAAGTGTTGGAGAAACAGTATTTGAGCACTTTAAGTTTGCTATTGGTGTAGCAAAGGATATGTTCATTAGTTCTGTTTTGTTGGTTGTCCATGGGTGTACTGGTGGTTTGTTTGTGATGCCAGAAAAATATAATATTTGTTCAATGGCAGAAAGAATGTGTGAAGCAAAAGAGGATCGTCTTAGTAAGCAGAAGGAAGTTGAAGATGACAAATAAAAAGAAATTTCTTGAGGGGCTGAATAAACATTTATTAATTGAAGGTAGAAAGAATAATGTCATCAAGAAATATCCCTACATGGCTACAGAGTATGGTCAAAAGAAATTCAAAAGCCTTTTAGGGCTTTTCATGGCCAATGATCCTAGCGGCAATCAGAAATATTTGATGTGGATGGCTGATATGTATCATAGAGAGTTTGTGGTGGCTTATGCCCAAGCACTTAATGCGAGTAGTTGGTTTCCAGGTGTAGAGGTAAGTCCATCTAATAACATAAATCGTATGGAAAAAGAATATTTGCTGCAAGTAATAGAAGATTCAAATGCTGATGTAGATGTAGAAGCTCTTAAAGAAATTGTTACCACTATGGCACTTCCAGCGATAAAGGCGCAAGTAATTGCACACGCTCTAACATATGATCAGCTTGTTATGTCAGATTGGCCATTGCTTGATTATTATCAAACTTGGAAAGATGCGTTGGATTCGAAGTTTGGAGGCACCCGCGTTAAGGTACCTTCTGCTCAAATCTTTAAAGACCTTGCACACGAATTTCACTTTTTGTTGCCTTACATAAAAAACAAAGATATTAATTTTCACAAAGATAAGCAAAGTCTTTACAATATAATTATCGATGCCAATTCTAAGAAGTTGGCTAAAGAACAAGAAAAGGATAAAAAGCAGGCAGCTAAAGCTGGTGCTAGAATAATTTGGGAAGAAGGTAAAGTAGCAGTAATTAGACCAGAAACTACAGAAGCTTCTTGCTTATTCGGTAAGGGAACAAGATGGTGCGTCTCGGCGACCGCAAGCGAAAATATGTTTGACCATTATTCAAGACAAGGACAGGTATTTTATTTCTTTTTCTTTCCTGGTCACACTAAACTACATGAAGGGCATGTTAATCGCTTTGATAAAATTGCTGTTGTGTTAGACGAAAAAGGCAATGTTGGTTCTGTGTGGGATGCCGAAGATAATATGATCGCACCAGAATTACTGGAAGAGGCTTGGGAAGAGTATAGATTACCTGGAGATCCTTCATGGATGAAGAAGTTTGAATTAGTCATGAGCAAGATAAAGGCTGATGCACTGAAAAATCCTTCTGCAACCAGCAAAAAGGGCATCGACGAAGATTATGCTAGAGAGCTGATTGAACTTGTAGAGAATGAATTTCGTGATGAAGATAAAGGATTTTCTTTTATGCATGAATTTGAAATGGATAACCAAATGGATCCTCTTACCGGCGCACATTATATTGAAGTGTATCCTACTATAAAAATTACTATGGAACTGAACCCGAAAGTAGTAAGGAAAATGGAGAGATGGGAGGAGATGCACGAGCCTGGACCTGATGTTTCCTTTTATGATCAGCTCTTTGGGGATTGGAATGAAAAAGATAGAAGGGGTGAATATAGGGCACATATAGAACAAAACACTGAAAAGATTATTAATAACCTTTTGAGAGATAGAAGTGTTTGGCCGATAAACACTCCTCTTGCTCCCCCTATTTCTCCACTAGAGAAATATGTCACTTCCTATGTTTCTGTATCCGGCGTTGGTTTCCGTGATATATCGGTTGATTTATCTCCATTGAGCAGCTACGAGACAGCAACTGAGGGGGTTGGTTACAAAGAGTTTACTAAAGCAGAAGATTGGGTTCGCTATTTGCGTCGTAAAGGAAAAGAGGAGATGTATCTTAAAAAACATTTGCATAAGAAGGCCAAAGTTTGGCATATTGGAACTATCGTACAAGACACATTAGCTGATGCTGGCATAACAGCGCCCAGCCGTAAATCATGGGAGGCTACTGGACAGATTGATTTACCACTAAATCATTACCCGTTAGATGATATTGAAGTCGATGAGCCCTACACTCTCCAGGAAAGAAGGATGAAAAAGAAATGAATTTGTTAGAACGGATGATAATTGAAGGACGCTTGAATAATGTGGAAAAGAAATATCCTCTTCTTGCACTTAAACATCAAGGGGAATCTATAATTGATAAGTTTGAAGCACACGACCCAAGTGGTAATAATAAATATCTTATGTGGATGGCTACCATATTTATGCAGCTCTTTGTTAATGATTTAGAAAATGATTCGCTTGGTCATACAGCCAAAGAACTTGGAAAGTTTCAAGAATATGTTGAGGAACAATATAAAAAACATTTACGTGGCTTTGTCACAGGAGTGACAGATTGGAAAACGGTTAATCCAGATACAATCATTAATAAAGTAGAACAGTTTCATTACTTATTGCCATACTTAAAAAACAAGGATATTTATTCAAAAGAATATCAAACTTCATATGAAGAGTCCCCGAATCCATTTAGGAAAATCTCTGATGCCTTGGAACAAGCCGGAGCAGAAAAGAAAGTAGCAGCAGAAAAGAAAGCAATGAAGCAGGCGAAAAAAGTAGGAGCTAAATCAGGTAGTGAAGTTGTGTATGAAAACAAAGCTGGAGCCATTGCACTTCGTATATATTCAACTGAAGCAGCTTGTTTCTTTGGGCAAGGAACTAGATGGTGTATTGCAGCCAAACAAGAGAACCAGTTTGAAAATTATTCAGACGATGGTTATGCTTTTTATTATATTTTGAATTCAAGACATTTAGACAGAGATTTTCAAAAATTCGCCGTGCTCTTTCAGACGCTTCCGGATCAGCAATCTAGTTCGGTTTGGAATACTGCCTCTTTACCCGTTGCCGAAATATTCGATGCGTCTGACAATGTGGTGGGAGCATCGACACTTTATAAAGCCCTTCTAGATACAGGAGCCCTCGGTAAGCTCGATTCAACTGACTCGGAGCTATCCTTTGCAGAGCAAGGTCATGCCGAGTTTGATAAAATGCTTGACACAATGGCTGCTCATGCTAAAGCTAATCCCATTACTCAGTCATTGGGCATATATGCAGATGAAGCTTGGGACGAACGAGATAGTCTTGGAGGGTTTTCACATGATTTTAGAGATGTATATGAAAACGACCCAAGTGGTGGAGAGAATATTGCAACTGGCTTACCTACGACAAAAAAAGTTAGAGATAAAATATCACTTAAAGTCTACAAACCTGTGTTAATTGATATACCAATTGGCGTTTTTTCGAACTTATTAAAAGCATTAGTTACACCAACTGGCGACATGAAGCTTGGAAAAGGAAGTGATGGGCTACGACAAACTAATCAAAAATTTTATGTTAAATTGAGAGATGAATATGCAAATGAAGCTAGAAAGATTGCTGAACAGCATCTTGATGATTACTTACAATCTATTGGTAAAGACTATGAGCTAAGAGAAGACAACGGAAAATTATTTAGTTTTGATGATGAAGAAACTCTGGTAAGGCGAGCAAGAATAAAAGATGTTCGATTCTATACTCATGGAGAAAAACGTGTCGCGAATGGTGTCTATAGACCATCACCAGGAAATGATCGAGTGACAAGATTAAAAAATTCTTCTAATTCTATGACAACAGCCTTTGACCAATCAATGTATAACTTGGTTCAACAGTGGGAAGGAAATCCACATGCAGTAGGTTCGAACGAAGGCAATAAACATACAGCACCTGAACTACATAAGTTTGCAAGACAAAGATATAATCTTGCTTTACATTTTCTTGTAGAATTTTATCCTGAAAATGCTGAAGTAGCTACAGCAAAACATACACCACCTGCTCGGCAAGCTCGCAATGTTGTTCCTCATGAAATGGAGCCACAGTATTATATCTTCAACAACAAAGAAGAGGTGGATAAATATTTTTCTGAAATTGCAGAACTTGAAGATCATTTTTATGAACAAAATTATATGAAGAGTCTAAAGCAAAAACTCAAGCAGTCTGGGCTTGTTCAACATTCTCCGTGGCTCGATAAAGGCTCAACGAAACAACAAGGGCTTGAGTTCAGCAAGAAGAAAGATTCTACTCCCCAAAAGAGTGAAAGAGCCAAACATGCTCAAGCCGCCATAGATGCTTATGGTCGAAGACCATCTGCTGCTCGCGACACCCCTCAGCAAGTTCAAGTTGATGAACAAAATCTAATTTCCAGATGGAAGAAAATAATTAAAACATAGTGAGTCGTATATGTTATGTGTTCAGAAGATGAAATCGAAGTTGGTGATTTAGTTTGCTTGGCAGATGACGAAGATTTTATGATTGGAATCGGAATTATAATTGATATTGCATCAGACAATAATAGTTATTTGGATGAATTCTTTGACCCAATTAATTATGATTATGATTATGATGGTGATGACCTAGAAAGAAAATTATATTTACATAGACCAGTCTATTTGGTCTTATGGTCAGGAGATAAAAACTATTTTTCAGATGATCCAACCACTCGCCCGTTGTGGTTTTTTAAAAATGAATTAAAATTGGTTAATAAAGCTGATAAAGACTAAGTAATATTAATTCAACCAACAAAAAGAGGAGCATATGAGTTTATTGGAAATACAAGAAAGACTTGACTTTTTGATAACAGAAGTGTATAATCATAATATATCTCCTGATGATGCAAGAGATGAAATAGAATATGAATTAAAAGATTTTATGTCAAAAGAGTTATATCGGTTATCACTTAAACAACTTGAAGATCTAGAAGAGGAAATGTTCCAAAAAGATTGGAACTTGGTGGAATGGCAATGAAGCAGATTATCCATGTGAATCAGCACAAAATTAAAAAGAACACAAAGCATGGCACTGATGAGCCAGTGCTTACATGTAAGACATATAAGGAAAACTTGTATGCCCACGAGGCTGTACTTAGAACCAAAGAGGGGGTCGAGATAGCTAGGGTCATTTACTCCCCTCACAAGCCATTGTCGTGCGGAGCAAGGGTATGGATCGAGGTAGATACGGACAATGTGGACCTTGAAACGATCGTTCGAGATCAAGTAAAATGATCATTTTTTCCTAAGTCCTTGAAATCATTAAACTTTAATTTTAATCCCCCTAAAAACAATTGTTGACCTCTTATATCCCATACTGTATAATAGTGGTGCGGGTCGAAAGCGGTGGCTGTAACCACGGTACGCGCAAGTAGGCTGGAGTAGAAGTTTTACAGAATGGAAAAGGTGCATATGATCGAACGTGGGCTTGGGCGGCTTTTTAGTTACGACTTGTCTAGTACGGGTGACGACCCCGATCGCACTGCTCCGGTTGGTGGAGAGAACGCCTCGCCAGCCTGCTAACTCGACAAAAACATTTTATTGAGAGGATAAAGTGGTGGAAGCAAAAGAAATTATTGAAAGAATTAAAATTGCTGATTCGTGTAGCGATTGGAAAGAAGTTTCAGCATTGTGGGGTGTTGCACAAAGATTGGATGCTCAACTTGAGTGGTATCACCAAGTGTACAAACCATCTCGACGTGAGAAACACGGTCGCGATCTTCGTCCTGTTTTCGTTGAACGGGTTGAGGGGAACAGGCAGCATTTCAGTCTGACTGTTGAGGTGCATAAATCTACTGATCGGATTCTTATCCAAGCATTATTCCGTTGCGCGACTATCGGATCGGAGCAAGATAAATTAGATGTTGAAAAAAGAACCAATCGCATTCTTAGAGAAGTTAAAATAAATCGATTCGATTCAGTTGATCGAATAGCGAAGGTAAGGGGAAAGTTAAAAGATGGGCTACCTGGATAAATATGTAGCTATTGTCATGGGCTATATGACTGGCTTTATTATTTTTGCAATATTTCTAATTTTACGTGACAAAGGGTGTATATAGTATGGACGATAAGAAACAACTTGAATACATGGAAAAGAAGTTTGATTATTTATATGAAAGGATCCTAAGAGATCAAAAAAAAGTTAATGAAGCAGGTGCCATTGTTGTTTATTGCTTGAGTGGCGCAGTCGCATGTATTATACTAGCACTAATCTTTAATTAGTTTTTGAGATGGAGTTTTAAATTATGAAATTGTTTCCAGGTACAGTTATTCCTATGAGTCTGGTAGGTAAAGAGGGCAAGTGGACCTTTACGGTTCACATGGGTGTAGATGATGATCTTACCGAAGCTCTTATGATCGCTAAAAACTTTGACAGTTGTGCAGAAGCTAAAACAGCGATGCGCGAACTTGTTACAAAATTTAATGAGGAAAAATAATTATGGGAGATCAAACAAAAAAATCTAATTGGTCAAAATATGTAGTAAGTGTTCATCAGCTTGCTGCATTTGAAGAATATTTGATGAAAATACCAGAAAAAGAAATTCAAAAATTTGGTGAAACTTTAGTGGCATTGAATGCATGCTTGCTTGGCATGCACCCTATTACTTTGGAAAACGGAGAATTTATCAATTAATGTCGAGAACACAGAGAAATACTTCTTACAGAAAAACCAGGAACTTGCGAACTGTGAACACCCACTATCGTCCATCGGGCGATAAAGTAGACCTGAAGAAGTATAGTTCTAAATATGCTTTAAGGACTTACAATAATCCAGAGCATTCTCAATTTGATAATACATTGGAATTAAGTCTCAATGATGAATTCGAGTTCGGTATCTACTGTGACTGGGAGGATAAAATAAACAATAGTATTCTTCATGATGGTATTAATGCCTGTAGAATACGTCCATGTGGATCAAGTAAGTGGAGTTTCAGTTATCTACATGAATTAAGTTTCATTCGTGGAATAGTTGATTCAGGCAACACAGATGAACAGGTGTGTGTTTGGAAGGAGCATTGAGAATGAATACTGGTGATTTGGTGAAGATGAAAGACTGGCGCAATAGAGGGCGTACCATCCGCGACTATGGAATTATTTTGGAAACTTTTCAAGGTGAACCAGCCGATGGGTTGCCAAATTATATGATGGTCTTGTGGCAAGATGGCCAGGAATCAATTGAGTATAGCGATACAGTTAGGTTGTTTGCTAAAGCAAATAAATAGTATGCCCATACTCCCAGATAAGGATTTGGTTTTGCTTAAATATCATTCCGAAATATTCCCTGAGTATATTCACACACAGGTGCGGTTTGCAAAAAGTGAATTAATCCGTTGGAAGTTTCCCAATAGTTGGGGTGCCTCTCTTGTGACTACTGATTACAAGCACAAACAAGATGAAGAATATGAACGCTGGGATGAGTGGTGGACAAGACACGACATATATGATGATTATCACAAGGAAACTGATAAGAGCTGGAGAGATAAATTTAGAAATTATTCCGCTCCTTCCCACACAGAGCTTGTTTCTTTGAGTTTCCACACAAAGAAAGAAGGGTCGGTTTATTATAATTATGTACTGCCCGAGCCTCTCAGTGATGTTCGTGTGGCAGATTTGGTTATTGTTTTATCAAGAATCATTGGCATAAAAATGGACGTCTATTGTCCAGAACACTAAAGAAAGGGATAATATAATGCAAGAAAGTGATGATGATTTTGGGGTTGTTTACGATAGTATTTTAAAGTTTATTAAGATATTGGTCTATGGTATGATCGGGGTTTTAATTGTTGGTGCGGTTTTCTTTTGGTTTTCTTATGAAGTGGAGGGCAAACCGCTCTCAGCGCATACATCTGAAGTTGGGGCAAAATTGGCAAAGCAACTAGTCAAGGATGGTTATTTTGCAGGAGCCAAAGTTTTGTTTACTGAAAAAACATATTGTATGAAAAAAGACGATCGTCCAGTGGAGTGTGTATCCAAGGAAGATCAAAAAAAACTTGATATTTTGATCGACAGAGCTTTATTTAATGGGGGGGCTAATGGACAATCAGACAAAAGATGAAGAAATTAAATATGAGACTGTCTTTGAGGTTTGGGTTGAAGGCTCCATGGGATTGCATGCACACCAGCCTATTCTTCATAGTATACACCATTCAGAGTCTGTTGCCAGAAAACACATGAAAGAGTTTCTTGAAAAAGGTAAATTTGCTGCCATCAAACAAATTCGAAGAAGGCTCCACGTTCCCATCATGCGTTAAATTATAATTTAGTAACTTTTTAAAATAACACTTCTACTTACTTATAAGTGGAGGTGTTTTTTTGTATACACTAAATAAAAATATCGTTATCCCCTTTACCAATCCTGCTTTATCCATTACAATAAGATTATATGGAACAATTCTTTTGGAAGGGAAATTGTGATGAAGAAATATTTATTTTTGTGCATTTTTGCTTTACTCTCATCCTGCGGTGAAGGACCAGTAGACTCAAAGCAAACTGCTGAAGACGAACAAACTCCAAAATGTGAAATGAGCCCGGAAGGACGATGGGCAGTTTATCCACAATATTTAATTGGTACGTGTGGGTTTTTGTCTCCTTTTTGGGTGTGGGTAGATGATAGTGGTAGTCTTAAATTAGAAGAAAGTGCTAATTGTCAAACAACTGAAGAGTTCACGATTGAAGGTAGATGTCAAAACGCAACATATTTTAGGTGTATTAATGAAGAAGAAAATATAACAGCAGAATTAAGATTTTATCTAAAGCCTTCAGAAGAATATGAAGTTCGCATACAGTGGGAAGGAAATGTAAACATCGCAATTAGTACATCAGATACCAATGAACTATTGTGCGATAGCGTATATAAAACGCAAGTTATTTATAATCCACAGGAGGAATAGATGTGAAGAAAATATTGTTGCTAGCGATGTTGTTTAGTACAATGTTTGCATGCCAAGATGATGCTTCATTATCCTATTGCCCTGCTCTCCAACCTTGCACTGTTAGCGAAGACAATAAAGTTATTCTCTTAAATGAATCCTCTCCCGATTATGAATTTTATAATGTGGGTGAGTGTAGTGTTGGCTTAGTAGAGTGCGTTGCTGACGAGATAATTTGCGTTGATTATTATTTTGCCAGTGATGAAATTTGTGATGGCCTTGATAACAATTGTGATGGAACAATTGACGAAGGCTACGATAAAGATGGAGATTCTTATACTACTTGCAATGGCGATTGTAATGATTATGATAATTTAATTCACCCCAACGCACCTGAAATCTGTGATGGTCTCGATAATGACTGTGATGGTGTTCTTCCCAATAATGAAATAGACAATGACTTAGACACATATACAGAATGTGAAGGGGATTGCGATGATACAAAGCCTGAAATAAACCCTGGAGCCCTAGAAATCTGTGATGGTCTCGACAATGACTGCGATGGTCTAATAGATGAGGAAGAAGAGTTAGCAGAAATATGTGGTCCAGATACAGCATTAGGTGTTTGTGAATATGGTACTGAGGTGTGTTTAGACGGAGAAGAGTCTGTTTGTGTGGGTGCTATTTATCCACAAAATGAAATTTGTGATGGGTTTGACAATGATTGTAACGGAGATAAGGATGACGGTCTTTTCCGCCCATGTGCAACAATATGTGGAGGTGGGCTAGAAACATGCTATGATGGGGGTTGGTACGATTGTACAGCACCTATACCGTCAGAAGAAATCTGTGATGGTGGCCTCGACAATGACTGCGATGGTCTAATAGATGAAGGTTGTTTGTGTAACGAGGGAGATATAACAGGATGTGCAGAATCACCTATGTATGACCCACAAACAAATGAAATAATTGATCCTCCATGTGGAATGGGAATTAAGATATGTGATATTACTGGGACTTATGGACCATGTTATTTCTTTGATACCTTGCCTGAAGAATGTAACAATTGGGACGATAATTGCGATGGAGTAATTGATGGCATGACAGATTACTGTACGAGCGATCCAGATCATGTTGGGGTTGGTGAGTGTGTGAGTGGTCTCAAAGAATGTACAGCAGGTCAGTGGTCAGAGTGTGAAGGTCAAGTATTTCCTGAAGATGAAATCTGTGACGGACTCGATAACGACTGTGACGGTGACATTGATGAAGATCTGGAGCCACACGAAAAAGTTGATTTGTTATTTGTAATAGATATATCTGGTTCAATGCAATCATATATTAATGCATTAGCAGCAGCTTTATCAGCATATGTATCAGATTTTGAACAAACAGAACATAAGTTTGGTTTGGTTGTATTTCCTAATAGTTTTTTCCAACACGTCGGGGCTGAATTTGATGTTAGATCTGGAACACTTGGTAACGCATTAATAAATGTAAACGCATTTCAGAATTTAATAAATTCATTATATGCCAATGCCGGTGGTCTTGAGCCAAGTTATGATGTAGCAAAAATATTAATGACATCTAGCGATGCAGGGAATATTGGCTGGAGAGATGACGCCTATCCCTATGTAATTATTATTACTGATGAGCAACCACAGTCGTGGTCTAACTATGACGTATATGATGTAGCTCAAAATTCTTTAAATTGTCACATATCCTCCTGTGAGTCTGGAGATGCATATGAATTTTATATTATAAGTAAAGCAATGTATGAACCAATGTGGACTCCCGCCCTACCTTCATCCGATAATTATAAATATCTGCCTTATTCAAGTAGTGGTTTCGCTTCTTATATAGAGATATTAAGAGATATTTTTAAGAATGCTTGTCTGTAGCATAATGTGGTTGACAAACAGTGCTCCTATAGTGTATTATATATGGAAGGGAGTAAAATATGGACGAACATACAACACAAGAGCCAAAAAAAGAAATAAGCCAAGAAGATACCGCAAAGATTCAGTGGATTATGCAGTTATTTAGTTTTGTTAAAACATTACAACAAGAAATAGAAAAAAGAGAAAGAGGTAAAAGATACATCGCTATTTTTGTTAGTGGTTGTTTAACCTTTTTTATTGTCAAAATATTACAAAATTTAATGCAGTCTCAATCAGATGCCATTGTGTTCTTCGGCGCGACTATTTCTTTATGCCTTCATTACATAGTTGATAGTTTTTCTTTAGCTTGGAATCAAGTTATAAACATGAAGAAGTTTCATAAGAGTCTTATGGATTTGGAAAAAGAAAGATTAAATTTAGGAATCACGGAAGAAGATATAAATTTTGGTGATGAAACAAAAAAGGATAAATAATAAATGTGTATAATTTGTATTGATCTAGCCAGGGGTAAAATAAGGTCTAAAGATGCCCTAAACAACATGTTGGAAAGAATAGATGAAATAGACGACAAGCACCTTGAGCGCATTTTAGATTTGATTAATGTAAAACAATTAGAAGAAAAGCAGGAGTCAGGATAATGACAAAGAAGCGTCCATTTTTTCGAGTACATGATTATATTGAATTTGAAATAGATAAGAAAATGCTTGGTCCACGCTGGAAACTAAATGTAGATACCGGGGGCTGCGGGCGCTACGCTAAAGGTATTGTTACTGAAGTAGAGCTAAACTATATTCAATTGGATGCTATTTATCCTGATGGGGAAGTAAGAACAACAAGATTTCCTAATTATAGTTCATCAGACTATGAAAGGGAACAGTGGTGGTGGAATGGGTACTTGCAACACGCAGACAAAACAAAACCAAATTGTGAATGTGGAATGGGTAACGACAGTGGCACTCATTACATGTTTTGCCCCATGCATAAATGGCTTAGAGCAAAAGACAGAGAAGCAGAAGAGGAGGAACGACGGAAGGAAGAAGAAGCTCGCAAACAAAGCAGGCTTTCTCGACCCTAAAATTTTCCGTTTTTGATTGTTAATTATATGAAAATTGGAGATTTACTTGTTACAGAAGATAAGACACGAGTTGGTATTATCTTAGAAGGTGCTCACGATTGGTTCCACAGAAGAGGTGAGGACTATGACGAAGAGCCGAATTTATTTTATATTTATTGGGTCGATGTTCTTAATGGTGAAAGAAATAAGACATGGCA
>Ga0098035_1000853_pt1 | contig 14983 bp, 4 predicted proteins | sample 3_EtaG_FD_75046 | JGI IMG/M metagenome (GOLD analysis project Ga0098035, IMG submission 75046) | Marine viral communities from the Subarctic Pacific Ocean - 3_ETSP_OMZ_AT15126 metaG | ecosystem: Environmental > Aquatic > Marine > Oceanic | place: Pacific Ocean | collected 2015-01-07
AGTTGTGACTATAACTCAGGCATCAACAGGCGTCGATGGGAACACAGCTATTACTTTGACAGATGGTGGTACTGCTGGCATGACTAAAACAGATTTCACTGGTGGTGCTGACGATGTGATTACGATCACACAGGCAACAGCAGGCGCCGCCGGCAACACAACTATTACTTTGACAGATAGTGGTACTGCCGGCATGTCATCTGCCGCGACTTTCACCGGCGGCCGGGACGAACTCGGGTTGTTCAACAACGGAGAAGCTAGCGGTTTTATTAGCGCCAGTACAAACAATTACGAGCGCAATTATGGTGCCACAATAGAAGCGGAAGTAATGTTCCCATATTGGTCCGATAGAGATTATGCGGACGATCCGCGAAATTATACAACAGTTTCATTATTTGGTATGACGACACCACGTAGTGGCTCTATGGGCGTCGGTACCGACCTCGGAATCGCTGTCTATGCTGCTGGGTTAAGCGGTTCAGATACAACAGTAAACTTTGATGAGAACGAAAAACGATTAGATTATGCCAACTTTACTGTCCGTGCCATTAAGCCCGAGAAAAGTTCAAAACATGTATACTTTGAACTTAGTTCGTCAGAAGCGTTCGATCAACAGAACCTCCATGGCAGAAACACATCGACATCTTTCCCTTTCCCCACTTTAACCAGTAGTATCTTTTTCGATGTCTATGATAACTCTACATGGAATTTGTCTGTAAGAATTAAGCCCAAAATTGATGCCCCCGTAATAGGACTTGCTTCTAGTACAATCGAGGAGTACGAGATTGTTTTTGAAGGCAGGCATGTTAATTTAGGTTCTGTCGAGAAGAGCTTTTCGATAACAGGCTCCGTTCAGACCCTAACGGGTAGTAACTTCTTATCAAGCCCCAAAAGACTATGGGTTGGCGCGCAGAGAACAAACCTCACCGGCGCCCTCATTTACGGATCAGATGTTTTCGTTAATGCTGCAAGATATTGGGCTAAGTATTTAGACAGCACCTCTTTGAGTCAACATGGATATGATATAGATAATTATGGTATTTCTGATTCATATCAAAATGTAGGACTCCGTGCCGGCACCTCACTCGCCGCCGCCACAGCTACAATAACCATCACGGACTACACCGAACTCAACGCCGGCGACAAGGTGAACTTGGTTGCTACTGATGGCAATAATTATGACTTTACACAAGGCGACCAAAGTTCTGTTAACGGTACATTTGAAGCCACGACTTCGAATAATCAAACAGCAACTAACCTGATGAATGTCATTAACACTTCATCGGGTCCATCAGGGACAAGGTTTACTGCCACTGTTGATGGAGCGACTGTGACTGTAACTCAGGCAACAGCCGGCACCTCCGGCAACACAACTATTACTTTGACAGATAGTGGTACTGCCGGCATGTCATCTGTCGCGACTTTCACCGGCGGGGGGCTTGATGTTAGTGCTGAAAAAACTGATATATTAAATCTCAACACACTAGCGTTAAATTGGAATTTTGAACAAGTAACAAGCTCAAATGCAGCCGGTAATTTTGCTGTATCTGATATAAGCTCTGGCTCCGCGCTATTGCGAGACAACTATGGCGACATGGGAGGCCTCACAGGATATCAACACACTGGATATGGGTATGGCTTTCAAGCATCAGACACAGCCGTCGTTAAGAAAAAGCATGTAAATACTTTTAAATTTATTGAACCAGAAAGAGCAACATCAGCAGATGCAGTTCAGATTTTATCTGAAGATGATAAAGTCTTTGGTCTTACACAAACAGTACCAAACTATGTCTATACGATTGAAAAGAGCATGTACAGAGCAATCTCGGAAGAGATGCTTGATTTCTTTGCCGGCGTTGTAGACTTTAATAATGTGATTGGAGAACCTGTTAATCGATATCGTGAGCGCTACAAATCATTAGAAAAGTTGCGAGAAATCTTTTTCAGAAAAGTAACAAAAACAAGCCAAGTTGAGAAATTCGTAGAATATTATAAATGGTTTGATGATGCCATTTCTATTGTTATGGGACAACTAGTACCAGCCTCATCTGATTTTGTTAGTGATGTATATAACACAGTTGAGAGCCATGTATTAGAGCGCAACAAGTACCAAACAAAATTTCCTACATTAGAATCTAAAGCGCCCGATCCGGAGGGGGCAATTACAGGCGAAGGAGAAATAGGATATGTTTTCCGTACAGGTACTCCAACCTTGCGCCAGTCTCCTGCACGCACAGATAGGCATATTGATTGGTGGCTTAAGCGCGCTGAACGCGACACACATGAAATTACGTCTGGGGACTCTACGATTGACACCCAAAGAGAGAAATTTCGCAAAGTAATTAATTCGTCTCCCGTGGCTGGGACCAAGAAGACGACAATATCGACAGCCGCTGGCACACAATACAAGCAAGATTTTTACGCCCAGCGTAACTTTCAGAAGCTTTATAAGTTAACAGCAACAATACCTAAAAATAAAGCTATTCATGGTGGTGTTAACTTTGAAAGTAAAAATATGAACATTGGCCAAGTCTACAATGCTCTTTATCCTTTTGGTCCAGTCAATAGAGAGGGAGGAAAATTTGTTCCTCTAAATGTTCTTTTTGGACTGACAAAGGATTTGCTTTCGGAAAAGATATCTGAAGAGACTATAAAAAACAATGCTCTTGGCAAAAAGGTTAAAAGAATACTTGAGATTCAAGCCGGCCGAAACTGGGAAGGCGGCACCGGATATTATAATAGAAAGTCGACTTTTGCGCTTCCATTTAATTTAATGAGTTCTTCGGTCTACTCGGGATACAACAAGGAAGTAGTCGACGGAACAGGGAAAAACATTGAAATTGTAAACCTACACAATGATGTATATGGTCCAGACTCAGAAGTACCAATTCAGGGTCCGTTTACTGAAAGGTATGTTGGTGGACACCAATCGAGACACGTTTCTTTGAACCAGGGGTCCGACACATATAAGACGCGCCCAGAAGCATGGAAACTATTGCTTGGACAATGTGTCGATCAAGGAATCGGCGCCGTTGGTATGGCAGCCGCAGACTATCCCCATCCTGATATTGGTGCCCCCCCGGCACCTTCCGTCGGCGCCGTCACTATTGCTGGTGGGGAGAATATTAGTGCTGGCAATTATGTTACAATTGGTGATGGTGACAGCGCTGTCAAGTTTGAAGTAGGTGTTAATTGGACCGCCGGCGCTAACGGCCCTGCCTCGGCTACTAATTTAAGGGATGCAATTAATGTCGAAATGAGCCAACTGAATATTTCAGCGACAACGCCCTCCGTCCCGCCCGGCGCAGACGTAGATATAGTACTTGCAAACACAAGATACGGAGTCTCTACTTCAACGAAGCGTGGCGCCCGAGGAAGCCTAGGAAATGTTACAATAATTAAAAGCGGTGGTAACCTTTCAGTATCAGGAATGTCCAGTGGTACTGATCCTGTGATCATGAATCATAATGCCCCCCGCGCCACTTATTTCCGCGAACCAATAGCAAAACGCCCAGTCAACATTCGTAACATACAAACAAAAACCGGATCAACAGGCATCGGAAATTATCAAAATAATTATGAGCTTGTTAATACTGTCGGCGCATTTTCAAACCCAAGAGTTTTCGTTAAGAATCAGCCGACACTTCCAACACCTATTACATCACGAACAAATCTTAATATCGGTGGTGTTGATAGATTCCGAAGTCCAAGTTCTGAGGTTGTTTTAAATTATCTCACGCGCAACAGAACTTCTGCGAGCCACTTTGATTTTGGTCTCGACTACATGGTTACAGATAATAGTGGAGCATATGCGAATAAGTCTGTCATCACTTCTAGGTTTGGCGCGCCCGGCTCACGCGAAACTATGGCGAGAGGCTTTCAAGAAGTTAGATCATCTGAATTTTCGGTATACAATACAATACCTTGGCGAAATCTAACTGTTTTAGAATATGGGACGAATGAGCGCGCAGCCGGCGCCCAACTTGTAGATGGTGGAAGCGGAACGGGCTCCAACAGCTATGTTGTAAACGATATTCATAATAGATCTTTTGGGTTACGTCAGCACTTACAAAGACACAATAAACAATTTGGAAGAGACCCTGAAGCACATATTGGTGACGCCGGCGCCTCGTATGATGAATTGCCGGCCATGTTTAAGACCAATAGAAACCCTCTTCTAAGAATAAAGGAAATTGAAGACGGCGAATTTGTAACACAAAGTCAGTTTGATAATTATTGGGTGCAACATCAAATCCCGAGATCTGATCGACAGTACGCGTGGATTACTGCATCGTTAGCTAACTTAAATAATCATTTTAGATTTTTACCAGCGGACTATCTTTTTAGCGGTTCGACAGGATATGTTGAGCCGTATACTTTTGTAACTGCTAGCAACTTTAATAGCTTTTTCCAGGCTGGAAAATACTTTTGGGGACAAGCCATCGATGCCGGCGCCCACCCCGCACGCCGCGGCCTCGTGCCCACGGATTTCGCCGGAATTAATTTTAATCTTTATGAGCCTATTAGTTCATCAACAAATATTATAGGCTATCCTGCAGGCACTTTACTCTATGGCGCCACAGCCGAAGTACAATATAGAAACAAAACCATGATATACAGTATCGGAGCGCCCGCATCCAATGTCTCCAAAGCTTCGGCCTACATGTTTAACGCACTAATGCTTCATCGTAACGGACCATATGGTTGGCCAACTTGGAAGCAGTTTAGGGATAGATGCGATAATCCTATTACGAGAAACGAATATAAGACTAACAAGATTTCTGTAAATGATGTAGCTTCTGCTACTGGCTTTAAGCGTTTCAATCTTTCGCCTGTAACAATGCGTGGTCGCGTTGGCAAAATTAATGCCGACACAGCAGCAGGTAATGACTTTACAGCCGTGGCTACCCATAATAATGTTAATCTTTGGTTCCAAGAGCCCGAAGCAGATGATCATTTTGGAGTCAATTATAACGAAACATCGCCACTTGAAGAAGTCATAAACATTACTTATTTCTCCGACAATTATAGTCCCAATTGGTTTTACACAGCCCAAAACCTCTTCCCCTCGAAGCGAAATGAATTTTTAACACGGACAAGAGAAAGAACTGATTATTCTGATTTTTGGAATTCTAATGTGGCCACAAGGATCTCCACTGGCAAAACCAAAAGCAACTCCTTTGGTCTTAGAAATTATACACTCCTGTCTGAGGACATAATTATAACAGGATCTTCTTGGCCTTTAGATCCCGCTTCTTCAGACGCTGAGACTCGATACCCATGGGCAACACGCGAAGGCACGCCTGTAGCCGGCGGAATCCGCGAAGACAACGCCCCCGTTGTCGGAGACCCGGATGTCTTTTCTGACGGCGCCGGCGAGCTTCAAAATAGCTATGTAATGCCTAGGAGTACTTTCAACGTCATACGCCCAACGGAAGCCTACCCCGGAGGAGTCGACGGCCGGTACCTCGCACCATACCGACATGCTCATGGTCTGCTTTATAATCGCAAGCACACTCTTGGATCCATAAATTCAGTAAGAAGCGCGTATGGCCCCTCTATTACAACTTCTATTGGCGTAGTCACTGACGGAACGGCCAGCGTGGAGAGCCGGCGTGGTCAAGCAATTGGCGTTTTCGCCGGCGAAGCAAAATGGGAAGCTGACTCTCAAGCAGGCATTGTTAGAGTAAACAGCGACGGCGAACTGGCTTTCACGTCTTATCCTTCTGAGCCGGCAATGGCATATAGTGATTTTAAATATGAGCCAAAATTAATGGCGAAAGATTATGGAATCTTGCCAGAATTTAGACTTAGCGAACATATAGAAAAATTACAAACTCTTGGCCTTGCACATGGTGCTCCTGGCTGGGCTGAAATCGCTGGTACCGGTATCAATGGGGCCGTTAGCAGCAGCTTTTATTTGGATTACTCAAATACAGAGTTCTTAGAAACATATTCAAACTTTAGTACAGATATGAAGCCCACAGAATTCATGCTTAAGATGGATGTGATAAAGAGGTTTCTTCCTTATAAGGGGTTCTATCCTGCGCAAAGAACACAGCAATGTGTGGCTCAGTTCTCTAGTTCGTATTTTAATAGTTTTGTGGGCTTCCTCCCAGGCTTGACCGCTGCCACATATACCGCCACGCAGGGTACCGAATTGTTACACCGCGGCGGGTTTCTCCGACCAGTATTGGCGTCCTTATTTGCGCCAGGGATTTTATATAATTCAATTAAATCAGGAATGGCGGTCGATTATCCAGTCTTAACAAATGCTAAAAAAGTTAAGAAGTTTAATTTTATAGGTGAAGCTGGTGCATATCCATGGGCTGGTCAAGGCGATGGATGGGCTCTTACAGTCGACCAAAATGGACTTAAAACAGATATTACGGATAGGGCAGGATGGCACGGCGGCCAGTTTTGGGATTTACGTGTGCCTTTTGATGGGATCATTAAGCCAGAAAAATATCTATTAGACACAAGAGTTATTGATTCAGAGCCGCACATATCTTGTTCTCTCTTTGTTACGGCTTCGTTGGTGGCTCCCCCCGAAAATCAATTATATAGCAAAATGACTAGTAATTTCTTTGCTGAAACTATGAATTTTTTCTTAGAAAGAAGAGAGCCTACTGAATTGGCCTCCCGAGTAATGGCTGATTCGTTTACATTTGAAACAGGAAGCATATACACTGCTAGGCTTAAATTGCGCAGGTCAACAGAAGGCTCTAGAAATTATGCGATGGAAGTTGATTCTAGGGGATACACACACACTAGCCATCCCGGGACTGGATCCATGCACACTAGCAGTTATGGCTTCTTAGGCGCCAAGAGCATGGGTGTTGAGGGCGTTCGTGATGAAGCCGTTCGACTCCTCGAATACCCTCTTCCGCAAGATCCAATTAGGAGTACTTCGGTGCTGAGTGGCTCTTTTAGAGAAACGTTTACCATGTATAGTCGCCCCAGCGCATTCGGACCCCCGGTAGCCGCTTTGAGGCCTACTGGTTCATTGGCTCTGATTAAAACATTCGAAAACTCCCGCGACATTAAAGATAGCTTTAATGGCTTTTATTGGTCACATACGCCATCTTGGACCAATGGAGAAGCATGGCTTGACATTGTTTTCCATCCCCGCGGCGATAAGACATATACTCTTCCTACAATTTTAGAAGAAGTTAATGTTGTTCAACGAAGATTCGATCCAGGACTTACAGGATCTTTGTGCTTCACTGGCTCCGGAGATTTCCGTCCTTCCGGCCCAGCCATTGCCGGCGGCGGAAACGGCGGCAACGAACTCCTTGGAGATTATCAAGGCATTTATGGAATTAATACTAATTTTAATGCAATGCAACTTTCTGCTAGTATCAATCCGCTAGGTATAAGACGAGTGCAGGCTTATGATGGAACCGGCAAAACAAGCGGAATTCTTGGGTACCAAATGGTTGTTCGGCCTCATTGGGAGTCCCCACACAATAACTTTAATTCAGTGACGGCCACAATGCCGCTTTATGCTTCCGCATCAGTACCAAAGGGACTCTGGCATCAGTTCGGCGCCCTCAATGCTAAAGATACAGGAGTATATTTAGAAATCGATGACATTCCTCAATCATGGTTAAGAAACCATTATGATGTTATTTGGAAAGATAGTATATATAACAACCATAGTGTCATAAAAGGCAAAAGTTTATATAAGACAAATAATTCTTTGGTAGATTTACTTGGATTTAGAGATACTGAAACTAGCGTAAAGTTGGGAGAATATGCAGAAGCTCGAACTCTGCGAGAGGCGGTTGTCGCAATTCCATATATTATTGAACAAAATGAAGACAATTATACTGAAATATTGGATTCTAATGTGGGACAATTTCGCAAGAAGTTTATTAATATTCCGAAAGATAGATGGGAGGAGGCAGTAAACAATCCAGATGTATCTGAAGAAGCTGCTGGTCGTTCTATTCTTAAACTTAAGAAGCAAATGGAAGACTACATATTACCCCCACAGTTTGATTTCCTTCACAATAAGAATGTCGATCCAATTGTAATGTTTATGTTTGAATTTGAATATAAACTCGATAAAGACGATCTTTCATATATATGGCAAAATCTCGCACCTAGAAATCACAAGCAAATTACACGCGAAACAGCGAAGATTGCCTTTGAGCTAGGTACTGAACAATTATTATCGCAAGAAAACATAACAAACAACAAAAACATGCGTTGGATGGTATTTAAGATTAAGCAAAGATCACAAAAACTATATGATGAATATATAATCAGCAAACCCGGAGAGGCCCCCAGAGAAGAATTCTTGCAGCAAACAGCGCCGAAAGATGCTGGCTATGAATTGAACTATAATTGGCCTTATGATTATGTATCTTTTGTAGAAATGGCTAGAATGGATGCACAAATACTTTATGGCGGAAGAAGCACGGGAGTTCCCGGTGAGCGTGTACAGAGAAATCTGGATTATACGTCGCCTGTTTTAGAGACCCCCGGCCAGCCACCCGCCGGCCCAGAAGGTGCCCCAGCACCGGTAGACGCTCGTCGACCCACTGCCGGCCGGACCACAACTTCTAAGCGCACTCCTAAACGCACGACAAAGCAAACCACTAAAAAACGTAGTACTCGCCGTATGCCTGGAACTCGACGTGGCGGCGGCGGCTCAGGTGGCGGCGGTAAGGGTTATTAATTATGGCTAAATTTTTAAATAAAAAAGAACAAGTTATTGACTTTCAATTAACCGATTATGGACACTATCTTTTGTCTGTTGGCAAACTTAAGCCTGTTTATTATGCGTTCTTTGATGATAATATAATATATGATATAAATTATACTCAAGGCGGCGGTATCAACGCCTATGGCGTGTCAAACCCGGCCGAATCTCAAAACGAAATTCATCAGAGAATAAAAGAACAAACCCCATATATTGAAACATTGACTCTACGTGGTAATGTCGATAAAAGTACCCTAGAAGCCCAACAAGATGCACAGGGGCAATATTTCTTTGAATCAGACATTACTCCTATAATGCGAGAACCCGATACTCAAAATTTGAAATTTACTTCTATGATTGGAGACGCCGCTCTCGACGGTAACGCACAAAGCGCGCCAGCATGGAAACTTATAGCCCTTGAGGGCAAAATTGCGTCAACCGCCCAAGTCGATCCTATAAACAGTATCAGAATCCCACAGGTTAATGTTGAGTTAAATTATACTAAAAAAATTATTCCTGGATCCGATATTGATATTTTCCCTGATAACGTTAGAGGCCTAGGCGATACAGTAAGCGGGTTTGTTGACGGGAATGCTATTCGTCTAGTAATGGATGACGCATTAATTTATTGTGAAGAAGTAAATACTGAATTATTTACCGAAAATTTTGATATCGAAGTCTTTCAAATCACTAGTAGTACCGCTGGTCCGGGAACAGTGCCGGGCGGCAATGAGGACGTCTTCATAAGAAAATATTTTGAAAAACTCAAGCCACAGATAGTCAATAATCTTCTAATCTCTGAAAAACCGCAACAACGGTCACCCCAGGATTTAACAACTGATAGTGTAGAATATTATTTTGACATTTTAACCGATTACGAAATAGAACAAAAAACAGCCTGCCGCGGCGCCGAAGTATTTAATAAGTCTTCTTATTATGTGGATCTTGATTTTGAATGCGAGGATATGCAAGAAGATGATTTTGTGTTTATAGATATTTATGGTAGAATAACGGAGTCAGAAATATGCCCGACTTAAGTATAAAAGGAAACATTATTGATAATTTTGGAAAGCATCTTCCAACACCAATTATCGACTTTGTTACAATTAGAAACGATAAACTAGAGGCACAAGTTTCATTATTCTTTGATTTTGAAGATATTAGTATTACAGACACCGAGATGGATGATATTATAAATTATTTTCAAGGCAATAATCAGCTTTATATATATGTGGCCTATGTTCTTGGAGAGCCATATGCGGATTCTATAATAAACAAAGAAAATATTGATATTTTTTCTGAATTATATTCCGCCGGCGGCTTTGCGAACCATCGATCCGGTATGCTGCCCTCCGATGGCGCCCAATTAATATCTAATCTTAGCAATTATACAATATTACCATTTAAAGTAGCTAGCAGCGATGGTTCGCATTTTGAAAGATCGGGTCAAAATTTTTATGATAACGATGAACGCAAAGTAATACAATTGGCTGCTACTTTAGAACTTCCTGTTGCGTTCGCTGGCGGCTACGATTTTGACATACAGAGCATCCATCAGAATATGTTTTTAGCACCAGAGTCCGGCCTCCTTGATTATTTTGAAGGTGGTTTAACATTGTTTGCGTTTTCTTCTTGGGTTGATTTATCTTCTATGTCGACAGAAAGCTTTACCGCTAGCGATATGTTTGCTTTGAAGCCATTGGAAGTCTCCGATGGTTATAGAGCATTTACATCGCAATATATTGATTTAATGCCAAATTTGGCAAAACAACAATTTTCCGATATATCGTATGAAAAAGTTTTCTCTAATGGATATGCATATATTGAGCCACAAGTATTTTTTGTAGATCAGCAAGAGGTAGTTTATAACAAAACACCAATTTTGGCGCTTAATGAAAAATATTATAAGCAAGATGGATTTACTTTAGATGAAATAAATGAAGCTTTTCAAGAGCTTGTTGACGACACTAAGCAACTTGGAGAAGAAGACTCACAAATACAAAATATACTAGACGATATTTCTACCATGCTCCAAACACATGGTGAAAGTTCCGATCTTCTAACAAGACTCAATTTAATCCGTGTAACCTTTCCAGAAAAATCAACAGCCACAGAGGTGGGAAGATTTTATGATAGATATGAAACTAGATTTTTAAGTATAAATGAAGCTGTTGCTTCTGGCACAACGGTTACGGAAAAGGTTATGAGGACTTCAAAGGTAAGAGATCTCCGGCGCTCTATAGATGCTGACTGGTCTCCATCTTCCGCGGAACCCGTGAACGTTATTTATGCAGGCTCTGAGCAGAACCTTTATCCTGGCGGCTTAATTACGTCTATGAGAATATATCAAAGCAGATTCGCCGGAGCCCATGGCGAAGAATCTGGCGCCGACGACCCCGGGGATGACTCTATATCGATAAAAAAAGGTTATTGGTTTTTTGATTATGAGATGGCACTTAAAAATTATAGTAATATAGGTAAAATATTTGATATTACTACAGCCCTTAATTATTTTGGGAGCGAATTGATCCAATCCGCTTTTAAGATACAAAAAGCATCGATGAAGAAGAACATATTCCTCTTCTCTGACGGTACGTCGAGGATAGGCGATCTCGATTCAGGAATAATACTTCCCACCACGGCGGGGAACCCGGTAACCGTTGCCACATTTACAACAAATATACAATACGATGCGAGCGTTGCCTACGCGGATTATAACCCCGCCACCGAGGGCATCCCGGGAATCGACTGGTCCACCCATTTCCACTTCCCACGCTCTACTGATTTTCATTTGGATGTGAATCCCTATACCCGCGGCTTCGGTGGTGACCCTGAACAATATATAAGCTGGCCGGGGCACGCTAGCTCGAAGGCTGATCAGGGAGGCGGCGAGGAAATGGGTTACTTGTCTTATCTTGCTTTGCGAGGAGCAGAACCCATAAATGATCCACAGATGGAAGATGGCTATAGGCTTATGACATTCGAGTTTCAAGATGTAGAAAAAGCTTTTACTGGAACCGATCTGAACCAGTACTACTCGTTTGTTGTGACCTGCATCGATTCTTCAAAGTCGCTTGTCGAAGGAATAATAAATTCTTATAAAGCTTTAATTACTGACTCTTCTACCGGCGCACCGGGCGAATTACAAGAGTATTATGATTATGCATCTGAGCCTTGTAACTATAACAATACTGATAAAACTTTTAATGAATTTTTTACAACTGGTATAATGAGCAGATATAGTAGTCTCCAGCCACAAAACTATCCATGGGTCAAAGCGCCAGCTATGTACTGCTTTCATAGAGACCTGTTAACAAATGCGTTTGCCGGAGACATGCAAAAAATTACAGATGCCTCCAGAGCTATATCTGCAAGAATAAACCCAATTAATGGCAATTGGGAAGATTTGCACGCATTCGTGGAGAACTATAAAACAATTATTGATGATCAATATATAGAGATCGTGAACGCCGACAATATTTGGGCGCATTTACAAAGCATGACCGACGCGGAAGAAATTATATTTGGCTTAGACCCAAGTGAGAATAACGGCAACGCTAGAGGTCCCGGCCCCGCACAATATTTTCCGATGCCCAACCCAGTACCGATTACAGATGGATATGTGGAAGCTGAGCCGGAACCAGAAGAGTTGACGCCAGAGGAAGCCTGCGACGACACCAATATAGAATGTCCGGAGTTCTGGGGCATGTCATATGATCTTTTGGATTGTATGACAGCGGCGTGGAGTGCCGCCAACCTTCCCACGAACGACATCGACTTCCGGGCCGAGTGGGACAAAGAGATCGACACCGATGACTGGACGTTCCGGCAATGGATGATTGAGGTTTATAATCCATGCCTCGATGTTCCGGGAGGGGGAAGCGAAGAATTCAATGCCCGGAGTGAATATTGGGATGTTTTTTGTGATTGTCGCGGAACCTATGCTGGCAACGATGGGTACGGATGCACCGCTCCCTCACTGATAGGCCACAATATCGAAGCTTGGTGTTCTGCGAACTGGAAGGGAATAGAGCCCCCGGATTATTAAACCGCGGATTAAAGAAGCGAACCAAGTTTGATGAAACAATCTAACTATAAAAAGGAAACAAACAAGTGGCAAAACCATTAAAACCAAAAACAACAAAAAACAAATCCTCTCCTCGAAAAGCAAGATCCGCATCGGTTATAGGCTCAATACAAAAAGCCAACGGCAAGAGATTTGTCGATGGGAAAGAATATAACGCAAAATCGCCGGGATTTAATATTAAAAGAGCAGAAAAAAGCCTAACCACTGCCACTATATCTGATCCACAAGGATCCGCAGAAAATGTTTTATCTATTTTGGGTGTTACATTCGAAGAATCAGATCGAGATTATTCTTTTTTGCAAGAAGTAACAAATGAGAAGATTGCTGACAAAACAGCATGGGAAGAAACCAAGAACGAACGCATTGCGATAACGGATAAGTTCCCAGATGAAGCTGATAATATTTTTAAACCAGACAAGTCCATATCACAAGCAGCCAGCAAAGCTATCGAAAAACAGGCGCCTAAGCTCACCCTCACCACTGCGCAAACATTAGCAAGCGATTTTATTAAACATACAAAAAGACTCCCACAAATCAAATGAGACAATAATTATTTATGGATATAATATATTATGAAATTTCCTAACGTATACGGCAATGGTGGTAATGGCACATCTGGTTGTCCGAAATGCAAAAAGAAAGTAGGTAACTTTTGTATTGATGATCCTAATAAGTTTGCTGACCCGGCTAATAATTGCTGCGGAACCGGAAAGGTTTGGGACGATGTAAATCAAATATGTATTGACGACACAAGCGCTAATAATGCGGCCGTTGTTGACGCAGTAACTATTGTAAACGCGATAGAAGATGCTACGGCCAAATCAGCCACTGCTGGTAACGCAAACAATTCAAATGTTTCTGTTGTTACTAAGGTTATGGAAAAATACGTACCTATAACAGTTGCTGACAATATAGCCACAAACATGAAGTTCAATTTAAACGAAGCAGCAGCTACGGGCTACGGTGCCGGCGCCTCCAACAATATAGCTACTAAAATCTTCGAACAATTGGGTAGTCTTGTATCCAGTGATACCTCAAACGAACTTAGCAATATTTGGACAGCGATAGAAAACGCATGGGGCGATTATTTTAAGTACCAGAATATCACAACATACAGCGGAGATGGGTGGGACACCGGAAGTGCACAACTTGAACATGCTACTTCCTATGATACGATAGCCTTTTTAGTGAGTTTTGGGCCCGGAGCACTCCCCACCGACAACCTCCATTGGGAATGGAAATTAGTCACCCAGGTTACTCTAGAAACAGAATTCACTGATTATGTAAATGAGCTGGCTGCACAGAACTACGACCCGTACCGGTGGTCCTTTACAACCCCCCGTTCGGATGTATTTATAGGCCGCACCTACGCTCATGGGGATCCGCTCTTCACTGAAGGCCTCCAGGAAGCGAGTCTCCGCGAAGGTGATATCGATAAAAACCCTGTACCAGTGTATGGTCTGTATGGTATGAATCTCGAATCGCGCACGTCTTTCATCTCGATGCTGCCCGATTCCGCCATTGAGATCGCATCGGTTTTTACGTGGTATGACAGAGATGGAAACTCCCCCGACGACCCCACCGAATTGGAGGAAAGTCATGTGACTGGATATAGAGAACCGGAAATCTTATTCTTAGCAGATCGATTTGGATATGGCACACTCTTCCCTTCAGAAATTACGCAGGAAACCATAGTCGCGGCCATAAATGCCCGCGTAGAAGAAATAGCCTTATCTGTTGTGGTGGATGAAGTAACCAGCCAAATTATAAATAATGTTATTGATTATGGAGACTTAAAACAAAGCCATCTAACAAGCATAAGCGTTTCGGAGGCCACGCAAGAAACAACAGAAGCAATTTCTTCGCGAATTGAATACTAATGAGTGATTATCTTACAAAACAAATATTTTATATTGATGCCAGTACTGTTTCCGGCTCTGCTGAAGAGCTTCGCAATGAGATAGGAATTAATTGGTGGCCAATAGATTTCCCAGCAACTGGAATTCAACTTTATTTCGGCGCGTCCAGTGCCACGGTAGACCCAGCACACAAGCCATGGGACACCAGCACCACCGCCGAATCCGATGTCTGGCTCGATCCAACAAACCCCACGTCAGTTTCTGGACTCTTACAATATGCTGAACTTCAACCATTGTTTCAAGAAATAGCAAACACAGAAACCATAA
>Ga0098035_1000856_pt1 | contig 14958 bp, 17 predicted proteins | sample 3_EtaG_FD_75046 | JGI IMG/M metagenome (GOLD analysis project Ga0098035, IMG submission 75046) | Marine viral communities from the Subarctic Pacific Ocean - 3_ETSP_OMZ_AT15126 metaG | ecosystem: Environmental > Aquatic > Marine > Oceanic | place: Pacific Ocean | collected 2015-01-07
CTGCTCGACTGGCTCGAGGAAGCGCAGCTCGACCGCGTCGGCGCCTTCCGTTTCGAACCGGTTGCAGGCGCTGCAGCCAACGACTTGCCCGGCGCCGTGCCCGATGAGGTCAAGGAAGAGCGCTACGCCCGGATCATGGAAAAGACCGCGGCGATCAGCGCGGCCAAGCTTCAGTCCAAAATCGGTCGAATCCTGCCCGTCATCATCGACGAAATCGGTGAACCGGATGAAGATGGCGACATTGGCGCAACCGGACGCTCGCAGGCCGATGCCCCGGAAATCGACGGCAATGTCTTCCTTCGCAATATGGGGAGTGACCTGCAAGTTGGTGATATCGTTGACGTTCTTGTCGAAGACGCGGATGAGCACGACTTGTTCGGAGCACGCAGCGACAGCTGAGGCCTATCGTCAGCACGATACCTGTGTTGCAAAATGCGCAATACTAAGGAAGGTTTTCGCATTTGCGGCATGGCCCGATCACGAGCATATAGGGAGGGCCTTTCAGGCATCCTCTCCCAAAAAACTTCCAAGGGCTGGTCTTCGGACCGGCCCATTTTTTTTGGCCGCTTTCCATGCGCTTGCGCCTCAGCGAGATCATGCGCCGAGAGTCATGGTTGCAAAATATGCAGCACCGGAAAATCTTTTCGCATTTGCGGCGAATCGGCTCCGACGGCATATGGAACAGGCCTTTCAGGCATCCTCTCCCAAAAAACTTTCATGGGCCGGTCTTCGGATCGGCCCTTTTTTTGTCCGATTCGGGCTTTTCCCGTGATTCGAGGCATCACGGCGGTATGAGGATGTGGTGAGCACCGAAAGCGACCCCCTCGACATCCTCATCGTCGGTGCCGGCATTTCCGGGATCGGCATGGCTGCACACCTGCGGCGCAACCTGCCCGGCAAGCGCATGGCCATCCTCGACAGGCGCAAGGATTTCGGCGGAACCTGGGACCTGTTTCGCTATCCCGGCGTACGCTCGGACAGCGACATGTACACGTTGGGTTTCGCTTTCGCGCCCTGGTCGGGAGATAGGTCGGTGGCGCGCGGGGAGGAAATCCTGTCCTATCTGGGCAAAGTGGCAGCCCAGCACGACCTCAACCGCCACATGCATTTCTCGCACCAAGTCACCCACGCCGACTGGGACAGCGACCACGCGCTCTGGCGCGTGCACGCTGAGACGGGCCAGGGCTCCGCCGATTTCATGACGCGGTTCCTGATCCTCGGCTCAGGGTACTACGACTACGACATGCCCCACGATCCGCAGATCGATGGCCTGAAGGACTTTGCAGGACCGGTCCTGCATCCGCAATTCTGGCCGCAAGGCTTCGATCCTGCAGGAAAGCGCATTGCCGTGATCGGCTCGGGCGCGACTGCGGTAACGCTGGTTCCCGCCCTTGCCGATGCCGGCGCCCGCGTGACGATGGTCCAGCGCACGCCAAGCTGGTTCCTCGCCCAGCCTGCCCGCGACCTGTTTGCGAACGCCGCCGAAAAAGTCCTGCCGCGCCGCTGGGCTTACGGCCTTACCCGGCTGCGCAACAATGCCCTGCAATACTGGTTCTTCAACAAGTCGCGCCGCGAACCCGAGCAGGTGGGCGCCTGGCTCAAGCAACGCATCCGCGATCAGCTGGCCGAGCACTATGATGAAAGGGCCTTTTCCCCGCCCTATGGCCCCTGGATGCAGCGCATGTGCTTCGTGCCTGACGGGGATTTCTTCAAGGCGATCCGCGAAGGCCACGCCGCTCTCGCCACTGGCGCTATCCGGCGCGTCGCGGGCGATGCCATAGAGCTGGAAGGCGGGGAACGGGTCGAAGCCGATGCCATTGTCACGGCAACCGGCCTGCGACTGGCTACCCTGGGCAAGATCGCGGTTACCCTCGACGGCAAACCCGTGAACTTCGGAGAGCATTGGTACTATCGCAATTGCATGTTTTCGAACGTGCCCAATCTCGCCGCCGTTTTCGGTTATCTAAATGCGTCATGGACCAACAGGGTCGACATGGTGGGCGAATGGCTCTGCCGGCTCCTTGGCCAGATGGATGCCTGGAGAGCCGACACGGCCGTGCCGTTCCTGCCTGCAAACCATGACCTCGAAGCGGACGATCCGTTGGCCGGCTATTCCTCCGGCTATCTCCAGCGAGGCCGCCACCTTGTTCCCAAGAGCGCAAAGTCCGGCCCGTGGCGGCTCAGCCACGACCTCATGCGCGACCGCCGCGAATTGCGGGAATTGCCGATCGATGACGGGCACTTGCAGTTCAGGCGCGCAGGTCGGCATTTATAGCTCGCCCCGGCTAGCGGTGCGCGCGCATTTGTCCTAGCCATGCGGCCATGGCCGAATCCTCGCGAATCTACACCGCCGCCCTCGTCGTCATCGGCGACGAGATTCTCTCCGGACGCACCCACGACAAGAACATCGCCCAGGTGGCGAGCTGGCTGCAGATCCAGGGGATCCGCCTCGCCGAAGTGCGCGTGGTGGCGGATGACACGCCAGCCATCGTCGAGGCGGTCAACACCCTGCGGGCCCGCAACGACTATCTCTTCACCACCGGTGGCATCGGCCCGACGCATGACGACATCACTGTCGATGCGATCTCCGAGGCTCTCGACGTTGACGTGATCGTCCACCCGGAGGCCCGCGCGATCCTCGAGAAATACTACGAGACGCGCGGCGGCCTGACCGATGCGCGCCTGCGCATGGCCCGCACGCCCGACGGGGCCGACCTGATCCCCAATCGCTACACCGGCGCCCCCGGCATTCGGCACGGCAACATCTTCATCATGGCCGGCGTGCCCAGCATCACAGCCGGCATGCTCGATGCCCTTGCCGGCCAGCTCGAAGGCGGCGCGCCACTGCTATCGGAAACGATCGGCTGCTGGGTCGGCGAAAGCGACGTCGCGGACCTGCTGCGCGAGACGGAAAAGACGTTCGAGACCTGCCAGATCGGCTCCTACCCGTTCTGGCGCGAAGGCCGCACCGGCGCCAATTTCGTTATCCGGTCGATCAGCGCCGATGACCTGGCGGCCTGTACCCGCGCACTCGTCCGGGGCCTGGAAGCCATGGACCGCCCCGCCGTTGCCGGTGGAATCTAGGGCCGCCATAGCGGCCCTGCTGCTCTCGCTTCTCCTCGACGGCTGCGCCGACACCTCACTTGATCGGTTCGAGCGGACGCTGGCTGCACGGGACAGCGCAACCCTGGCACTGAAGGACTGGTGCACGGCAACGGGAATCGGCGATCCTGCGCACATCAGTGCAAACCCGGTCCGCAATGATGATGCGCCCCTGCCTTCGGACGCACTCGATCTTCTGCGCGTGGATGACGCGGCGAGTCTGAATTACCGCCATGTCCGGCTCGACTGCGGCGGGGTAACGCTTTCGCAGGCACACAACTGGTTCGTGCCGGCGAGACTGACGCCGCAAATGAATACGGCCCTGCACCAGACCGACACGCCCTTCGGCAAGGTTGTCGCCCCGCTTCGCTTCACCCGCGAGCGGCTCGCCGCATTGCGCGGCCGGGCGGAAGGTTGCCCGCAAGGGACGATCCTGTCCCACCGCGCCATCCTTTACCTGCCTGACGGCAGCCCCATCAGTCTCGTCGTCGAATGTTATCAGGCCGCTGCGCTGGACATTCCGGCCGGCGCAGGTCGCAGGTAAACGAAGCGGAAGTCCCCTCGCTCAACGTCTGCGAGGGTGTGCTGAGAAAAATGCAAGAGCCCGTCCAGGCCATGCTGAAAGACGCGCGTTCCACCTTCGCGCGCCAGCACGCTCTGGTCTTCCCATCCGTCAAGGAACAACTGACTGTTCGCCTTCAGCCAATCGACCAGTTGCTGCACGCGTGGGTCGCCGACCGACTTCGCAAAATCCCGGCGGAACTCCGCAAGAATGCGCCGCGCGCGCATGTCATGATCGGGCAGGAGATCGCGCGCCGCCGGGTGGGTGAAGACATAGACGAGGAGGTTTGGGGCCACGTCACCTTCGTCGAAAAGCCCGGTAAAGAGGCGCCGCGCTGCGCCATTGGCCGCGCAGACGGTCCAGGCAGGGTCTAACGCATAGGCAGGCCAAGGCAGGACATCCACGAGATGAGCCAGTGCATCGGGGGCGGAGGACATCGCCTGCGCCGACGGTGGCCGCGACGGATCGTGCCGCTGGGCCAGTTCGAACAGATAGCTGCGCTCGGCCGCCGACAGATTCAGCCCATCGGCGAGACGCGACAATGTCTCTGCCGAAGGCCTGACGTCCCGGCCCTGCTCGATCCACGCGATCCAGGTCGTACCGATGGCAGCGCGCGCTGCAAGTTCCTCGCGCCTCAAACCCGGGGTACGGCGGCGGCGACCATGACCTTCAGGAGCAAGGCTTTGCCTTCTGGCACGGACGAAGGCTCCGAGCAGTGCGCGTTGGTCAGAGGATGGCATGATTCTATTTATAACAGGATAATGATGTCCATTGTAACAGGCTAATGAAGCGATGAAGGCGGTCTGACAAGGAGACTTTCCATGCCAACCGACCATTTCGACCTGATCGACCACCAATTTGGCTTAAATGCGCAATCATACGTCACCAGTATGGTTCACGCACAGGGCAAGGACCTCGCTCGAATTGCCGCAATCGCCCAGACTTACAGGCCCACTCGCGCGCTGGACCTGGGGGCAGGAGGCGGCCATGTGAGTTACGCCGTTGCACCCCACGCGCGGGAAGTCGTCGCCTGCGACCTGTCCGCGCAAATGATCGAGCAGATCACCCGCGAGGCGGAGCAACGGAACCTGCCAACGATCCGTACGCAAGTGGCAGCGGCCGAAGACCTGCCCTTCGCCGATGACTCATTCGATTTTCTGGCCTGCCGCTTTTCAACCCATCATTGGCACGACGCCGTGCAGGGCATTCGCGAAGCCCGGCGCGTCCTTTCCCCGGGCGCGGTAGCGGTTTTCAGTGATGTCGTCGCCCCTGCCCTGCCCCTCGCCGACACCTTCCTGCAAGCCGTGGAACTGCTTCGCGACCTGTCGCACGTGCGCGACTACACGGCCCTGCAGTGGACTGCGATGCTGGAAGGCGCCGGATTTCGGGTCCGCACCGTGACGACGGGGCGCTTGCGGATGGACTTTGCCGACTGGACGGGCCGCATGCGCACGCCCCCGCAGCGATGCGCCGCGATCCGCACCCTGCAGGCCGCTGCCTGCCGCGAAGTTGCGCAGCACTTCAAGATCGAGGCGGACGGCTCGTTCACCATCGACACCTTGCTGATCGAAGCGGACTGAGGCCGGAAGGCTTCAGGCAAAGAAAAGGGCCGGCAAGGTTTCCCTCGCCGGCCCGTTCCTAACCGTTTGTCCGGTCCTGAAGGAATCAGGCGCCGGCAACCTCGGTCGTGTCGATCTTGAGGCCGGGGCCCATCGACGAGGACAGCGAGATCTTGCGAACGTACTTGCCCTTGGCGCCCGAGGGCTTGGCCTTGACGATCGCGTCGACGAACGCGTCGAAGTTCTTCTGCAGGTCGGCGTCCGAGAACGACATCTTGCCGATGCCGGCGTGGATGATGCCCTGCTTCTCGACGCGGAACTCGATCTGGCCGCCCTTGGCGTCCTTCACGGCCTGCTCCACGTTCGGGGTGACGGTGCCCAGCTTCGGGTTCGGCATCAGGCCCTTGGGGCCCAGCAGCTTACCCAGACGACCGACGACGCCCATCATGTCCGGAGTGGCAATGACGCGGTCGTAGTCGAGGTTGCCGGCCTGCATGTCTTCCATGAGGTCCTCGGCACCCACCTTGTCGGCGCCGGCAGCCAGAGCGGCCTCGGCCTTGTCGCCCTTGGCGAACACGGCGACCTTGACGGTCTTGCCGGTGCCGGCCGGGAGCGAAACCATGCCACGGACCATCTGGTCGGCGTGGCGCGGGTCGACGCCCAGGTTCATCGCGACTTCGACGGTCTCGTCGAACTTGGTGGTCTTGAGTTCGCGCAGCAGCGTCAGAGCCTCACCGACGGGGTAGTGCTTCTGGTTGTCGCCCAGCTTTTCGGTGAGCGTCTTCTGCTTCTTGTTCAGCTTTGCCATGGAATCAGCCCTCCACCACTTCGAGGCCCATCGCGCGGGCCGAGCCTTCGATGATGCGGGTAGCCGCTTCGATATCGTTGGCGTTGAGGTCCTTCATCTTGATCTCGGCGATCTCGGACAGCTTCGAGCGCGCGATCTTTCCGGCCGAAACCTTGCCGGGCTCCTTCGAGCCGGACTTGAGGTTGGCGGCCTTCTTGATGAGGAAGGTGGCAGGCGGGGTCTTGGTGACGAACGTGAAGCTGCGATCCGCATAGACCGTGATGATGGTCGGGATCGGCATGCCCTTTTCCATCTCCTGCGTGGCGGCATTGAACGCCTTGCAGAATTCCATGATGTTCACGCCGCGCTGACCCAGGGCAGGGCCGATCGGCGGAGAGGGATTTGCGGCGCCGGCAGGCACCTGCAGCTTGATGTAACCTTCGATCTTCTTGGCCATGAGGCCGCTCCTTTCACACTTTCGCGCCAGACCCCGCGCAAATCCGCGAGATCGGGCACTCATGTTTAGCGGTATGACGGATGCGCCAAGCATCCTCCCGCCGGGAATCGCATCGGCAAGGCCGATCCGAAGGGCGCGCCCCTAAACGATATCGGGAGAAAAGGAAAGCATCAGTTGCATGGTCCGACGGCGCTCGCTGGACCGCCCGATCAGACAGGACTGGCCATACCTGCGCCGATGTTCCGCCTGCGGCGCAGCCAAGCGAGCCGGATCGCGCGGCGGCTCGGCTGCTCGACCAGGCGATAGCACAGGTCCGCGAGGATGAGGACCGTGCCTGCAAATGCAGCGATCACGACGAGTTGCGTCGTTCCTTTTCCAGGCAATTCACCGAGCCGTGACTGGAACAGTTGCAGGACCGGCATGTGGATCAGATAGATCCCGTAGCTGCGGTCTCCCAACCACTGCATGGGTGCACTGCCCATGAAAGGCGCGCGCAAGCTCAGCAGCAGGACGGCGGGCCAGGCATAAAGCGTAAGCGGCAGCAGCGAACTGCGCCCGCTCATGTCGAGAGCAAGCCCGAAGGCCAGCATGCAGACCAGCAGCGCACTCGACGCCTGCGACAGTCGCGCGCGGCAATGCCACATGACTTGCCCAAGAAAGAAGCCGAGGAGCCCGCGCGGCAGACCGTCACCGACCCACGGACCGCCAGCCCGCCCCTGCAGCACGAAATGCGCGAGGGCTCCCACGATAGCAAACGCCGTCACCAGCCGCAGTGTCCTGCGGCCACCCGCCGCGCCCAGGGCGAAGAGCACGTAGCAAATCACCTCAACCGAAATCGACCAACTCGGCCCGTTGAAAGTATGGGCAACGGGCTGAACGAAAGCCTGCAGCATCATCAGATGCGCTCCGAAGGCGATTGCGGTATTGCCCGGCGCCGTGTAGAACAGGACAGCGCAGATCAGTAGCGTCAGCAGATGCAGGGGATAGAGCCGGGCAAAGCGTGCGACGGCAAAATCCAGCAACCCGCCGCGGGTCAGGGGTTGACCGCCCTCTTCCGCGTTCGCTCCCAGATAGACATGCGCGAAGATATAGCCGGAAATGAGGAAGAACAGATCGACGAGAGTCCAGCCCCAGTCGTGAAACCAGTCATAGAGACGCGGCTCGTTTCCATGCATCCCTGGGAGGAACAGCTGCTGCGCGTGGTAGAGAAATGCGACACCGCAGGCGGCCAGCCCGCGCAAGCCGTCGAGACGTGTCAGCCTCCCGACATCGCGCCCTGGCCCATCTGCCGCCCGATCCATTTCAACTCCTCATTGACTGGCGGCTCTTAGCCCCTGCTCGGTAACGCCCGGGTTAAGCCGACATCGCGCATATCGATGCGGCCGCGCACAAGTCGCCGGGTCGGCACCTCGGCAAGCAGATAGAGAAGTTCGGACGCGATCAGGACGGCCAGCCCGTAAAGCAGGGTCGCGCCGAGCATGAACCAGCCGCTGCCTTCCTGCCTGCCGATGATCCGCACGATCAAATCGAGCAGGGGCACATGGACCAGAAAAATCGCGTAGCTGCGATCGCCCAGCCAGAGCAGGACGCGGCTTTCCAGCAGCGGAATGCGCAGGGCCAGCAGCAGCAGGGACGGCCAGGCAAGGAGACTGAGCGGCAGGAGCGGGCTGACGTTGCCCATATCCAGCGCAATCGCGAGCACGAAGATGACCGAAAGCACGAGCGGGGAGGACTTGCGAAGCTCAACCCGTCGCCGCCACAGGATCTGGCCGATGAAGAAGCCAAGAATGCCGCGCATCAGCAGGTCCTGGTTCCACGGCCCTCCCGGCAGACCGAAAGCGAGGACGAAGACCGTACTTACGAAAATGGCAGCGACCGAAAACTTGAGCAGCGTCGGTCGTCCGGCATGAAGCGCCAGCCCGAAGAAGCCGCAGCAGATCGCCTCGACCGATAGGAGCCACGCGGCAGGGTTGAAGGACTGCACTGCCGGCTGCACCAGTCCCTGCAACATAAGCAGGTGGGTCAACAGCGCGGCCTCGCCATTCTGCGGAGCGCCCCAATAGAGCGCGGCGCACAGTATCAGCAGTAAGAGATGCAGGGGATAGAGCCGCGCCACGCGGCCGAAGGTGAACGACACCAGTTCATCGCGACTGCCAAGCCCTCGCCCCCCGACGTAGATGTGCGCGAAGATGAAGCCGGAGATGACGAAGAACAGGTCGACGATGCTCCAGCCCCAGGCATGAAGCCAGCCGATCACCGGTCCCGCATGGTCGAACGAGCCTGCCGCGAAGAGGGCCTGCGCCTGGTAGCCAAGGACAATGACCAGAACGGCAATGCCGCGAAGGCCGTCGAGTTGCCCCAATCGGACCACGCCCCCTCCAAACGCGTCGTGCGTTTGTCGCATCTTCGATTCCCCCGAATGTTCCGAACAGGGTAGCGATCGATTAGTTAATATCGCGCTAAGCGATATATAAATCTATGATAAATATAGAAATTTTCTGTCATTGCCTGCGTTATTCAATGCAAAAAGGGCAATTGCGGATCATTGCATACCGAGGTATATAGCATGGTATGAAAAGTGATGATACCAAGGCTGAAGACTTGATTGCCGAGCTTGGATTCCTGTGTCTGGGAAGCCGATTTCGCCGACTTGGCGAACGTTTGCAGACAGGCGTGTCCGAACTGGCAGGGCTGGAAGGCATCACCCTGCAACCCGCCCAGTTTCCCATCATTGTCGCCCTGGAACACGGACCGATGACTGTCGGCGCGCTGGCCCGGCGCCTTGACCTGAGCCAGCCCGGCATCACCCGCGGCATCGGCAAGCTGCTGGCCGAGGAGCTGATCGAGCCGGTATTGAACGATGGCGACCAGCGCCTGCGTGCCTTTGCCCTGAGCGAAGCCGGGCGCACACTTCTCTCCCACGTTCAACTCCATGTATTCCCGCTTGTGCAGCGCGCCGTGGCCGACTTGTGCGAAGGCCCTCCGGACGACCTGCTGGGCCATCTCGCTCGCCTCGACCAAGCCCTGGAAAGGAGCCCGTTCGAACAGCGCCTGCGCGCCATGCGCAATCAAGGGAGCGGAGCATGAGCGAGCATGTCCTCGACCGTCTCATCTGGAATGCCCTGACCGGCGAGCAGGCAGGATATGCCATCGGATCGGGCAAGGCCCGGCGCTACCGTCCGGACATCGGTCCGCTCGCGGCAACGCAGGACCGTTCGCCAGAGAGCCAGGCGGATCTTTCCGCTCTCATCCGGAAGCACGGCGCCCTATTCATCGTCGAAATGGAACAAGAGGCCGGGCAAGCGATGGAGCCCGAAGGAACGCGCGTGACCAAGCGCAGCCAGGGAATCCAGCTCGTCTTTACGGGGAAGCGCCCTGCCCTCGACGATACCGCCATGGTAAAGCTGACCCGCAGCCACTACCCGCAGATGCTGACATTGGCACGGCTGACCGAACCCGGCCCGTTTTCAGACAGTACCGCAGACCTCGGACAGTTCTGGGGAATATTCGAAGACGGCAGGCTCGTCGCCATGGCCGGGCAACGCATGCGGGTTCCTGGCTTCGTCGAAGTCAGCGGCGTCTGCGCCCTGCCTCAAGTGCGCGGCCGCGGCATTGCCTCGCGGCTGATGCGCAAGGTTATCGCCGATATCCTGGAAGAAGACCGCGTGCCGTTCCTGCACAGCTATGCGGACAATGAAAGCGCGCTGGCGCTTTATGGGCACCTCGGCTTTGCCGAACGCGCCCGCGTCTGGATGACGCTGTATGACGCCGCACCCTGACAGGCGCGGCGCCGGAACAGATTACTTGCTGAGTTCGACGTGCTCGAAGTCGAGCTCGACCGGCGTGGCGCGGCCGAAGATCGACACCGAAACCTTGACGCGGTTCTTGTCGAAATCGAGTTCTTCGACGATACCGTTGAAGCTGGCAAACGGACCGTCGAGGACCTTCACCGAATCGCCGATCTCGTAATCGATGTTGATCTGCTTGCGCGGCTCTGCAGCAGCGGCCTCGGCGGCACCGAAGTAGCGCGCGGCCTCGCTCTCGCTGATTGCCTGCGGCTTGCCGCTGGATCCCAGGAAGCCGGTGACCTTCGGGGTGTTCTTCACGAGGTGATAGACGTCATCGTTGAGCGTCAGCTTGGCGAGTACGTAGCCGGGCATGGTCTTGCGCTCGACCTGCACCTTCTTGCCACGCTTCACTTCGGTGACGTTCTCGTGCGGGACCTGCACTTCCTCGACGAGCTGCGACAGCCCCATCCGCTCCGCCTCGGCCAGGATCGCTTCCTTAACCTTGTTCTCGAAGCCGGAGTAGGCGTGGATGATATACCAACGGGCCATGGTTCTCTCTTCTTCCGGTTTTCAGGCGATCACAGCAGCGACAGAAGCGAGCTGACGACCCAGCCGAACAGCGCGTCGATTCCAAGAAAGAACGTGGCGAGCAGCACCGTCATGATGCCGACGAAGATCGCCGTCGTCACAGTTTCCTGGCGCGAGGGCCAGTGAATCTTGGAGGCTTCTGCGCGCACCTGCCGGATGAATTCGCCGGGAGTGGTCTTGGCCATGTCAGTTGCTCTCGTGTCTCTTGCCTGATGCCTGAGAAAAAACTCTCATCTCTTCCGGCTAGGGGACATCGCCGCCCCGGCCGGGGCGGGGAGGGGCAAATGTTATCCGCTTGTCGGAAGGAAGATGCGACTTAGCTTCCGTCCACCGGATTTGCAAGGTCTGCCGGTATGGCAAGTCGTGCAAGGAACGAGTTGGACGTGCTGTAGAGGATCCGGGCCCCGTCCGGCAGCGCCACCGGCTTCGCCCTGCCGATGTACCACAGGTACTCGGCATGGAGCGCGGGACGGAACTTGCGCAGGTCTATCCGCTGGTTCGAGGAGTAGAGGATGCGCTGCGTCGGATCGGCAAAGCGGAAAGCGGTCTCGCGCATCGTCAGCATGTGCACGTCGGGCAAGGCGAAGTTGGAATTTTCCATCGCGCTGCGCCGGACGACGGCATAGCTGCCGAAATGCTCGAAGGGACCGAATAGCCACTGGCTGCGCGGGATCGCCACGGCCGTCGCCACTTTCGCGCCCTCGGGCATGTAGTCGAGCGCGGCGATCATCTGGCGCGCCGTCTGCGCGTCCTGGTACCAGACCACCGACGTGATCGCGAGGCGGCTTGTGAACAGGAGACCTGAAAGCGCCAGACCCCAGCGCGGAGCAGGCCAGTTGATGGCCAGGCACGCGACGAGCAGCGCCGTCGTGCTGAGGCGATAGTCGGCATAGTCACCGCCGAAGATCTGCCGCGGCACCACCAGCGTCAGGCCGAAGAGGATAAGCGCCGCCCAACCCATGCGCCCGTCGATCCGGCGGGTAACGAAGGCCACGAACAGGACCAGCGCCAGCACGGCCACGCTGGTCACGTCCAGCAGGTAGTCGTAGCTGCGCATCGCCTTGTAGAGGATGCCCCATTTGTAATCGAGCACACCGCCGCCGTAGGACACCTTGGAATTGGCGCCCATGCCAAGGAGCATCGGGACAAGCGGGAAGATCAGCGGCCAGGGCTTAAGGAACGGGCGCCAGTCCAGCCAACCGCGCCGCTTGGTCCATTCATAGCCGAAGACCATGACGCCCAGCACGCCCCAACCCGAAACATGGCAGAGCCACACGACGAAGCCCACCGGGATGAACAGCAGGCGCCGCGTCCAGGGGCGCTCGTCAAGCTGCGCCCAGACCGCAAACGCGAACAGCGCAAGCGCGACCGAGAGCGAGTAGTTGAGGAACCCCATCAAGAGCGAGGGCGACCAGATCGTCGCGAAGGCCAGGATGGCGCCTACGCCGACGCGGCGGCGGAGCGTCCAACTGACCGAAATGATCGAAAGCCCGGTGAGAATCGGAATCAGCGCGACGATGATGCGACCCGCCAGTTCGATCCCGAACAGCGGCGCCATCGGCACCATCAGCAGTTCCACACCGAGGTTGCCGGTCCATTCCCACTTGAACTGGAAATACTTGGTCAGGAACGGGTCGCGCCCGTGATCGACCATGATCTGGTAGCCGGCGAGATGCGAAGGATAGTCGGTCATCTGCGGCGTCCACGCCAGCAGGGCCGGCAGGGCTGCAAGGAATGACAGGAAAATGCCAAGCCAGAGCGCTTCGTCGCGTTTCAGTCCACCTGACGCGCTTGTCTCGACCGTATTGTGCCGCGCGGTTCCGTGCATCTGCGACTGAATCTTCCCCGATACGCCACCAAGAACGTGAGCCCCGGATGGACCATACGGTCCGAGTCGCAGGACGCGGCCCTCCTAATCGTCACAAGGCGATTGGCAAGCCTGCCAGCGATACAGCCGATTTCCGCTCGCCGCAAATTCCCATCGCATGAGCGCGTGGCGAATCATTGCCCCATGAGGGGAAAGCTTCGAACTCAACGATTTTCGGGAAATTTGGCAGGAGTGGCAGGATTCGAACCCGCGGCCCTCGGTTTTGGAGACCGATGCTCTACCAACTGAGCTACACTCCTGCGGGCGCCGTGGCCTCTAGATGGAGCCGCGACGGATTACAAGAGTGTCCTTACAAGATATTCGACGCCACAACGATTTGCTAAGATCCCGCAAGGCAATACCGCCAGGAACAAGGCCTCGGAAACCACCGTGCACGCACCGCGAACCGCGAACATGATCGAGCCCGAACTGCTCATGCTCGCTTACCGCAGCGGGATTTTCCCGATGGCGGACAGCCGCGACGATCCGGAAATTTTCTGGATCGAACCGCGCCAGCGGGCGATTCTGCCCCTCGACGGCTTCCACCTGTCGAAGTCGCTGGCACGCACGCTGCGGCGCGGCCGCTTCACCGTGACCTGCAACGAGGCGTTCTCGGACGTGATGGAAGCCTGCGCCGCCCCGCGCGCCGTGCGGGAGGATGACGACGAAGGCGGCAGCTGGATCAGCCACCGGATCCAGGACAGCTACGAGAACCTGCACTTCCTGGGCCATGCCCATTCGATCGAATGCTGGCAGGAATCGGCCGACGGCAGCGGGCGGCAACTTGTCGGGGGGCTCTACGGCGTCGGGTTCGACCGGGTGTTCTGCGGCGAATCGATGTTTTCGCGCGTGCCCGATTCGTCGAAGGTCGCCCTCGCCTGGCTCGTTGCGGCACTGCGCCGCGCAAGTGCCATCCTGCTCGATTGCCAGTTCATCACGGCGCACCTCGCCTCCCTCGGCGCGGTGGAAATGCCGCAGAAGCGCTATCTGACGTTGCTAAAAGCCGCTCAGTTCGCGCTGGAATCCGATGCGGAAGCAGTCGGGCTCGGGGACGGCGCAGGGGCCGGAGTCGGCGCGGGGCTGGGCGCAGGATTGGGCTCAGGCGTGCTTTCGCTGCCGGAAGGCTTCGCCGCATTGCTGGAGGATGCAGCCGAAGCGGGACTGGCGTCCTGCCCCGGGAAGCTCATCGCGCAGGACTTGACCCAGACATCGTAAACCGGGTGCTCGACCACGTTGAGGCCCGGCGAATTCTTGAACAGCCAGCCTGAGAACACCTTTTGCCAGGCGAGCTTTTCCTTCGAGGTCCTGCGGTCTTCCACGAAGACCTGGACGAAGGCGCCCTCTTCCTGCGGCTTTTCCCAGGGCAGCGTCTTTTCGCAGGTCGCGACCTTGACCACGAGGTTACCGATGCGCCGGGTTTCGCCCGGCTTCATCTCGAGATCCTGGGTCAGGTTATTGCGCTTGTTGAGCACGCCGAGAGTGACGACACGATCCTTGTTGGGCGTACCGATCCGCTGGCCCTGAACGGCCTGGGCAGGGCCTGCCTGCATGCCGGCCAGCGCCTCGGGGACGCTGGTGTCTTCGGCTTCGGGTTCAGGTTCGCCCCCGCACCCGGCAAGAGCCAGAAGGCAGGCAGTCAACGCCAGCGCGGAGATTCGTGAGCCGCGGGCCCGCATCACTAGGCTTCAGGCGTCCGGCGACCAGGCTTCATAATCGCCGGTGGCAGCCGCACGCCTGCCGCCACGCTCCAGCGCGCCCTGCGGCAGGTAGGCCTGCGCCGTGCCGGTGGCGTTCGGCGTATAGTCGACTTCCCAGATCCGCGGCGGCGGCAGGTGGCTTTCGGGGACACCGTCATAGGAGTGATGCAGCCAGCCATGCCATTCGGCCGGCACGCGGCTTGCATCGTTGGCGCCGGCGTAGATGACCCAGCGGCGCTCATAGCCTTCGGTGGTCTTCGTCTTGTCGCCCTTCGAGCGATAGTACTTGTTGCCCTGCGCGTCGGTTCCGACGTGCTCGCCGTGACGCGAGCTCCAGAGCGAGGTTCCGATGGTCGCACCATCCCACCAGGTGAAGATCTTCGACAGGATTCCCATGAGCCGCGCGTTAGCGCCCTTCGCCCGCGATGCCAAGCACGTTGAAGCGCTTTGCCCACCGGGCAGCGAGAAAATTCGCAGCCAGGCGAGGACATAACAGGAGGATCGACGGACCCGGCGCCCTGCATGGCTGCGTCCTCCTCCCGCTTCACCGC
>Ga0098035_1000861_pt1 | contig 14937 bp, 11 predicted proteins | sample 3_EtaG_FD_75046 | JGI IMG/M metagenome (GOLD analysis project Ga0098035, IMG submission 75046) | Marine viral communities from the Subarctic Pacific Ocean - 3_ETSP_OMZ_AT15126 metaG | ecosystem: Environmental > Aquatic > Marine > Oceanic | place: Pacific Ocean | collected 2015-01-07
ACACCAATTTTGTAGGGCCCATCCTTTTTATATGCAGTCGTATCAACCATCTCGGCGGCCTGCTTTTCCTGCATAACCCGGGCATCATCAGCAGCTACTGTCATACCAGACAAAAGCCCGATCGCGACCAAGGTGCTTCCGACAAATGTGATAAGTTTTCTCATTGCCTTCCCCTTATTGTGTTACGTGCACTGCATACCTAGCGCACTTTTTTAAAGTAGATGTATGCTGAAGACGCGATAATGATTATGGCGCCCTTGACGATAAGTTGAGCGTTGTAATCAAGCCCAACGATGTTGACTAAATTGAACGCAATCAACAGAACAAATACAGCGGCAATCGTGCCGCCAATCCCGCCACGGCCGCCTTGGAATGTGGTGCCGCCGAGGATGACCGCGGCCAGTACATCAAACTCCAGCCCGCGGCCAGCAAATGTGCTCGAAACCCCTGAACGGGCCAGCAGTGCGATGCCCGCTATTGCCCCCATCAGACCGGAAAGGGCGTAGGCGAAAATGGTTATTCTTTTGACGGGCAGCCCGGAAAGCTCCGCGGCCTGAGGGTTACTCCCGATAAGATAAAGATTGCGACAGAATTTTGTTGTTTGCTGTAACCTTACGCCCAGCAGCGCGAGTCCAAGAAAGGTGAGCGCAAGAACGGGGACGATTCCGCCAATCCTGTAGTTGAAGAATTCCCGGAACCCAGGAGAGACGATCCCTCGCGCTGTTCCCCCGGAATAGATTTGTGTCATGCCCGTCACCACGACTGCCATTCCAAGTGTCAGAATGAACGGCGAAATGCGGTTATAGGCAATCAGGGTCCCGTTGATCCCACCGATACAGGCCCCGGCCGCGAGGGCGACCGTCACGGCGAGTGGAATGTTTGCTATCTGGCCATCCATCAGTACAGCCGTTAAGACAGCCGTCAGGGAAATAACCGCCCCGACCGACAGATCAACCCCCCCGAGGATCATCACCAGGGTCACCCCGATTGCAGCAATCCCGACCGGCGCCGCCTGACGGACGACGTTGAAAATATAGACAGGGCGCAGAAATGCATCAGAAAGAAGCGCCGCAATCGCGAACAGCAAGGCCAGAACGACCCAGATTGCGTTGGAACTGGCCCATCGCCAGATTTTCGTCTGAACCCCATCTATCTCGGCGCCCATTCTGTCGCTCATGACGCGATAATCCTTTTTGGCTGGTTGAGGAGGATGGCAATGACGACGATCAGACCCTTAACGAAAATCTGAACAAAGGACGATATTTCCATAAGATTCAATATGTTGCTGGCAACACCGAGAACAAAAACCGCCGCAATGGTCCCGAGTATGCTGCCGCGCCCGCCAGCGAGTGAGGTGCCTCCCAAAACAACAGCGACAATGGCGTCAAGTTCATATCCGACACCTGCATTGGGATATCCGGTCCCGAGACGTCCCGCGACCAGCATACCGGCCACGCCCGCGGATACCCCGGAAATAATGAAGGCCCAAATCTTGACCCGCCCCGTCATGATGCCCGCGCGACGGGCCTGTTCTTCCCCGCCGCCGACCGCAAAGATATGGGCGCCAAGGCGTGTTTTATACAACAGGAATGAAGTGAGGAGCGCGACAAACATCAGCAAGATGATGGCAAACGGCACCCCTATGACTGTCCCGTTAGCCATCCAGGAAAACTCGGACGATACCTGCCCTACACTCCTGTCCGTATAAACGAAGATCAAGCCTTGCAGGATGCTGAGCATCCCGAATGTCAATATGAGCGGATGAATACGAAGCAGGTTATTGAGCAGGCCGTTGATCATCCCGACACCACCACCCAGTCCAAGGGCGGCCAGAATGGCAACGACCGTCATGCTTGACTCCCCTTGCATAAGGTCTGCGATGATGACGACGATAAGGCCGAGCAGCATACCGACCGAGAGATCGATAAGGCCGGCAATGATAACGACCGTCTGGCCAATTGCCAGGATCGCCAGCGGTGCAGACTGGATGGCAATGTTGGTAAGGTTATTTACCGTCCCGAACTCGGGCACGAATATAAAGGCGAACAGCACCGTCAGCCCCAACAGGACAATTATCCCGTATTTGCTGCTGAGGACGGATGTGAACGAACTACGCATTTTTCATCCGTGTCAGTACATCTTCGGCGGTGGTGACCCAGCCAAATTTCATGGCGAAATTTTCCAGTGTAGCGGCCTGCAGATTCGGGGCAAATGATGAAACGGCATCCGCGACCATGACCGTTTTGAAGCCATGGTGAAAGGATTCCCGGGCTGTTTCCTCGACACATATTTGTGTGACCGTACCAGTGACGATGACCGATTTTATATCCAGCGCATGAAGCATGTCTGCCAAGGCTGTGCCATAGAAGGCGCCATAGCCGAACTTCTCGATAATATGATCACCGGCCTCTGGGTAAATTTCACTGATGATGTCGGTACATTCAAGAGGCTCGTTTCGATCTTCATAAAGCCGTTGATGACCTTTCCAGCAACATTTCGTGTCTTCTTCACATTCCGGGGACCAGTTCCAGAGCAGCGACCTGTAGGGTGTGGAAAAGAATTTGGTATAAAAAATCGGGCGCTTGGCGGAACGAAATGCGGAAATGAGAGATTGATGCGGCGTGATCGTTGTCCGGGCATCCGGTACTTCCAAGGGAGCGCCGGGACGCACGAAATCATTTTGCATATCAACGATCAACAGAGCCGGGCTGTCTACTTCAAGCAATGGTGCCACAGTTTACCCCTATCGCAGTTATGTTTTATTGTTGCCCCTAACCGTTTCACAAAGCTAACTTATAAATCTAAATTTTGTCAATATCATCCAACTGGTTGGTTGATAAAATAATTGACGGGCGTTGTATTTCTCAAGAAACAGTAGCGGTGTTCCAGATTAATGAAAATCCCTTGAAGGAAACAGGGCTTTTATCATATCACGCGGGTGTTTATGCAGGCTCACCGGGCGATTCTTCACCGGTTCGGCTCTGGATGCTTTTTTGAGGAAATTCTCATCACCCAGTTTTTCCAGATAGGATGAATAGTCCGTAATGCGGTCTGCAATCAGGTGGGTCACAATATCTTTGCGTTCAATTACCCCGGAAATCTGAACCAGCCGTCCAGTCATCACCGCTCGTCGGTACCGTTCACATACCTTGCGCCAGACGACAATATTAATGCTGCCATCCTCATCTTCGAGCGTCATGAAAACCACCCCTTTGGACGTGCCTGGTCGCTGACGGGCGAGAACAAGACCCACTACACTCACGCGCTGCTTATCTGAAACTGACAGCAGGGATTTGGATTTCATTGTGCCTGGAAACTGCGGCCGGAGAAGCTTGATTGGATGGTCCCGCAGGCTCAGGCGAAGGGAGCGGTAATCCTGCAAAACATCTTCACCAATATGCATTTTCGGTAAAATTACATCAGGCTCCATCCCCTGCTCATCTTCTCTCGCATATGAAAACAATGGCAGCGGTTTCTCACCCTTGATCCCGCTGGCCTGCCACAGCGCTTCCCGTCGATCCAGATGAAGGGAAGAAAAGGCGTCCGCATCCGCCAGCCGTTTGAGAATCGCAGGCTTCACGCCGGCCCTCAACCATAAATCACGCACGGTAACATATCCGTTCTGCCTTGCCGCGACGATCCAGTCCGCGTCCCCCTCATTCATGCCTTTGACCTGACGCAGACCCAGACGCAGCACCAACCCGCCCTCTCCTGGCTCCAGGATGCTGTCCCACGCCGAGTAATTGACGTCCGCTGGCTTCACCATCACCCCATGCTCGCGGGCATCACGGATAATCTGTGCAGGCGCATAAAACCCCATCGGCTGGGAATTGAGCAAGGCGCAGGCAAAGGCATCCGGATGATGGCATTTCAGCCAGGCCGAGGCATACACAAGCAACGCGAAGGACGCCGCATGGCTTTCGGGGAAACCATATTCACCGAAGCCTTCAATCTGCTTGAAGCATCGTTCTGCAAACTCAGTATCATAGCCATTCCTTTCCATCCCCCGGATAAACTTGTCCCGGAATGAATTAATCGTGCCCATCTTGCGGAAAGTCGCCATGGCACGACGCAACTGATCGGCCTCACCGGGGCTGAACCCGGCACCGACAATGGCAATCCGCATGGCCTGCTCCTGAAAAAGCGGCACACCAAGTGTCTTGCCCAAAACACCTTCAAGTTCTTTTGAGGGATAAACCGCTTTTTCCTCCCCATTCCTCCGGCGGATATAAGGGTGCACCATGTCGCCCTGAATAGGTCCGGGGCGGACAATCGCAACCTCAATCACCAGATCATAGAAATTACGGGGCTTCATGCGCGGCAGGAAGGACATCTGGGCCCGGCTTTCCACCTGAAAGACCCCAACGCTATCGGCCTTGCACAGCATATCATAGACCGCCGTATCTCCCTCGGGCAGAGAGGCCAGCGTGTGGGAAATGCCGTAATGGCTCTTCAATAGCGCAAAAGCCCGACGAATACAGGACAGCATGCCCAACCCCAGCACATCAACTTTCAAAATTCCCAATGTATCGATGTCATCCTTATCCCATTCAATAACGGTGCGGTTTTCCATTGCCGCATTTTCGACGGGGACAATTTCGTCAAGGCGTGACTTGGTAATGATAAAGCCGCCCACATGCTGGGACAGATGACGGGGATAGCCCATGATCTTCTGGCTCAACTCCGCACAAAGCGCCAGTCGCCTGTCATCCGGGTCAAGGCCCGCCGCCTTTATCTGGGCGCGGCTTGTAACCCGGTCCGACATTGACCAGCCCCAGACAAGGCTCGTCATGGAAGCCAAGGTATCCTGCGACAGGCCGAGCGCCTTGCCCACTTCGCGAATGGCCGAACGGGCACGATAGCAGATCACCGTTGCCGACAAACCAGCGCGGTGCCGTCCATATTTCTCATAGATATACTGGATGACCTCTTCACGGCGCTCATGCTCGAAATCAACATCGATATCCGGCGGCTCGTTACGTTCGACGGAAATAAACCGCTCAAACACCATATCAAGCCGTTCCGGCGAAACGGAGGTAATTCCCAGAATATAACAAACCACCGAATTGGCCGCGGAGCCCCTTCCCTGACACAGGATTCCCTGCTCCGTCGCAAATTTGACAATGTCATAAATGGTCAGGAAATAGGGGGCATAGTTAAGTTCCTTGATAACAGACAACTCCCGCTGAATAAGCTCTGCTACCTTCTCCGGAACGCCGTGTGGGAATAAATGCGCCGGATACCGGGCGGGCAACCGATGGATGACAAGCCGTTCCAGTTCCGTTTGCGGATCCTGCCCGTTTGACACTTCTTCCGGATACTCATATTTCAACTCATCCAGGGAAAAGCTGATTTTCTGGCTGATTTCCTGGCTCTGGCGAACCGCATCCTCATATCCAGAAAAAAGCTCCAGCATTTCTTCCGTGCTTTTAAGATGCCGTTCGGCATTTTTCTGCAGGCGTGTTCCGGCCTCATCAATCGTGCAATGCTCACGGATACAGGTCAGAATATCCGCGACCGGGCGATTTTCCGGCCTATGCATCACGGCATGATTGCTCGCAACAAGCGGCACCTTATGCGCCTGCGCGACTTCATGCAGCCGGGCCAGCCGCAACTCGTCTTGGCCCAACAGTAGATTTTCCGCCGCCAGATACAGGGCTGACCCCAACTCAGCGACCCAATAGCGCAGAGACTCCTCGAACTGGCCGTCAATTTCCTCCGGTGCCTGCAAGATGAAAATCATTCCTTCCGCCCACTCCAGCACATCTTCCTTATGGATCAGGCACTGGCTCTTTTCGGCCCGTTGCCGCCCACAGCTGATCAGACGGCACAGCCGTCCATAGGCATTCCGGTCCGTCGGCAGGGCAACCAGGCATTGCCCATCAGACAAAAGCAGTTCCGCGCCAATAATAATCCGCTGGTCGATTTTTATCGCTTCCGCATAGGCCCGGACAACACCCGCCAATGAATTGCGGTCGGTTATGGCGACCGCTTCCAGATCCAGTTCCTTCGCCCGGCGGACATAATCCTCCGGATGAGAGGCCCCCTCCAAAAAGGTGAAATTTGTTGTTGTGTGCAGTTCGGCAAAGCGGAGCATTGGTTAACTCCCCAACCCATGAACAAACCATTGTGTCTTCATTCCATCGGTCACCCGGTAAAGCCAGAACAACGCCCCGAAGTGTGTCTTTACCCACCAGTAATCACGGGGCCCGTTCCGCCAGCCAGGGTCATCCCGCCACCAGTCCGGCTCTATCCGCTCCGGCCCCGACAGCGGCGTCAGATGACATTTATGGCCATGCCAGAAAACCGTTTCAGGTGCCTTCTTTTCAATACCGTCATGCAGGAGAACAGAGACCGGCTTTTTCAGGATCCGAAGGGGTCGCTTGCCGGATGACGGTATCCAGCGTTGAGATTTGGATGCATAGAGCGCCGCCTCCCGACTGAAGGCTCGTTCCGGGATATGGCTGTCCGCCGGAATGAACCGATGAATATACCGGTAGCCGACCATGTTCGACAGTTCAGTGATCAAACGCTCCATATCCTGTTCCCGATTCTGGACTTTAGAATTTTCCAGGGAAAGTTGATGCAGGGTGAGCGGTGCCGCCTGCTCCGCAATCAGGATCAGCCGATCTATGCCGAACCCGACGTCAATCTGGTCAAAATGATGCAGGAACAGTCGCTTCAAAAGGTTTACATCAATGCTCGGCCGTGTGAGTTGAATGGAGAAAGACATGGTTTCATGGTCAACCCGTTCCAACTGCAGCCGCGCCTTGCGAATTCCCTGTTGCATCCCGGACAGGCGATGACATAACTTTTCAAGCAGCTCTTCCAACGCCGCTTCTACACCGGCATTTGTCGCCAGAGAATCAAAAAACTGCGCCTCTTCCATCAATCTCTTTTTATAACGCGCAAACTCTGTCACCTCAGCGCGGCGCCCAAAGAAATGGTCAAGCCGGTTTATTCCTTCCAGACCAATCCTGTTGGTCAGGGTCACGCGAGGCAACGCCCTCAAATCCCTGATTTTTCTCAACCCCAGCCTCTGGCAGAGAGCAGTGGAGGCATAGGACAGCCGTAGTGCCTCGACCGGCAGGTCGTTTGCTGCGTCCGGTAATTTCTCGGCGGTAATATTGCTTTTACTCTTCCCGAAATGGGCAAACCCCCAGGCGGCGGCCTTACTGTCCGCCAAAGCAAGACGGGCCGCAAACCCAAAGTCGTTCAGCTGTGTTTCCAGTGTATCCAGAAGGGCGTCTTCGCCACCAAACAGATGGCTCGCGCCGGTGATATCCAGATACAGGTTATGTCCGCCACCACGTGAAACGCGGGGCGTAAATCGGCTTGCCCAGCGCAACAAGCCCTGCAGGCATCGGATATCCTGCATCGGGTCTGCATCATAGTAGAGCATATCGGGAGCGGCGGCGCGCACATCAGCCAGGCTCATGCCCGGCGCAAACCCCATATTTTCCGCATTCCGGCTCAATGCCGATACGAAGGCACGGTTTGCCTCCCGCATGATCAGGGCAAACGGTCTCTGTGCAAGATCATGGTTTTGCCGGATCAGTCTTTCACTTTCAAGAAACGGAAACCAGATGCAAATCATGCGTTGCATGGTCAATCTCCACGATCCAGCGACACGGAGACCCGCGTCGATTCTTTACCAGATATAACTCGATCTGCGTTTTCTCATGGGACCAGTCCACAACCGTCACATACCAGCGGGTGATTGCGGACCCACATGAACCTTCCTGCTCTGGGGAGGCCATCCCCGCATGAGCGAGCCTGGTAACAAGGCCCAGGGTGTCCGTATTCTGCACGGCAATCTGAAGTTTTCGCATTTGCGCCTGGGTGAGCGGCTTTGGCACCTCAAGCAGCACACAGCCCGCCACATTTGCCGCCAATACTTCATAGGCAACCTTCAGCAAGTCCCGTGTGTCCGGCAGGCAGATCGCGATGAAATCTTCCGGTCGGCCGCCATATTGCGCCATCCCCGGCGGGTAATATTCCTCATTCGGGCTTCTGGTTGTCAGCCAGAACGCCCCTCCTCCTTTATGCCGCATAATCAGTTGAGTAAAAAAAACCGCCGCCGGACCTGTGACTTCATGTATGGCCCCTAGATCCAGCCCTCCTTGCAATGCACCGTCAATCGCGGACAGCCCGAGAGGCAAAAGCTGGCGTTCACTTCTCCCCAGCTCCAACGCAATAATCTGCTCTCTTAATGTTTCATACCGCATGGCATCCTCTTATATGTTCCTGTTTTGTTCTTACACAAAACCATACAAAGAGTCAAAAGCTGTTGCCGTATAAATAATGTAAAAAGAAGGTGAGCAACACGATCCGGTTACATTGCCACCACAAGCATACACATCAGCGTCGAGGGAAGCGGCGATGCCCAAGACATCGCCGCCGGAAATCAATACTTGGCCTGAATCTTGGCCTCAGCATTCGGGGATTTACGTGCCAGATCCACACATTCCCGCAAGTCTTTCAGGAATTCCTCGCGAGCCCCGTCATGCAAAAGGGACATCATCGCATGCATGCCCTTGGGTTCGCGGGTCAGGCCGGAAAGCCATCCGCGATTCATCATATTCTCGGAAACAACAAAAATATCGACTTCGGTTGATCCGTAATTGATGATCGAGAGATCGGGCTTGGCCAACAGCTCCATCCCTTCGATGGCGCAAATCCCTTCGCAATACTGATCCGTCATCTTGGCCAGACGCCGCGCGGCATCCTCATAGCCTTCTATACCCAGATGATTGAGCACCGCCCAGGCCCCCGCGACCGCGCCGCCCGGCCTTGTGCCAACGAGAGTAGGCGTTTCAAACGGCCCGTTCGGCCAGGAATTGGATTTAAACGTCGCCCGTTCAAGATCGGCCGCATCCCGGTAAAACACTGTCGAGGCCGGCTTCGGGCAGAACCCGAATTTATGCAAGTCCGCCGAAATGGACCGAACACCCTCAAACCGGAAATCAAAATGCGGGGTTGGTCGCCCGATCCGCGTAAAGAAGGGCGCAATCCAGCCGCCAACACAGGCATCCACATGCAACCAGATACCCGCATCCAAGGCAATAGCGCTCAATTCATCGATCGGATCAATGACCCCATGGGGAAAACAGGGCGCCGAACCGACCATCGCAATCGTCCGGTCATTTATAAGCTTTTTCATTTCATCCGGATCGACCCTTTTATCAGCCCGGAGCGGTGCCCGTCGCATTTCAAGGTCCATCGCCTCCGCCGCCTTGTCGAAAGCTGGATGAACGGTGATCGGTACGACGAGGTTCAAGACGTCACCGCGCTGAGACGGATTGCGGGCCCGATGCGCTTCGCGGGCGGCCTTGATGGCGATGAAAATGCTTTCTGTTCCTCCAGACGTAAACGCGCCTGTGCCACTTTCCGGGGCGCTGAACAAATCGAGCCCGAAATCCAGAACCTCCTTTTCCATGGACCCAATTCCAAAGAATGCCCTTTTCCGGCCCAAGGCGTTTTCGCTAAAGCACTCGAAAAAGGCTTCCCGGCCAATTTCATAGGTTTCCTGATCATTTCGAAAAACAAATAACGGAGTTCTCCCATGCTGCCAGTCAATATCATCAGCGCAACGTGCCCGAATATCACGCTGAAGATCCGGCCAGTCACGGCCGCCTTTAGGAAATGCGTTTCTTGTATTTGTCATGGGAATTCCTTTCAAAAACTGAGCGTCTGGATGGGAAGGGTCGAAAGCTAGCTATCCGGCTGGTCACCACTCAACACAGCGACAATGACAGCGGCGCCTTCGGAAAGATCGCGCTCTATCGCAGCGGCGGCGGCGGCGGCATCGCGCAACTGGAGGGCGGCAATTATACGTTTATGATTTTCATACCCGATCAGGCGTTTGCGATAGCTGTAGGACAAGCGGTTTCGTGTCGGTCCGGCCCGCAACCACAGGGTATCGATAATACTCCGCATGAGCGGCTGTTCCGCGCGGTCGCAAATCGACAGGTGAAATTCGGAATCGATCTGCAAGGCATCATTGTACCGTTCTTCGCTGATCATCGCCTTCATCTGCTCGTTCAGGTCAATCAGGCGGGCGATTTCCTCTTCTGAAAACAGTGGTGTGGCCAGCTCGATCGCGATCGGTTCAAGTGCACCTCGAAGCCGCATGACTTCCTTGTATTGCTCACAATTAAGATCAACAGTAGAGAATGTCCGTTTCTCCGATACATCCAGCGCCCCTTCATTCACGAGGCGCATAATCGCCTCACGCGCAGGCGTCAAACTGACACCCAGGTCTCTGCTCAGCTTTCGGGCAGTCAGCTTTTCCCCGGGGCTCCAGACACCCATCAGTAATCCGCGCCTCAGCTTTTCATACACCTGGTCGGTCAGGGACGGACCACGGTCCACCACGCCAAGCAAGTCCTTGGTCGCCGGGTCTGCCTTTGGATTGTCGGTTTGCAAAACCATTATAACTTGTCCTCTTTATCGCCGGTCATTCGATTGTTCCCGCATTTCACGAAGGGAGCGTTCGGTCTGGCGCCCGTACCACGAAATGCTTCCGCACATTAGCGCATAAATTATGCCGGCAAAAACATATGTCTCGACATAAAACCCGATCCATTTCGGGTCCGCGAGTGCCGCCTGAGCCGCCCCGAGCAGATCCATCATGGCAACGATAACAACCAGTGACGTTCCTTTCAGTGCCCCGATAAAAAGATTGACCATTGCCGGCAATACCGTTTCGAACGCTTGTGGCAAGATGACCTTCAGCATCATCGGCCAATAGGCAATTCCCAGGGACCTGCAGGCCTCATATTGGCCTTTCGGGATCGCCTGAAGACCGCCGCGCAGGACCTCTGCCATATACGCCGCAAGAAATAAAACAAGCCCGATCAACACCCGGCCAAGACCATCCGGCGTAAAGCCGTCCGGGATAATCAGTGGTAACAACACGGAAGCCATAAACAGGACGCTGATTAATGGGACACCACGGACGGCCTCGACAAAGACAATCGCAGACAGTCGAAAGACCGGCAGCTTTGATTGTCGTCCCAAGGCGATCGGCACCGAGATCACCAGTCCGAATCCCACACCGAAAACAGTCAGCAAAATAGTAAGTGGCAATCCACCCCATAGAGAGCTTTCCACAAAGCTTAACCCGAAAACCCCTCCCCACATCAGAATTCCGTAGGAGAGAAGGCCGGCAATCCAGACCGGCAGCAGCCATTTGCGCCAAAACACCGGATTAAGGGAGATCACAACCAGCGCGACCAGAATAACAGTCCCTGCAAAGGCGCGCCACTGTTCATCATATGGAAAACGCCCGAACAGGATAAGCCGAAGCTTACTGCCGATAAAAGCCCAACATGCGCCGGAACCTGGCGGACAGCTGTCCCCGGACTCTCCCGTCCAGACCGCATCGATCAAGGCCCAGTTAACCAATGGGATTGCGATCAATACAAATACAACCAAAGCAGCAATGTTCAAGACTGCCGATACCGGCGACTTGGTCAGTTCTGCGGTCAGCCTTCGCCACCAGGGGAGTCGATGTAAGACAACTTCCGACATTATCGCTCCTCTCTCGACGTCTGGGCGTTCATGACATTCAGGATCAGCGATGTGATCAGACTGAGGATCAGATAAATGAGCATAATAATCGAAACACATTCCAGTGACTGGCTGGTTTCAGCGAGCGTGATATTGGCCACCCGCACTACTTCGGGATAGCCGATCGCCACACCAAGGGAACTCTCCTTGGTAAGGTTGAGATAGGAGTTTGAGATAGGCGGAATAATAATGCGCAGCGCTTGCGGCAGGACGATTTTCCGCATCACCTGCCCCGGATGGAGGCCCAAGGAGAGGCCGGCTTCGACTTGACCTTTCGATACGCCCAGAATACCGGCGCGGATAATCTCCGCATTGAACGCACCCGTGTAAATGCTCAACCCTAACAACATTGCGGTAAACTCCGGGGAGATCGTCATCCCTCCGGTAAAGTTAAAACCGGTTAGCCGTGGAATTTCCCAAGTGATTGGCGCCCCCGCGACATAGGCTGCCAGGAGGGCCGGCAATACCGCGATAGTCAGGCCCCATGGCCACAGGCGGAAAGCGGCGTTTGTCTTGCGATGCCAGAACCATAATCCAACCGCAAGAGCAATCCCGCCTGCCAATGCCAGCATCACAATCCAGAAGGACGGTTCCGCCACCGGGGACAGCAGGTAAAGCCCGCGGTTGGTAAGATAAACCCCGTCAACCGGTGACAGGGCCTGCCGTACCGTCGGCAAACCACGCAACAGAAACGTATGCCAAAACAAAAGCTGCAGCAGCAACGGGACATTTCGCACAACTTCTACATATCCACGGCACAGGCGCGCAATCACCACGCTTTTTGAAAGCTGTCCCAGGGCAATGATCAACCCAACAAATGTTGAAAGGACAATACCAAGCGCAGCCACCTTCAACGTGTTCAAAACGCCCACGACAAAGGCCTTGAAATAGGTGTCTCCGGCGCTGTAGGGAATCAGACTTTCCCCCAATTCGAAGGAAGCCTTTTGCCACAGAAATGCAAATCCGGACTTTCCGGAGGATTCCGCCAGATTATCGGCAGCGACCTGAATTGCTCCCCAAACCAACAGAACCGCTATGACAATGAACAGCGCCTGCGACTGAAATTCCCGCCGAGTAACAAAGCGTGCAAGACGTACCCTCCCGGGTACGTCTTGAAAGGCTGGGCCTGATCTCATTGCCAGCCAGGAGCGACCATTGCGCCACCATCACGCCAAAGCGCATTCATGCCACGCGGAACCTGCAGGTGGGAATTCTTGCCAAGAGTGTTGTTGTAGAATTCTCCATAGTTACCCACAGCCTTGATGACCTTGACCATCCAGTCGTTAGGCACGCCCATGTCAGATCCAATCGTCCCTTCAACGCCGAGAAAGCGCAGCACGACAGGGTTTGTCGACGTCTTTGCGACCTCATCAACATTTGCCTGGGTAATGCCGAGCTCTTCCGCAGTGATCATTCCATAATGCATCCATTGCAAAACCTTGAAAAACTTGGGCGATCCTTCACGGATAACCGGAGCCTCAAACGATTTGGCAATAAGTGTCTCCAGAATCACATGATCATCCGGATTTGCGGCCCGTGCACGGCGGATAGCAAGATAGGGTGGTTCCATCGTCACCGCATCGCACCGCTTGTCAAAATACATCGAGTACATCTGATCGCTGTTTTCCGCGGCCACAGGCTGGAATGACATTCCGTTTGCCTTGAACCAGTCGGCCAGATACCGCTCGGTTGTGGTGCCCGCAAGCACACAGACCGACGCACCGTCCAGCTGCTTTACATCGGTCACACCTGTGTCTTTATGGACCATAAATCCCTGACCGGTCATATGATTGGGACCGATAAAGCTGAAACCGAGAGTCGTATCGCGTGAAATGGTCTCCGTTACACTACGGGACAGGATGTCGATTTCTCCTGATTGCAGGGCCGGAAATTTTTGCGCACCGGTTGTTGCAACAAATCTAACTTTTTTTGGATCCCCAAGAATTGCCGCCCCTGCCGCCTTGCAGAAATCAACGTCAAAACCACTCCATTCCCCCTTGTCATCGAGGAAGCCAACTCCCGCGATGTAGTTCAGGGTGCCGCAGACCAATTCTCCGCGATCCTTAATTTCGTCAAGCAGATCTGCCGCATTGGCCGCCCCACCAGTTCCAAAGCATAACGCTACCGTAACAGCAAAAATCGAACTTCTTATCATATCGCATCCTTCCTGAGCATGTGTGACGTATGTTCCTCTGACCTGGCGTGCCACATCCTAACCGGCCATGCCATGAATTATGTCATTTGATATATCATATTTCAATATCTTATATTTCACGAGGACGTCAGGGATATTTACCCAGAAAAACCATGAGCTTATCCGGCAAAGGACTCGTGAGCGCACACAGAAACATCTTGGCATTTTGAGTCAGGAGATAATGGCTCGGCAGGCACAGCGACCTTACCGTTCAATACAGATAAAGCCCGCTCAAGAGATATTATCATGAATGAAATTTCGGCGAATGAGGCGGGAATCCCGCTCCTGACGAAGGGCTGAACAACTAACCCATCTAGGGTGTTGACAAAGGCACTAATTTCTAACATCCTATATATAGGACGTTAGTGATATTATAAATAACCAAACAACTGCAGCAATGCCGTATCGAATGTCGCAACCCGTTCAATAACCAAATCGAATAGCACTGATTTCAGGTTAGCGGTGCTTTTTCATGCCATGTGAAGGAAGAATGGCTTGTGCGCTTAGAACGTTATGATTTCATCATTGTTGGTGCCGGCTCGGCGGGGTGCGTCCTTGCCAACCGGCTATCTGCGGACCCGAACTACCGCGTGCTATTGCTCGAGGCAGGAGGATGGGATCGTAATTTCTGGCTCCGCCTACCGGTCGGTTATTTCAAATCGATGCTGGATCAACGGTATTCCAGGCAGTTCCCAACCGAACCGGATGAAGGTACGGCAGGCCGCCGGATTATCTGGCCTCGCGGACGAGTCATCGGCGGTTCAAGCTCTATAAATGGCCTGATATTCATTCGTGGGCAGGCGGATGATTTCGACGACTGGGAAAAGCTCGGCGCAACGGGATGGGCATATAATTCAGTCCTCCCCTACTTCCGACGGCTTGAGAATAATTCAGTTGAACCCAACCAGTACCGGGGAAATGAGGGGGATTTATCTGTCTCAAATCTGCGCAACGACAATCCCAGTTGCCAGGCATGGGTTGAGGCCGCACAACAGCTTGGGCTGCCATTGAACAAGGATTTCAATGGCGCATCGACCTACGGCGTCGGAAACTACCAGTTAAGCATCGGCAAAAGGTGGCGGGAGAGTTCTGCCGTCGCCTTCCTGCACCCAATTCTATCCAGGCCGAACTTGACGGTGATCACGGGCGCGCAGGTCACTCGCATAGAA
>Ga0098035_1000867_pt1 | contig 14880 bp, 9 predicted proteins | sample 3_EtaG_FD_75046 | JGI IMG/M metagenome (GOLD analysis project Ga0098035, IMG submission 75046) | Marine viral communities from the Subarctic Pacific Ocean - 3_ETSP_OMZ_AT15126 metaG | ecosystem: Environmental > Aquatic > Marine > Oceanic | place: Pacific Ocean | collected 2015-01-07
ACCGGGAAGGTGCGGTTTCCTCTGGGCTGAAGGATGTCTACTCGAATTCGATCATCTCAGAAAAAAGAGAGCTTTTCCGCGCAGAAGCTAAACATCGTGCCAGTTCGCTAGGTAGAGCATTGGGGCTAGAGCCTGGCTACTTGTCGGCATTGGTTAATGTTGAACTAAAGCTTTTCCGACAAATTGATCACTCCACGTCGTTAATGGACTCTTTAGCTAGCCAGAAGTTAGAGGCGGAGGACGCCAAGGAATTGAAGAAGTCTCTGAAGGAACTGAATGAGACGATTCGTATATCAATGCACGAAGAGTTTGGAATTGTTCTCGCACCTGAAGATGGTGTTGATGTGGCGAAAAAGCGTGTGATTGATAAGCTGAATCACGACTACGCGGTTCGGCCAGATGAAGCTTTGCGGGCGAGAGCGCTGGCGAAGATCTCTCGAGATATGTTGAACGTGCTTGAGACGGAGGAAGTCAACTATGATGAATTTCTCGCGAGGTCCCGCCAGTTGGTGACTGGCACATGTGTTGGAATCGGACAGCGCCATATTGGGATTCGAGAGAACCAATACGACTGGGTGATAATCGATGAGGCAGCTCGCTCAATATCCAGTGAACTAGCAATTGCTATGCAGGCCGGCAAACGGGTTTTGCTTGTCGGTGACCATAAACAGCTGCCGCCACTCTACACCATCCCTCACAAACAGGCGTTAGCCCGCCGACTCGGCATATCAGCTTCAGCAAGCGATTTGGATGTAATGCTTCAAAGCGACTTCGCACGCGCTTTTGAGTCCAAATTCGGCGATCAAGTCGGCGCGACTTTGCTGACTCAATATCGCATGGGGCCCCAAATAGGGGATCTGGTCTCTGAAGTTTTTTACGATGGGAAGCTTGGCAATGGGAATCGCGCTATTCCAGACATTTATGATCCTTTGCCGACTGCGCTGCAAGCGCCGGTAACTTGGCTCGATACATCTAGCTTGGGACCTAAGGCAAATCATCAGAGCGATAAAGGGGTGAGTATTTACAATAGGAGCGAGGCTGACCTCATTATCAAACTGCTTAAAGAGGTAGCAGAGAACCTGGACTTGCTGCTCGACCTGAAATCCTCAGTCAAAGACGGAGAGCCTGCAATCGGTGTGATATGCATGTATGGAGAGCAGAAGCGAATTCTTCGCCAAAAGTTCAAGGAAGTTCAATGGGATGATGATTTCAAGGCACTGGTGAAGATCGATACTGTGGATAGCTATCAAGGCAAAGAGAACAGAATCATTATTCTGTCACTCACGAGGTCAGACAAGCATCAAAGCCCTGGTTTCCTAAAAGCCCCGAATCGAATAAACGTAGCTTTGTCTCGGGCAATGGACCGATTATTAATTGTCGGCTCGTTGCAGATGTGGCAGTCAAAAAACAAAGACCTTCCGTTAGGGAGGGTTGCGAGTTTCATGGAGGAGAAAGGGGCGAGCGGCGGTTACCGATTCGTAAACGCGCAATCCGGTAAGGAACAGGGAGCGCAGGTGCAATGAGTCAGGAAATGAACATTGCTTATCACGAAGTGGACTTTTTACTGCCCGTTCATAGATTCAATATCCGGTTTTCATATGTCACGAAAAAGGGGCTGCCATTCGTGCGAGAGTTTGTGTTGAGACTGGTTCACGTTTCTCCGATGATGCCGGCGGATATTGCAAACTACTTTGGGTTGGCCAAGAGAGAGGCAGATGAAGCGATCAGTGATTTAGTCGACAAAGGGGATCTTCAGTTTCTAGAAAATGGCCAGATTGACCTGACAGCGCAGGCCCGGGGCTATTTTGTTCAATTGGGGGCGACACCACACGTCTCAACACTAATGGAAAGCGGCGGCGCTTTTGCCTTCGAACTGGCAAGTTTTAATTGTGTAGGCAGAAAACGTACAAATGAAAGCTGGGTGCCTGGGCTGAGGTTGGAAGTTCCAAATGAAACGATCGCTAACAGTGAGCGCTTGGCAAAACGAAAATTTCAAGAGAATTTCCACAAGATCCAGGAGCAAGGATTTTGGGAACATAAGTCCGTCAACGACGAACCGGGCAGACCCAGCATTTATACCATGGAGTCCGTTCGCAAGCTGGGGCAGGAGCCGCTGAGGCTGACTAGTAGGTTCGCTATTGATCTAGACGGCATGCAGGTTGAAAGGGCGGACTACGATGTTTTGGAGGACTCCTCCACAGTTCAAGAGCTCGTCACCGACGCTCTTGCTTCCGCTCAAAAACCAACGAACTTTGAAGAGATCACGAGGGCGATGGAAATATTGGAGGATCGTGATACTCCAGTTCTGCTCAATGATTCCTCAATCGATATCGCCAAGCTGATGCTGGATCAACAGGAGGGCTCGCTAGACGACCCTGTCCGGATTCCGCTTTTAGGCCCGATCTATTCCAAGGAAAACTGGGAATTGATCGTTCGATACCTAGATAGGCACGTCGATTCACCGAAAAGTAGTGACGAATCTCCTCCAGATTTGCTGTGGCTTGCGCCTGCCGACGGGTTCTGGGGTCAAACCGTGCGGACCAATGCCTGTCTTGATTCATTAATAGATCGCGCGGTGACTAAGGGGAAGAAGCCCGTTCGGCTTTATACGCCAAAGCTTTTTGTACCAGTTCAGGATGCAAAAGATCGCCTTGCGATCAACCGTTGGAAGCAGCAGTTCTCGAAACAGAGTTCCGGTGTCTTTGGCCTCGTAGAAGGGTTCCTGTATGGAAACGTTGAGGTCCTACTGTACCCTAACCGTTGGGCGGCAGTGTCATACCACATCTCCAGGCCTGAGAGTCTTCCGGTTACCCTCCCGCTGGGCTTCATCACTGCTGATCCGGAGAGTGTTCGGGTGATCACTGGTTTGGTAGACGACTACATTAATGGCGTAGTTAGCTTTGAAGATCCACGGGACCTTGGGCCGCTAAAACATTTATAAGGGCTCCAGCTGGCCCTGGAATTAGGCTTAATATTTGGTTAGAGGCTAGGATCTGTTGGTGGGGAAAGCTGAGAAATATCTGAGAATCACCACAACTGCGTGCAGCTCCAGTGCTGAAAATAGGCTTGAATGAAAGGCATAAATTCAAATTGGTTTACGGTCTATAAGGACTCTCATGGCTGTGTTTGGCGAGATTAATTCCTTCTTGGATTTCTGTGGGAGAGTCAAAAAGTGGTTTGGTAAAAACAAAACACCTGCCACCAATGACAATCCAGCGAAGAGATTTCTTAAGTTGTTTGAAGCTCATGGGATACACCGAAACCAGATTCCTCGATATGTTAGTCAGAAGCTTTCCCTGACAGATGTTCAAGATGATAAATGCCTTTTGAAAAAACTCGATCAGAAAATTATTGATGATGCGGCTGACCTTTTTGCGGTCAACCGGGAATGGTTGGAATGTGCAAGTCCAGACATCTACATCACTCATGATTTTTACAAAAAACCTAAGAAATTCCTGGCTTTCATAGAAGTGCTTCTTTCGAAGGGCTCGGATCTTGACGGAATTGTTTACACATCAGCGACCGAAAAATCACCTCAACGCGAAGATACGTTTATTCTACTAGAGGAGGATTTCTCTATTGGTGAAGACCAAGTCCTAACCCGCTACCATATTTGCAACAACTGGCATTTTAACTATGGAAAGTCCCGTGCTTATCTAACCGCCTGTGTTGCTGCAGCTTGGAAAAAGGACGTCTTTCTCCATGGGAGAAAGGTGCCTCATGAGTTCATTGCCAAGTATGCAGGAGGTCAAAGTCTTTTGAGTGAAGATATACGAGATCATTCGCCTGGTCAGCATTGGCATCCTGAAGATATGGCGTTGGACCCTGATAAATTTCTAGCTGGGTTCCGAGAAGGTCATAATAAGATTTCCGCACTCGAGACCATAATCAGAGTCCAAAGTGATGACGAACAATTCACGTTGAACGAGATGTATAGCGTATTACGGGGCGTGCCATTTTCGGAAAAGCTGAAATCGCTTGAACAAAGCGAGGAGTAGCCAGCTGTACCATAACTCTGCGGCACCCCTCATATAGGTTGGCGCAGAATTATATTCAGCAAAGGGCGTTGATTGGTCACGCTCAAACAATTCCTTCGACCTCGATCCCATTCTTAGCCAGCCAACTCTTCTTCCGCTCATAATCCGGCATAACCCGCTCCACCCGCTTCCAGAACTGGGGCGTGTGATGTGGTTCGTGGAGATGCGTCAGTTCATGCACCACTACATACTCCAGTCGTCTGACCGGGGAAAGGTCCGTCTCAGCCCCTTTTTGTTGTTTAGTTCTCCTTTAAAAATTTTGGAAGATACTCGGCGATGCAGTACATTACAGTACATTTGCAGCCACCCGAGAAGGATTCTGATGGCCTCCACCAAGACCGCAACTGTAACCTTCCGTATCAATCCAGCCGTGAAAGAAGCGCTCCGCACGGCAGCTGCCCGCGAGCACCGTTCCATCGCCAACATGGTGGAGGTCTTAATTCGGGATTATTGCGGGCAGAGCGGTATCGCAATCCCCGAGCACGGTGAACTTCACGACAAGCATAAAAGCGACTAGCCGGACATGGGTCACGTATGAATCAGACTACACATACCACTATCGTCAACTTCATTTGGGGCATTGCCGACGATGTGCTGCGCGATGTATACGTCCGTGGGAAGTACCGCGACGTAATCCTGCCCATGACGGTAATTCGTCGCCTGGACAGCGTGCTTGAGTCCACGAAGGAATCTGTTTTGGCAATGAAAAAGCAGCTCGACGAGGCCGGCGTTGCCAATCAACACGCTGCACTTTGCCAGGCTTCGGGCGAGGCATTTTACAATGTCTCGCCCTTTAGGCTGCGTGATTTGAAAAACAGGGCCAAACAGCAACAGCTCAAGGCAGATTTTGAAGCGTACCTGCACGGCTTCTCGCCGAATGTTCAGGAGATCCTCGACAAGTTCAAGTTCCGGAATCAGATTCCAACGTTGATCGAGGCGGACATACTTGGCCATCTGATCGAAAAGTTCCTGGACGCCCGTATAAATCTTAGCCCGAAACCAGTCCAAGATAAGGAAGGTAACGAGTTGCTGCCCGGGCTCGACAATCATTCCATGGGCACCATCTTCGAGGAATTAATACGGCGCTTCAACGAGGAGAATAACGAGGAGGCCGGTGAGCACTTCACGCCCCGCGATGTTGTCACCCTCATGTCCGATCTGATTTTTCTACCCATTGTTGATGACATCGAGTCAGGCACCTATCTGGTCTACGACGGAGCCTGTGGCACGGGCGGCATGTTAACCGTGGCTGAGGAGCGGCTTGCGGAGCTGGCGCGAAACCACGGCAAGGATGTCTCCATCCACTTGTTTGGCCAAGAGGTACAGCCGGAAACCTATTCCATATCCAAGGCTGACTTGCTGCTCAAGGGCGAAGGTGCAGAAGCGGAAAATATGAAATACGGCTCGACGCTGTCCAGCGATGCGTTTCCATCGCAGGAATTTGACTTCATGCTTTCCAATCCGCCCTACGGCAAAAGCTGGAAGACGGATTTGGAGCGCCTGGGCGGTAAGAGCGATATCAGGGACCCGCGCTTTGTTACACAGCACAGCGGCGATCCAGAATTTAAAATGATCACCCGTTCCTCAGATGGGCAGCTTATGTTCCTGGTCAACAAGCTCACCAAGATGAAGCATGACACCCGCCTGGGCAGCCGCATAGCCCTTGTGCATAACGGCTCTTCGCTATTCACAGGCGACGCCGGACAGGGAGAGAGCAACATTCGCCGATGGGTCATTGAGAATGACTGGCTGGAAGCCATCATCGCCCTACCGGAGAACATGTTTTATAACACCGGTATAGCCACTTACATCTGGGTGCTGACCAACCGTAAGAGTGAGTCGCGCAAGGGCAAAATCCAGCTGATTAACGCTACTGGTTGGTATGAACCGCTGCAACGCAATTTGGGCAAGAAGAACTGCCGCTTTACCGAGAAACAGATTCGCACCATTTGTGATCTGGTCCTTGATCCGGTCGAGACGGAGAACTCGAAGGTTTTTGACAACGAAGCCTTTGGCTATTGGAAGGTTATGGTGGACCGCCCCCTGCGTCTCGCGGTTGATCTGAGCCCGGCCCGACTCGACCAATTCGAGGAGGCCGTCGGGAAAGTGGGTGAAGTCGCGCTCTCCCGTTTGGCACGTCGTCTGGCGGAGACTCTGGGCCCAGGCCCACATCGAAACTTTAACGCCTTCACTGCCGCTTGTGCGCATGAGGCCGAGCAGCAGGGCGTCAAACTTATAGCCAAGCGCAAGAAACTCTTGCAGAGTGAACTATGTGACACTGACGAGGAGGCGGCGCCAGTCATCAAGAAGGTGCACAAGAAAGGCGCTGAGCCCAATCCACTCCATGGCCTCTACGAGTCAGAAGTGGACGGTAAGCCCCGTGTGGTCGAATACGAGCCAGATATTGACCTGCGCGACAGTGAAAAGGTGCCCCTTCTGGAAGAGGGCGGTATCGAGGCCTTCGTTCGGCGTGAAGTCTTGCCCTATACCCCCGATGCTTGGATCGACATATCGAAAACCCAGATCGGCTACGAAATCTCCTTTACCCGGCATTTTTACAAGCCGGCGCCCATGCGCACCCTGACGAAGATCAAGGCCGACATCTATGCGCTCGAAGAGGAAACCGAAGGGTTGTTGGAGCAGATCGTGGGCGAGGCTGAACGATGAGGGAGATACGCGGCGACGCCAAGAATATTCGTTCCCTGCTGAGTGGGGCTAAGTACGCAATTGACTACTATCAGCGAGAGTACCGGTGGGCGCGAAAACAGATTGCCGAGTTGATCGATGATCTAGCGGAGAAGTTTGGCGAAAGCCATGAGGGTGGCAATGAGCGCTCGGAGGTCGAAGGCTACGGCCACTATTTTCTCGGCTCGATTATCATCAGCGACAAGGACGGCCACAAATACATCATCGACGGGCAACAGCGGCTGACTTCGCTCACGCTGCTGCTGATCTATATCCATCGCCAGTTGGACGACGACGAGCAGAAGGGGCAACTAACCGAGCTGATCTTCTCCCAGAAATTTGGCAAGCGATCATTCAACTTGGATGTGCCGGAACGTGCTGCCTGTATGGAAGCCCTGTTCACCGGTCAACCTTTCGACGAGAACGGCCACCCGGAGTCCGTTCGCAACATCCTGCGCCGTTTTCAGGATATTGAGGAATATTTCCCCGAAGAGCTGTCCGGTCCAACCCTGCCGTTTTTCGCAGATTGGTTGATAGAGAATGTACACCTGGTCGAGATTACGGCCTATTCCGACAGCGACGCCTACACGATCTTTGAAACCATGAATGATCGCGGCTTGTCGCTGACGCCGACCGACATGCTCAAGGGCTACCTGCTAGCTAACATTACGGATACGAACGCACGAACCCAGTCGAGCAAGATCTGGCGCAACCAGATCTCCAGGCTCCAGGACATCGGCAAAGAGGAAGATGCCGACGCTATCAAGGCCTGGTTGCGGAGCCAGCACGCTCAGACCATCCGCGAACGCAAGCGTGACGCCCTGCCACGGGACTTCGACCTGATCGGCACCGAGTTCCATCGCTGGGTGCGCGATCACGAACAGGATCTGGGGCTGAGGGCTTCGACCGATTTTGCCCGTTTCATCGATCAGGATTTTGCTTTCTATGCGCGCTGGTATGGCAAGATCCGAAATGCGGCCGAGAACCTGATTCCGGGCATGGAAGCAGTGTTCTACAATGCTCAGAACAATTTCACCCTGCAATATCCGGTGCTACTTGCCGCGCTCAGTCGTAGCGATTCCGAGGAAGACATTCTGCGCAAGGTCCGCATCACCGCTGGATATCTTGATGTCGTGATCGCCCGCCGTATCTGGAACTGGAAAGCCACCGCCTATTCCAACATGCAGTACAACATGTTTTTGGTTATCAAGGATATCCGGGGCAAGAAACCAACTGAGCTAGCGGATACTTTGGTGGGCCGGCTGGCAGAGGATGAAGATAGCTTCATCGGCAACGATCGTTTTCACCTTCACGGCATGAACGGCAAGCCCATACACCGCTTGTTGGCGCGCATGACCGACTACATCGAAACTCGTTCTGGGCGCAGTTCACGCTATGCCGAATACATGACCCGTAGCAGAAAGAACGGCTACGAGGTCGAACATATTTGGGCCAATCACTTCGAACGCCACGATGACGAGTTTGGCCACCCGACGGACTTTGCGGAGTATCGCAACCGCATCGGTGGACTTCTGTTACTCCCCAAGAGCTTTAATGCCAGTTACGGTGATCTGCCATATGAGCAGAAGCGTGAGCACTACCTTAAGCAGAATCTGTTGGCACAGAGCCTGCACGAGCTGGCTTACCAGAACGATCCCGGCTTTAAGCGTTTTCTGAAAGAGTCTGGGCTCGATTCCCACCCTCACCCCGAGTTTAAAAGGGCCGATCCCGACGCCCGCCAGGCTCTTTATGGGCAGATCGCCGAGCAGGTGTGGAGCCCCGAGAATCTGCTGAGGGAGGTGCGATGATGAATTTGGCGCCGTACTCGAAATACAAGGATTCTGGCCAACCCTTTATGGGGCAAGTCCCCGCGCATTGGAACGTGTTTAGGAATGGCCGTCTATTCTCGCAACGAACTGAGACGGGTTTTGGCGAGCTTCCTATTCTCGAGGTTTCGTTGAGAACCGGTGTGCGAGTTCGGGACATGGACGACCCTAAGCGCAAGCAGATGATGTCGGACCGTGAACAATATAAACGCGCGGTTCATGGGGATATTGCTTACAACATGATGCGCATGTGGCAGGGTGCCGTTGGCATCGTGCCGGTGGACGGGCTGGTGAGTCCGGCGTACGTGGTCGCCCGGCCATTTTCGGGAGTGAATAGTTGTTATTACGCTTACCTCTTCCGAACTCCGGCATATATGGGGGCTGTTGATACCTACTCACGAGGGATCGTAAAAGATCGTAACCGGCTTTATTGGCAGGATTTCAAGCGCATGCCCTCGGTAGTGCCGCCGATTGAAGAGCAAGAGCAAATGGTCCGTTTTCTTGGAGGAGTTGAGCGCAAGATCCAGCGGTTCATACGTAATAAACGCTGTTTAATCGAGCTGCTCAGAGAGCAGAAGCAGAACACCATTAACCAGGCCGTGACCCGGGGGGTTGACCCGAACGTCGAATTGAACCCTAGCGGAATAAAATGGATAGGGGATATTCCGTCGCATTGGGAAGTCACAAAGCTTAAACGCATAGTCCGCTTCAGCCCCTCGAAATCCGAAGCAGGCGCCAGCAAGCTAGATGAAACGCACGTGGTTTTCCTTCCTATGGAGCGAGTCTCTGTTGATGGAGACGTGGATTGCTCTGAAAGGCGTTCCATATCAGAAGTTTGGGATGGCTTTACTTATTTTAGACGCGGGGACGTGGTGCTCGCGAAGATTACTCCCTGCTTTGAAAATGGGAAAGGGGCGTTCCTAAAAGGCCTGGAGAGTGACTTCGGGTTTGGCACCACTGAATTCATTGTTCTTCGCCCGTCGAAAGCAATAGATGGGGCCTTTCTTCGGTTTCTTACATCGACAAAGCAATTCTTGTCGTTAGGCAAGCAATACATGGTAGGAGCGGCTGGGCAGCAGCGGATTCCGTCGGATTTCGTGAGGGAGTACCCTGTGGGTTTGCCACCGATTCCCGAGCAAAAAGAGATTCTCGAATATATCCACGAGAAATCAGCAGAGATCGATCAGGCTATCAGCCGTGCGGAGCGAGAGATCGAGCTGATAGGCGAATATCGCACTCGCCTGATATCCGATGTAGTCACTGGCCAGGTGGATGTGCGAGAGCTCGACGTACCGGAAGTGACCGATGAAGAGCTTTCGGGGCTGGATGTTGAGTCTGAGGAAGGTGAGGAATTGATCGAGGACAAGTCTGCCGAGGTGTTGCAATGACAGTTCCCGCGCAGCCGAAGCTCTATCACATCGTGCATGTAGATCGGCTTGCTTCGATTATTGCCGATGGCTGGCTGTGGTGTGACGCTGAGATCGTTCGGCGCTCACCAGCAGGAACGACTATCGGTATGAACGGTATTAAGGAACGCCGGCTGAAGGAGCTGACGCTGAGCAGTTATCCTGAATTGCATGTTGGGGATTGTGTTCCGTTCTACTTCTGTCCGCGCTCGATCATGCTGTACCTGATTTATCAGGCGAATCACCCGGAATTGGTGTATCGCGGAGGGCAGGGGCCGATTGTTCATCTAGAATGTGATCTAAACGCAACGGTAGCATGGGCCACCCAGCACGGCCGTCGCTGGGCGTTCACTCTATCGAATGCTGGAGCGCGCTATTTCGAAGACCGCTGTGATTTGGCGCACCTAAATGAAATAGATTGGATGGCTGTGCAAGCCAGGCAGTGGCAATCCTGTAAGGAAGGAAAACAGGCGGAGTTTCTTATCGAGCATTGTTTCCCCTGGCAATTGGTGGAGCGGATCGGTGTGCAGTCTCGGACCGTTTATCAGCAGGCAGTGAATGCCTTGCCAGTGGGCGGGCATCATCCTTCTGTGGAAATAAAGCCAGAATGGTATTACTGACGGGGCACTAAAATGATCGAATATAAAAGTGGTGACATTCTGCGCGAAGACGCCGAAGCCCTCGTTAATACAGTCAACTGTGTCGGAGTGATGGGGCGTGGTATTGCGCTTCAGTTCAAGAAGGCGTTCCCTCAGAACTTCAGAGCCTACGCTGCCGCCTGCAAGAACGAGGAGGTTCAGCCGGGCCACATGTTCGTCTTCGACACTGATCAATTGACTAATCCTCGCTACATCATCAACTTCCCTACCAAGCGGCACTGGCGTGGAAAGAGCCGAATGGAAGATATCGAGGCTGGTCTCAACGATCTGGTGGCAACACTCCGACAATATGATATCCGCTCCATTGCCATTCCCCCGTTGGGCAGCGGCTTGGGCGGATTGGATTGGCCTGAGGTGAAGGCGCGGATTGAGGAGCATCTGGCCCCTCTGGACGATGTGCAGGTGCTGGTCTACGAGCCAAAAGGTGCACCGACTTCCGACAAAATGGCGCACAACCGCCAGGTACCGAAGATGACTGCTGGGCGCGCGGCCCTAGTGGAGCTTATGGATCGATACCTCCGTGGGCTGCTCGACCCTTTCGTGAGCCTGCTTGAGTTGCACAAGCTTATGTATTTTATGCAAGAGGCTGGTGAGCCGCTGCGACTGAAATACCGAAAAGCTGCCTACGGCCCCTACGCCGAGAATCTGCGCCATGTGCTCAATGCGATTGAGGGCCATATGGTTTCCGGTTATGCCGATGGTGGCGACGCCCCAGATAAGCCTCTTAAGCTGGTGCCGGGCGCGATGCGGGAAGCTAGCACCTTTCTTGAGGCGCACTCCGACACATTGGCGCGTTTTGATCGAGTATCAGCGCTTGTTGAGGGCTTTGAGTCACCCTTTGGCCTCGAGTTGTTGTCCACAATCTACTGGGTGATGAAGAACGAAGCGCCACAGTCGGTGGATGACGTCGTGGAGCACACCTACGCCTGGACTGAGCGCAAGCGTCAGTTTAGCCCACGCCAGATTCGATTGGCAGTTGATGTTCTGGTTGATCGGGGGTGGGTAAAGAAGCCTGAAACTTGGGGGCATGCATGAAGCAGACGGATACGAGCGAAAAGGGGCTGGAATCCCTTATTGTCGCCTCATTGGTGAATGAGGCGGGATATGTTCAGGGTGATCCGTCCGATTATGACCGTGAGCACGCCGTTGACCTAGCCAAATTGCGGGAATTTATCACCGAGACTCAGCCTGAAGTGGTAGAAAGTCTCGGTATCGAGGACGAAGGCCCCAAGCGTAATCAATTCTTGCACCGCCTGCAGGGCGAAATTGCCAAGCGCGGTGTGGTTGAGGTGCTGCGCTCTGGCATCAAACACGGTCCTGCTCATGTCGATCTTTTCTATGCAAGCTCGACACCAGGTAACAAGCTTGCGGCAGAGAAATTTGCGGCCAATATCTTTAGTGTCACGCGTCAGCTCCGTTACAGCCGTGATGGTAGTGCGCTTTCACTTGATATGGCGATATTCATCAACGGCCTGCCAATTGCGACCTTCGAGCTCAAAAACAAGCTCACCAAACAGACAGTCGATGACGCAATACAGCAATACCAGCGAGACAGAGATCCGAAGGAACTGCTGTTCCAGTTTGGTCGTTGTGTGGTGCATTTTGCTGTGGATGACCACGAAGTACGCATGTGCTCCCACCTTAAGGGCAAGAATTCGTGGTTTTTGCCGTTTAACAAGGGTCACAACGATGGTGCTGGCAATCCGCCGAATCCTGCGGGGCTGGCCACCGATTACTTGTGGAAGAAGGCGCTTACCAAGGCATCACTGACCGATATCCTGGAAAACTACGCGCAGGTTGTTGAGGAAAAGGACGAAAAGACCGGCAAGAAGCGGTACAAGCAGATTTTTCCCCGTTATCACCAGTTGACGGTAGTGCGTGAGCTTCTGACGGATGTGCGCTCTGTAGGGGTAGGCAAGCGTTATTTGGTGCAGCATTCGGCGGGCAGCGGCAAGAGTAACTCCATTGCCTGGTTAGCACATCAGCTTGTTGGGCTGGAGAAGGACCGGCAGGCCCTGTTCGACTCGGTCATTGTGGTGACCGACCGGCGCGTGCTGGATAAGCAGATTAGGGACACCATCAAGCAGTTCGCCCAGGTCTCTGCAACGGTAGGTCATGCGGAGCGCTCAGGTGACTTGCGTGCTTTCCTGTACGGCGGTAAAAAAATCATTATCACCACGGTACAGAAATTTCCCTTCATTCTCGACGAGATCGGCGACGAACATCGCCAGCGTAAATTCGCCATCATTATTGATGAAGCGCATTCCAGCCAGGGTGGCAAGACTAGCTCCACAATGAACCAGATACTTGAACAGCGTCCAGAAAAGGAGGAAGAAGAGACGCTTGAGGACAGGATCAACCAGATCATGGAAGGTCGCAAGATGGTGTCCAATGCCAGTTATTTTGCTTTCACAGCCACGCCGAAGAACAAGACCTTGGAGATTTTTGGAGAGGCCGAGCCACAGCCTGACGGGACGGTAAAACATCATCCTTTCCATAGCTACACCATGAAGCAGGCTATTCAGGAGGGCTTCATTCTGGATGTGCTCAGGAATTACACGCCGGTGGAAAGCTATTACCGTCTAGCTAAGACTGTGGAGGATGATCCCGAATTTGATGCTAATCGGGCGCAGAAAAAGCTTAGGCGCTATGTCGAATCACATCACCATGCCATTCGCGAGAAGGCGGAGATTATGGTGGATCATTTCCATGAGCAGGTGATTGGCCACCGCAAGATTGGCGGCAAGGCTCGGGCGATGGTGATTACGAATGGAATCGAGCGGGCCATCCAGTACTTCCATGCATTTCGGGACTATCTTAAGGATCGCAAGAGTCCTTATGACGCCATCGTCGCGTTCTCGGGCGAGCAGGAGTATGGGGACAAAAAGGTGACCGAAGCCAGCCTGAACGGATTCCCCAGTAGCCAGATTCCGGACAAAGTGCAGCAGGACCCCTACCGTTTTCTAATTGTTGCGGATAAATATCAGACAGGGTACGACGAACCATTGTTGCACACGATGTATGTGGACAAGGCGCTGTCCAACATCAAGGCAGTGCAGACTCTATCGAGGCTCAATCGTGCTCATCCACAGAAACACGATACCTTTGTCCTGGATTTCTATAATGACTCGGAAACCATTCAGAAATCATTCGAGTCCTATTACCGCACCACCCTCCTAAGTGACGAGACGGACCCCAACAAACTGCATGATCTGAAGGGGGATTTGGACGGCTACCAAATCTATTCACAGGAACAAATTGACGATTTGGTTGGGCATTACCTGAACGGAGCGGATCGGGACAAGCTTGATCCGATCTTGGACGCATGTGTGGCCACCTATAACGCCGACCTCGACGAAGACGGCCAGGTGGACTTCAAAGGCAAGGCGAAGGCTTTTGCACGCACCTATGGCTTTCTGGCCTCGATTCTGCCTTATTCCAATGCCGACTGGGAGAAGCTGTCAATTTTTCTGAACTTCCTGATTCCTAAGCTGCCGGCGCCAGTCGAAGAGGATCTTTCCAGGGGGATTCTGGATGCCATTGACATGGATAGCTACCGCGTTGAAGTGAAATCTAGTACTAACATTGGTTTGGCTGATCAGGATGTGGAGGTCGGCCCTGTGCCCACTACCGGGGGTGGTCGGAAGCCGGAGCCTGAGCTTGACCAACTGAGCAATATCATCAAAACGTTTAACGATCAGTTTGGCAATATCGACTGGAAAGATGCTGACAAAATCCGGCAGGTCATTGCAGAGGAGATCCCGGCAAAGGTTCGTGCGGATGTGGCCTATCAAAATGCCATGAAGAACAACGACAAAAAGACTGCCAGGATAGAACACGATGCAGCTCTTCAAAGAGTAATGGTAGATTTGTTAACGGATCACACCGAACTTTTCAAACAGTTTAGCGATAATCCATCATTCAAGAAATGGCTGGCCGATACGATATTTGGTGCGACTTATCAAGAAACAAGTTGACCAGACAAGCCTATGGATATGTTATCCAAAGAGGGCTGCTGTATTCATGGCCTTGTTTTTGGATGCCTCCAAATCTGAGTTTGTAGCTTCGCTTCTACTGGTCAATCCAGGCAAATAGTTATCGAAAAATCTAGGTTTTATTAATTTTTTTTACGTCATGAGGTGTAAGGTATTCAAAATTTCGAATACAGTATGCAGTTAAATCATAATCTGCTTCCATTTCCCTCATCACTGTTTCGAGGGAGCCTACTGAATCTCCAAATTTTGTCGTTTGCTCTGGCGAATTATAT
>Ga0098035_1000870_pt1 | contig 14869 bp, 16 predicted proteins | sample 3_EtaG_FD_75046 | JGI IMG/M metagenome (GOLD analysis project Ga0098035, IMG submission 75046) | Marine viral communities from the Subarctic Pacific Ocean - 3_ETSP_OMZ_AT15126 metaG | ecosystem: Environmental > Aquatic > Marine > Oceanic | place: Pacific Ocean | collected 2015-01-07
GTCCTTCGGTTTTGATTCTGTGAATGGAGGGTTCACTACCTCTGAACCACTGGAATTTGACGAGGACAAGATGCTTCCTCTCTTGCCGGGTAAGATCAGTCAGGAAGCTTCTGAAGAAGACGATTTCTAGTGGAGCGAGTCCACTCCTTTAGGGTGTTTGGAGACCCGGTCCCGCAGGGATCTATGAAGGCATTCGTTGTGAAGGGAAGACCCATCCTGACGAGTACCTCCAAGAATCTGAAGGAGTGGCGCAATCTAGTAGCCTATCAAGCCAACTCATACATAACTGAGAACAGCTTGGTGGGCTTCTACGCTAATGCGGAGCCGGTAAAGGTTGTGGCTAAGTTCTATTTCGCTAGACCGAAAAGCCACTTCAAGGCGAGCGGAGAACTGCGGTTGAGGGCTCCCCGTTTCAAGCGAACCCGTCCCGATATAGACAAACTGGCTCGGGCAGTTCTCGACGCACTGACTGGTGTGTTCTTTGAGGATGATAGTCAGGTTGTTTTCTTGCAGGTTGAAAAAGAATACGCAGAACTTGGTGAAGGACCAGGAGTGGAGATCTCAATTGAAGAAAGAAGAACAAGAACAGACGAGTGATTTTGTAAGCCGTGGACCGTGCAAAGACTGCGGTTCATCTGATGCGTGCGCGACATTTACAGATGGGCATACCCACTGTTTCAGTTGCAGCAAACATCACAACAAAGAAGAGTGGAGGCCGGATATCACTCAGCTACATGACAGAGTAGCTGAACTAGATCCACCAAATTCAAATGGCTTCATCTCTATAGAACATCGAAGTCTTGGACGAAGAAAGATTGACCTCAATACGTGTCGTAAATGGGACTACGGATACAGCTCTTACAAGGGGCAGATAGTTCAAGTAGCAAACTACAGAAACACTAGCGGGCAGGTACTAGCTCAGAAGATTCGTTTCAAGTCGAAAGACTTCCGATGGATTGGCAACGCCAAGACTGTTGGTCTCTTCGGTGAGCATCTTTGGCGAGATGGTGGTCGCATGGTTGTGATCACTGAAGGAGAGATAGATGCACTCTCTGTGAGCCAGATGTATGCCAACAAGTATCCAGTTGTCAGTCTTCCTAACGGAGCACAGAACGCAAAGAAGGCTGTGCTAAATAGCCTGGAATGGTTGGAGAAGTTTGACTCAGTCGTCTTCTGTTTTGACACTGATGAACCCGGTAATAAAGCAGCGATTGACTGCGCCATGCTGCTCTCTCCCGGCAAGTCAAAGATCACTTACCTACCCTTGAAGGATGCTAACGAAATGCTTCAGGCTGGTAGAGGCAAGGAACTGATTGACCTTATCTGGGGTGCGAAGGTTTATCGACCGGATGGAATTGTGAGTGGTGCTGCTGTTTGGGAGATTGTCACCAAGAAGAACACTACTCAGAGCATTCCCTATCCCTGGCAGGGTGTGACCCAGGTGACCCGTGGTCTCCGCACCGGAGAGCTAGTCACGTTCTGTGCTGGCACAGGTGTGGGCAAGTCACAGGTCTGCCGAGAGATCGCACACTGGTTGATCCAAGAAGGAGAGAAGATTGGATACATCGCACTAGAAGAATCAGTCAAGCGAACTGCGATGGCTTTGATCGGGCTGCATCTAAACAAACCTGTCCACCTCGATGAAAGTTTGACTACCAAAGAGGAACTGAGGTCTGCGTTTGACAACGCGATTGGTGAGGACAAGGTTGTCTTCTACGATCACTGGGGGAGCCTCGATAACGAGAACCTACTCAGCCGTATCAAATACATGATCAGATCTTGCGGTTGCCGTTGGATCATTCTTGATCACCTCAGTCTTGTTGTCTCGGGACTAACAGACGGAGATGAAAGGCGCAACATCGACAATGCTATGACCCGGCTGCGCTCCCTGGTGCAAGAGACAGGTGCTGGCGTGCTGTTGGTATCGCACCTCAAGCGACCGGACGGCAACAAGGGTCATGAAGAGGGGCAGCGCACAACACTGGCACAGCTTCGCGGCTCCGCTGCTATCGGTCAGTTGAGCGACATCGTGATCGGGTTGGAGCGGGATCTTCAGGACGAAGACTCAAAGAACATCACTACTATCAGGTGCCTAAAGAATCGATTCTCGGGGGTGACCGGAGTCTGCTGCAACCTTCGTTTCGATCCCGATACTGGTCGTATGTCAGAGGCTGTAGATCTGTTCGACAGCAACAAAGATGGCGGCAAATTCTAATGCCTGGAACTCTTTGGTTTGATTGTGAGGCTGATGCACTTCTAGAAGATGCGAGTGTCATCCACTGCATCGTGACGATTGATGATAACGACGAAGTGAAAACCTATGTGGGTGATCAGATTGGTAAAGCAGTAGTTGCGCTCAGTCAGGCTGATAGAATTGTTGCTCATCACGCTTTGGGTTACGACGTACCGCTGATCGAGAAGTTGTGTTGTGTGAACCTATCAAAAGGCTCAGAGATTTATGACACCTTGGTTATGTCTAGGCTCTGTTGGTCTGACTTACGAGAGCGTGACTTTGGCAGACTTAACAGAGATCCAAACTTCCCTAAGCATCTCATTGGTAGCCACTCCTTAGAAGCTTGGGGCTACAGGCTCGGAGTGAAGAAGGGGGACAAGCCAGACTTTGATAAGTTCTCTCCAGAGATGCTTGAATACTGCATTCAGGATGTTCGTTTGCTGAAACGATTGGGCCGAGAGATCGCTTCAAAGAAACCTAGTCCCGCAGCCTGTAAGATGGAACATAAGTTCGCTTGGTTGATGCTGAAGCAGGAAGCATATGGATTCCTCTTCGACCGAAAAGCTGCTGAGTTGCTACACGTTGAACTACTTGGGAAGAAGTATGAGCTAGAAGAACTAGCGAAAGCAGCCTTCCCACCAAAAGTTGTTCAGCTAAAGACAAAGCAGAAGATCATTCCCTTCAACCCTGGAAGTCGTAATCAGATAGCTGAAGGTTTCAAACTCAAGTATGGGTGGGAGCCTCAAGACTTCACGCCAGACGGAAGAGCAAGGATTGATGAGGTAGTTCTTCGGGGCTTGTCCTATCCAGAAGCAGCCATCCTTCTAGAGTATCTGTTGATTCAGAAGAGAATCTCCCAACTGTCTGATGGATCACAAGCGTGGATGAAACATCAGAAGGATGATGGACGCATCCACGGTCGCGTGAACCCCATCGGATGTGTGACCGCTCGTTGCTCACACAGCAGACCAAACGTGGCACAGGTGCCTAACATTGGCTCGCCCTACGGTGCCGAGTGCCGGTCTCTGTTCCACGCCCCACCGGGCAGGAAGCTCGTGGGGGTGGATGCAAGCGGCTTGGAACTGCGGTGCTTGGGGCACTACCTCCACTCTTTCGACAACGGGAAATTTGTCAAAGAGCTTTTAGAGGGGGACATTCACATGGCAAATGCCAGGGCAGCGGGGCTAGACAAGCTGGAGAATGGAAGAAATCTAAGCAAGACCATGATCTATTGCTTCCTGTATGGTGGGGGTTCAGAAAAATTAGGAGCAATAGTCGGTGGTGGTCGCAAAGAAGGAACTGAACTAAAGAACAGATTCCTTTCAAAGACTCCAGCTTTGCGGCTTCTTAGAGAAAGAGTCACAAGCAAAGCAAAGCAGAAGGGTCATCTAGTTGCTATAGATGGGAGGCTTCTTCCTATCCGACACATTCATGCGAGTCTCAATACTCTACTTCAATCGGCTGGCGCAATTCTTGTCAAGCATGGGACTTGCATCTTGTTTGACAAGCTTACTGAAGCTGGTTTGGTCTTTGGTGAGGACTATGCAAACGTTGCTCACATCCATGATGAGATCCAATTGGAAGTCAAGGAAGAGTTAGTTGACTTCGTCGGAGAACAAGCCGTGGATTCAATACAAGAAGCTGGCAAAGCTTACGCTTTCAAATGCCCCTTGGATGCTGAGTTCAAAGTCGGAACTAATTGGAGCCAGACTCATTGACATAATATGGGATGCATACTGTGCAGGCTTCTTAGATGGTGAGGGCTGTTTCAGTTACAGAAGGTTGATTGTTTCTAACACGTATCCCGTTCCTCTTTTTGTTCTTCAAGAAAGGTTCAAGGGGACTGTTCGGAAAAGGAAACAATTCAAAAAAACAAGACCAGTATACGAATGGGCAGTGCATGGAGAGGCAGTGGACGAGTGCTTGAAGAGAGTACTTCCCTACCTTTTAGAGAAAAAACAACAGGCTCTACTCATATTGGAAATGTCCAAGTATCCAGCGGGCAGCGCACAGAGAACTAAAATGGGTAAGGAACTAAGGGAGGCTAAGAGAACTAGGTATGACTAAGACTACACTTCTAATTGACGGAGATGTGTTTGTGTATCGACACACATCAGCAGTGGAGACACCTATCCACTGGGGTGACGACTTGTGGACCCTGCATTCGGATGCAAAAGAAGCGAAGCAGAAATTTGATATTCAGATGCGAACCTTGCAGGAAGATCTAGAAGCTAATTCTGTATTGGTCACGTTTAGTTCTTCACTAAACTTCAGGAACGATGTGCTCCCCACCTACAAAGGTAATCGCGTGCGGAGGAAACCAGTTGCTTATGTTACCGTTCGCAAATACTGCTTAGAAACCTACAAATGTCTGACCCTGCCTTATCTAGAAGCAGACGACACGCTGGGAGTTCTCGCTACTGGTCGCAAGTTTGTTCAGGGAAACAGAATTGTGGTGACGATTGATAAGGATCTCCGATCTGTCCCCTGCAATCTGTTCAACCCACTTCATCCAGAAGACGGAGTTGTTCAGATATCTAAAGAGGAAGCAGATCTAAATCATCTGACTCAGTCTCTGACTGGTGATACCACTGATGGGTATTCCGGTTGCCCCGGTATTGGAGTGAAGAAGGCAGAGAGGATCCTGACCAAAGACCCAACGTGGAAGGCAGTAAAGCTTGCCTATGAGAACGCAGGACTGAACGAGGAAGAGGCTCTTCGACAAGCCAGGGTTGCGAGAATCTGCCGCAACTCTGACTACAATCTCACGCAGAAACTAGTGAGGCTATGGACTCCATAAACGTATCAGAACTACTGCAACACGCAGCAGATATGACAAGTAAGGCTTTATCAATCATGGCTAAAAAGAACCATGATTACGCTGGGGCAGACGGCACTACTCCCTTCCGCAACTTCACTCGGGTGGAGGATCTGGGAATCTGCAAGACCGAAACTGGCATCCTTGTGCGTATGACAGACAAACTGTCTAGGTTATGCACTTACGTGGAAGAGCAAAAATTCCTGGTTGGTGACGAGACGTTTGACGATACACTCATCGATCTAATTAACTACTGCATAATCTTATCTTGCTACTGCAAGGAGAAGGCAGATAGAAACTAATGAACGAAGAACTTTACCGAGAGTTTCTTGAAGAAGAGTTTCCAGCGGTGACTAAGACTCTAATAGAGCGACTTGAAACTCTCTATCCAGATCGTTGCCCTGTGATGACTGATCCTGAAAGATTGGTATGGATCAAAACAGGGCAGCATTCCGTTATTACTTTCCTTCGTTCCCGTTACGAAGATCAACAAAAAACTGTTCTTGAGGAAAGCTAAAATGTGTTTCGGCGGCGGTCCTGATATTCCTCCTCCCCCACCTCCACCTCCCCCTCCACCCCCTAAGCCGCAGAAGAGCGCAACGACTTACACCTCTTCTACTGCTACTTTCGGGGCGCAGAAGAAGAAGGGTGCAACAGGTACGGGTGCTTACATCAACCCCCGTCCTCCCATCAACATCACTTAGTAGATGGCTCAATACTCTTCTAGTACTTCTGTTAGTTCAGAAGAGAACAAGACGGCATCGGGCTTATACAAAGAGTTAGAAGCCCGGAGACAGCCGTTTCTTGACCGTGCCAGGGACTGCGCCAAGCTCACGATCCCCAGCATACTCCCACCTCAGAGCCATGGGAGGCACAGCAACCTTGCCACCCCCTTCCAAAGCTTGGGGGCACGGGGCATCAACAACCTAAGTAGCAAACTGTTGCTGACGTTGCTCCCTCCGAATTCTAGCTTCTTCCGTTTGGCAATCACTCCATATCAACTGGAACAGTTTGCAGGTACCGAGAAGATCCAAGCAGAAGTAGAAGAGTCTTTGGCAAAGATGGAACGAGCTATCATGTCAGAGATTGAAACGACTGGGATTCGTATTGCCACGTTTGAAGCTCTGAAGCATTTGCTTTGCACCGGCAACGCCCTTCTCTACTTCCCTGAAGATGGAGGTTTGCGGCTGTTCCACCTTGATTCTTATGTGGTGGAACGTGATCCAGTCGGCAACGTCTTGTCCATTGTGACCAAGGAAGAAATTGCACCCAAGGCTTTACCCAAAGAGATGCTTCCTCTCTTGCAGGGTAAGATCAGTCAGACCGATAAATCAGTAGAGGTGTATACCTGCGTTCATCGGAAAGATGATGAAACTTATGCGGTGTGGCAGGAGGTTTCCGGGGTAAAGGTTCCTGATTCGGACGGTTCTTATCCTGTTGGAGCAATGCCGTTTCTTGCTCTTCGACTATCTACTATCGCGGACGAAGATTTTGGACGAGGGATTGTTGAGGAATACATGGGCGACTTGCGCTCGTTGGAATCTTTGACGAAGTCAATCGTTGAAGGGAGCGCCGCTGCTAGTCGGGTTTTGTTCCTGGTCAATCCGAATGGAACAACACGAGCAAGAGTCCTAGCTGAGAGTCCTAACGGCAGCATTAGAGAAGGCAACGCTGGGGATGTCACTACTCTTCAAGTCAACAAGGCTTCTGATTTCCGAGTAGCTCTAGAAGCCATCTCTCAAATAAGAGAGAGACTCATGGCTGCATTCCTTTTGAATGCAAGTATTCAACGCCAAGCCGAGAGAGTCACTGCTGAAGAGATTCGGTATATGGCACAAGAATTGGAGCAAGCACTCGGCGGGGTTTTCTCGGTTTTATCCCAAGACTTCCAAATGCCTCTAGTAAACATCCTGATGAATAGGATGACCAGAGACGGCACCATTCCCAAACTACCCAAGGGAATGGTCAGGCCAAAAATCGTCACTGGCTTGGAAGCGTTGGGGCGTGGTCACGATCTGAATCGTTTAGATGTCTTCATCAGTGGGGCTATGCAGCAGCTTGGTCCTGAAGCAATCATGCAGTATGTCAATATGCCTGACTACCTAACCCGTCGAGCAACTGCAATCGGCATTGATACTGAGGGTTTGATCAAGACTGAGGAAGAGGTTGCACAGGTTCGTCAACAGCAGCAGATGATGGACATGACCAGCAAGCTTGGTCCGACTGCGATCACTGAAGGAAACAAACAATTCATGCAATCACAAGAACAAGCACAAGCACAACCAGAGGAGGGTGAAGGATAATGGGTGAAGTCAATACGGTATCGTTCACTAGTGAAGATAGCGGACCAGACGCACCGGAACCGGAGGCGCTTCCCGTAGAGGAACAAAGTTCAGTTCCAGATAAGTTCCGAGATGCTGAAACTGGTGAGATCAACGTTGAAGCATTAGCCGCTTCTTACTCAGAACTGGAACAGAAGCTGGGTAATCCCGGCAACGAAGACGAACCAGAACCAGAGGTTCAGGAAACTGAAGAGACTGAGGAAGTTGCGGAGCCGGAGCCACTCCCTCAAGAAGCTCTTGCTAAGTTCAGTGAAGAGTTCTTTGAAACTGGGGAACTGAAAGACGATAGCTACGAATCTCTAGAGACTCTTGGTTATCCAAAGGATCTAGTTGACTCCTTCATTGCTGGACAAAAGGCTTTAGTTTCAAACGAGCAAGATCGCATTTACTCAGAAGTGGGCGGACCTAAAGCATATGCTCGTATGTCTGAGTGGGCTTCCAACAACATGACGGATGAAGCGAAGGTTGCCTACAACTCTGCTGTGCAAAGCGGAGATATGGAACAAGCAGTCTTAGCTGTTAGGGGATTGCGAGATAGCTACATCAGAGCAGAGGGGAATCAACCTAATCTTCTGCAAGGAAAGAGTAGTGCTAATCCCGCTTCGGCTGCTTTCCGTTCAACGGCTGAACTGGTCAAAGCGATGAGTGACCCTCGCTACAAAGAGGATGAGGCTTATCGAACTGACGTAGAGAGCAGACTTAGATCTGCACAATTGGGAGGATAAAGATGGGACTAAAACCAGGGTGGCAAACATCAGAAGCTTGGTTCACGGGAATTGCTAGTTGGCTCATGCATGATGTGATGGTCGAAAGCTCTGACTGGAGGGTGCAAGCAGCAGCAGCACTCGGGGCTGCTCTCGTCGCCTCCTTCTACATCTGGAGCCGCACCAAGGTGAAAGCCCCCGCCACGGCTGTGGTGGGTGAAGCAGTTATTGGGAGGTCTACCGTTGGTTAGACTTCTGACCTTATATCTATCATTAGCCCTTCTAATGGGGTGTTCAGGACTAAGTGACTTCTTGTCTCAGCCTATAAGTCCTGGGTCATCCACAACAATTGGGGATTCTGTCGCAAAAACTGTTGACACTATTAGTGAACCAACCAGTAATGTGGTTAGTTCTGTGACAACGGCTCTTACTGGTAACCCTGTTCTTGGTGGGGTGGCAGCAGCACTGATAGCTGCGCTCCTTGCCATGGGTAGTAAGAGAATCCGAAGACGCAAGAAACAAGGTGGTGGGAGTGTTCCTACTACCACGTAACCATAGACAACATCCTGATTTTCAAAACTGCCCAGGTCCGCTACGGTGGATAACCTGAAGGACAGAACGATTACTCAGTGTCTTTCCATTCTTCCTAAATTACCACGAGGTAAAAGACCATGACCGACCACTCACAACTAGGTGCGTACAATTCAGGCGCAGACGACTATGCGTTGTTCCTGAAAAAATGGTCTGGAGAGATTCTGACTACATTTGAAGAGACTAACGTAATGAAGTCTCTCCATACTGTTAGGTCAATTTCTTCAGGCAAATCTGCTCAGTTCCCAGTTATCGGAACTGCTTCCACTAAGTATCACTCTCCCGGTGAATCCGTCATCGAGACTGCTGGTTACTTGAACCAAATCAAGCACGGTGAGCGTTTGATCTGGGTGGATAAATTGCTCACTTCTAGCGTCTTCATTGCGCGGGTTGATGAATTGATCAACCACTACGATGTTCGCTCGATTTACTCGACTGAATTGGGAAGAGCTATGGCGAAGAAATTCGACGAGCAACTCCTGCTTCTGTCAGTGATTGGAGCTTACACGGAAGCGGATGATCAGACTAGCGGCAACCAGAAGGCTGAGTTTGTGCCTTATGGTGGCTCAATCGTTCAGACACCCGGTCCTGGTAATTCAGCTGCTTCAGATATTCTGAAGGGCATCAGGGTTGCTATGCAGACCATGGATGAGAAGGACATTCCAGCAGAGGACCGAGCCATCATTGTCTCGCCGGAAACCTTCTACAAGATCATTGAGCAGAGGGACATGATTGACAGGGATGTCAGTCCTGACAACGGCTCGATGGCTGGTGGAACAGTGTTTAGTGCTTGGGGTGGACAGATCGTTGTGTCTAACCACATACCCGCAAGTATCGACCATACCGATACAACCAATCGTCACGAAGGGGCTGCGGCAGGCGAAGGTAACCAATACGTGATCGACCTAACAGATGAAGGCACCAACGACATCTCTGAAGTTGGCCTTGGAACGGGTGCTAACATCAAGGCAGTGGTGCTTCAGAAGTCAGGGCTTGGGACTGTGAAGCTTCTTGATATGTCGATGGAATCGGAATATCAGGTTGAGAGACAAGGCTCGCTATTCGTATCGAAGTATGCAATGGGCCACGGAATGCTTCGACCTGAGAGTTGTGCAGTCGTTCAGACTGCTTCGGCAGAGCACAGCATCTTGGCTACCTAATCACCCCCTCAGATTAGCGTTGCTGAAATGGGGGGGGGGTGGCTCCAAGCCTGGGTCATCCCCCTTCTGCACAGTTAGGCATATAACATGGTATTAGCAGCAACAACCAAACTGGAAGCCATCAACACTATGCTCAGTGTGATCGGCGAAGCACCCGTCTCATCGTTGGGGACTAACGCAACAGGGGACGTAGCTATTGCCAAGAACATCTTGGATGAGGTGCTGAAAGAGGTTCAGACAAGGGGCTGGTATTGGAATACCGAATACAAGGTTGTGTTTGTCGAGGACGCTGCGGGCAAGATCCCGATCCCTGGAAATGTCGCCAGGGTGGACACAGACCCAACCACATCCACAGCCCACTACTCGATTCGTGACGGATACCTCTACGACCTGACCGGGCACACAGACGTTTTCACAGGGAGTGCCTCGGCAACAGCCGTCTACCTTCTGGAGTGGGAACAGCTACCAGAAGTTGGGAAACGTTATGTGATGATCAAAGCTGGACGAGTGTTTCAAGATCGAATGCTCTCAAGTCCAACGTTGAATACTTTCACTCTTCGGGATGAGATGGTTGCTCTAGCTGATTTGAAGAATGCAGAAATGGAAGTAGGAGACTTCTCAATCTTCGACAATCGCGGAACCTTCGATACCATCAACCGGATATCTCCCCTTGATTCCATCAGTCGGTTCTAACTATGTCTCTGATTAGCTGGTCAACAACCAGTCTAATATCGGGAGTTAGTCAGCAACCCGATACTCTTAGATTCGCTTCACAAGCTGAAGTCCAAGAGAACGGGTTTAGTTCCATAGTGGATGGACTGACTAAGCGTCACCCAACAGAGCACGTTGCGGAGATGCTGGATACAGCGGCACTGGATGGTAAGTCAGTAAGTATTCACACAATCAATCGAGACGCATCAGAACGCTACCTTGTGTTGTTTCTTGGTGGTGATGCTGTATCTGGAGAGATCAAGGTTTGGGATATTGAGAACAGTGTGTTCCGCACCATCGAAAATTCAGGGGGTGGATCACCAGACTTCAGCTATCTGAACACTACTGATCCATCGAAACTCCGCGCCATGTCGGTAGCTGACAATACCTTTGTGGTGAACCCGACAGTCAAAGTCGATCAAGACTCTGCGTTGCTGGATGAAATGCCTAAAGAGGCATTCATCTTTGTGCGTGCATCCAATTACGCAACTGAATACACAGCCGAATTCACGCTGTATAAACCAGCACCCGGTGGCGGCACGGAAACTATCTCAGTATCAACTGATACTTGGGATGGAAACACTATAGAGAATGTAGTCAATAAGGACGGGTTAGGTGTTACCTTGACCGGCTGGACATCAGGTACCCTGGTTTGGAATGCCCACTTCTTAGGAAGTCTGTTCTCAATTAGCCAAACTGGTCCGACAACTCCCACCGCACTTGCCTCTGCCTTTGCAAGTCTGATAAATGCAAGCAACGGGCTAAAAGCAACCGAAAGTTTTCCCGCCCCAAACGGATACATCGTAGTAGAAGGACTCTACAAAGGTTTAGACATTCGTGGATCACTGGACTCAGCGCCAACCGGCGGCGCGTGGAGCATAGCTACAGTCCAAGAACATACTGAGGATCAGTTAGACTCTATCCAAACAGATAATATAGCGGCTGATCTCGCTGGTAAGTTGTCTGCCGCTACATCTAACGCAACCTTCTCTGTGGTCGGATCAGTAATCAGATGCGTTCCCAAATACGGATCGGATGGAACTACAGATGATCCTGAGTTCAAAGCTGTTCAGCTAAAAGATAGCAACGCGAACAGCATGATGGAGTTGACTCACAAGAAAGTTGACGCAGTCACAGACCTCCCCCTTACCTGCGTTGATGGTTTCAAGATTGAAGTTCAAGGCAATGCTGAAGCAGCCGAAGATAACTTCTACTTAGAATTTGAAGCCACAGATGGGGCTGACGTTTTCGGTGCTGGCATCTGGAAGGAGACAGCACTAGGTGGGGAGAAGTACAGGATAGATAAAACCACCATGCCGCACAGGCTGGAACGCTTATTTACTGATGGTGGTGATCCCTACTTCGTTTGGGATGCTGTGACTTGGGAAGACCGTCTTGTCGGTGAAGTAGTAACTACAAACTCATTCCCTAGTTTTGTTTCGACTACTACTTCTAGTAGATACATCTCCGATGTCTTCTTCTTCAGAAACCGCATGGGGTTCTTATCGCGGGACAACGTCATCCTGTCGGAAGTCGGAACCTTTGAGAACTTCTTCCGCACTGCTACGACGGCAGTTCTCGATGGAGACCCTATCGATGTGGGTGTTGGTCACTCATCCGTAGCGATCCTGCATAGCGCAGTTTCGTGGAACGAAAAGCTAGTCCTCTTCTCGGATCAGACTCAGTTCGTTCTAGCAGGAGAACCTTACCTAACGCCGCAGACTGTTCAGGTTTCAGCAGTAACAGACTTTGAAAACTATACGGATGTTCGGCCACTCACTTCTGGACAGGGAGTAGCTTTCGGTTACTCACACGGAAACTTCTCCGGTGTTAGAGAACTGAATCAGGTAAACGAAAATGTCTACTCAGCAGATGATCTGACTCAGGCAATCCCTAAATACGTCGAAGGAACTATCACTACATTTGCTCCCACCACACTAGAGAATATGCTTGTCGTTCTCTCTGATGGGGATACTTCGTCTCTGTATATCTACAAGTACTACTTCGGTGAGGGGCAGAGACTGCAAGCAGCGTGGAGCAAATACACATTCGGATCAGGCTCGGATATTCGGCACGTTGCCTTCATTGATAACACTCTCTACATGGTAGTTATCCGTGCAGAAGGTGTTTTCATAGAGAAGATGCTTATCTCAGATGGACAGGCTGATTCAGATAGCACCTATGTCACTACGCTTGATCGAAGAGTAGATGAATCGGATTGCTCTGAGGTTTACTCAGCGGCACTAGACACGACTACGATTACCCTTCCATACAATCTGGAATCAAGTGCCACCTACCAAGTAGTGTCCAGAGCTACCGCAACTACAGAAGCTGGGCACATCTACACCATCGCAGCAACAGCTACGAATACCATTACTGTGGAGGGGGATCTGTCTTCTGCTCCATTCTGGATAGGAGAGCAATACAACCTCCTATATCAGTTCTCTGCTCCTAGACTCCGTGAAGCTACTGCCACCAGGGGTGGGCGCGGCATCGTGGCAACGGGTCGCCAGCAAATCAAATACGGGACGCTGGTTTACGACGAGTCCGGTTACTTCAAGATCACTGTCACACCAGAAGGTAGATCTGGTCAGGTAAGTGAATTCTCGACAACAGTCTTGAGTTCTGCATCTAGTTTGATTGGAGAGCTAGATCTGGATAGTGGAGGCTTTCGCTTTCCTATCCATTCCAAGAACGACCAAGTAATCATCACATTGGAAAACGACTCTCCCCTTCCATCTAACTTCATCTCCATCGAATGGGAAGCCGACTTTACTTCACAGAGCAAACGCTACCGGGGATAGAGGTAAGGACATCCACGCTTGAGGATTGCCTTGCTCTGGGTCCGCATCTCCGTAAGGAAGACTGTGAGGAAATCCAAGCTGTAGCCGGATTTGAGCCAACGGCAGGGCTCATTTACTCCTTTATCAACTCCAAAGCTTGTCTCACCATCGTCCAAAACGGGACTCCCATCACCATGTTCGGGGTTGGGGAGTTCCCTAATGACGATAGAATAGGTATGATTTGGTTGCTTTCGGCTCCGCAACTGCTAGAGATCTCCAAACCTTTTCTCAGACATTCAAAGCGTCTATTGTCTCTTCTAACAGCATCTTACGACATCGTGATGAATTACGTTGACTGCCGTAATCTGGTTCATCAGCGTTGGCTTAAGTGGTGTGGGTTTATCTTCATCGCTAAACATGAAGAATTTGGAGTTGAAAAACGCCCCTTCTACGAGTTTGTGAGGATCTGAATCATGTGTTTATTTGCTGCTCCTGTTGTTGCTGGCGGAGTTGTCAAGAGCGGTATTGCTGTTGGTTCTGCTGCTGTAGCTACTGCTCTGAATTCGATGATCATTGCCGCAGCATCTGCTGCGTTTTCGGCACAGCAGCAAAGCAAGAATGCTAAAGCTGTGTCACAGCATCAGAAGCAGCAGTATAAGCTTCAGGGAGAGATCTCTCGGGCTGATGCAATCAACAAGTATGCGGCCCTAGGCGACCAGAGTCGTGAGCGTGAGCTTGCCATGGGGCACGCCTTAGAGCAGAACAAGCGAAAAGCTCTAGAAGCTAGTTCACTAACCGAACTTATGGCTGGAGAAGGTGGCATACAGGGAAAGAGCGTGGGGTTGCTACTAACTGATGTGGAGAAACAGAACCAGGATTACCAGATGGCTTTGATCCAACAGGAAAAGTTCCACGATGCTCAGTTCATTAGGCAGGGCCAGGGTATTCAAGCGGGTCAGTATGCGTCCCTACTCGCTGCGGCTCCTGACCCCGTCCCAGAACCAAACTACCTGGGTGCCCTTGCTGGCGTTGTCGCTCAAGGTTGGAGTTCCTACAACCGAGTCAAACTTGCCTCAATAGATTAGAATATGGCTACTCAAAAACGCGGCAAGCTAAAACGGCTATCTGATCCAGCTACGACTTCGCGTCAACATCCTCTAGGTGCTATCTCTGCCCCTGTAAACCAGAACTTCAGGGTCAGACTGCCGGGACCAAAGCTTCGTCCTGTCACTGACTTCAGCAAGCTTAGTTCAACAATTGCTGAAGGACTTGCTATTGAGGGCATTACTCAAAATAAGGAGGATGAGAAGAAGCAACGCGCAGCAGCCAAGAAGTGGCATCGTGAGAATCGTGATCTTTCAAAGAAGCTAACCACTCTCGCAAAGGCTGTTGAATCGGGATCGCTTTCAGCAGCTACAACCTCGATCTTTTGGCAACAGTTGTCGATAGAGCGAGGTACATCAGCAGCATTCCATTTTGAAACGTCTGTACTTCCGAAAGAGGTTTCAGGTCTCATAGAGAAACGAC
>Ga0098035_1000873_pt1 | contig 14848 bp, 21 predicted proteins | sample 3_EtaG_FD_75046 | JGI IMG/M metagenome (GOLD analysis project Ga0098035, IMG submission 75046) | Marine viral communities from the Subarctic Pacific Ocean - 3_ETSP_OMZ_AT15126 metaG | ecosystem: Environmental > Aquatic > Marine > Oceanic | place: Pacific Ocean | collected 2015-01-07
AGCGCCATGGCCTGCCACTTGAGCCCGCCTTCGAGCAGCATCGGGCGGCCTGCGTTGCCCGATCCGGCAAAGGCTGAGGACAGTTCGCTGCGGAGACGCTCGAACTGGTCGCCTGTCAACGCGTTGCCGTCACCCGCTTCATAGACGAGCGCGCCTGAGGGCCGGGCGGCGTTCTCCAGCAATTGCCGGTTCCAGTGCGAGGCGGCGTTGTGGGTGGCTATCGCCTCATTCGCGGCGGTCAGGCACCCGGCGCCGTAGTGGTCGTCCGCCGGATGGAAGTGGCGGATGTGGATGAGGTTGGGCGATGCGTCCTCGTCGAGCAGGGGAATGGTCAACTGGCGCCCGGCGACGGCGTACGTGAATGCGCTCGGCCAGCCGTCGTCCCCGGCCACGATCGTCATCCTTTCGGGCCGCAGGGCGAATAGCTCGGCAGGGCGGCCGCGCCCATCCTTGATGACCTGCACATAGGCGTTGCCATGCAGCAGCAGGTGCGAGGCGATGGTTTCTAGCAGGGATTGCCCGGCGCTTGTCGCTGCGACGAGGGCCATGAGCCCCGGATCGCCGGACTGCAGGGGCGCGCCGGCGATCCCTTCCGCTACCAGCCGGACCGCGCGCTGGGCCACCGGATTGTCGAGATAGGCCTGGCGCACGGCACGGTTGTATTCGAAGGGTAACCGCCCGCCGCCGCCATCGGCGAAGAACCATGGCGAGGCTGGCCCTCGCGCCAGAGGCGCGCGGGCACTCTCGCCCTTGAAGGCGGCGACGAGCGTATCGATGAAGGACATGGGAATTGCCTTTCGCTGGTTGGCTCAGGTGACGCGCACGCGCGGCGCGGCGGGGCGGTCGAGCAGCAGTTCGGTAAGGGCCCAGACAAGGGCGTCGGCGCGGTCGGGCGAGCGGCCCGGGCCCTGGTAGGCACCGCCCGCGATCAACCCGCAAAGCTCGTCCTCAAGCGCGGGAAACTGTCCGGCGTGGCGGACCTTTCCTGCCTCGTAGAGCGCGGCGACCGGCTCGGCCCGGGCGACCTTGCCGCGGCTGGCGTGGACCAGCCGGATCGGCAGCGAGACGTCGGCGGCGCGCAGGACGCTGGCGACCATCGCTCCGCCCTGGTTGGCTTCGGCGACGACGCGGTCGGCCTGCCATGCAGCCGCAGCGCCCGCCACGGCGCGGGCCCAGCGTTCCGGGCTCGCCTTTTCGACCGAGGCATCGGCGAGAACATGCCCGCGGCCTTCCCCGCAGCGGGCTGCCACGACGATCCCGCAGGCGTCGCCGCCTGCCGACGCAGGCGGGTCCACGCCGATGACGACGCGAACCGGTTCGGCGGGCGCGCTTGTCCGGGTCGCTTCGATCAGGGCGCGGGTCCAGAGCGCGCCTTCGATATCGTCGAGCAGTTCGCCGTCGAGCTCCTGGCGTCCGAGCAGGGACTTGCCGAAGGTGCGCCGCATGTCGCGCAAGTAGCTGGGCGGCAGGTTGTCGCGATTGTCCTCGGTCCTGCCGCGGGTGATGGCGAGTTCGTCGCCGGGTTCGGCAAGCAGGCGCTGGACCAGCGGCACGGCGCGCGGCGTCGTCGTCGCCATGGCCTGTGCCCTGTCGCCAAGGCGCAGGCCGAACAGCAGATTGTCCCAGCTACGTCCTGCCTTGCCACCGGCGTTATCCCATTTGGCGATCTCGTCGCACCAGGCATGGCTGTGCTGCGGACCGCGCAGCGATTCCGGTTCGCCGGCCGAATAGAGCAGGGCCTGCGCGCCGCTGGGCCAGACCAGCCGGCGTAACGACGGCTCGAAACCCGGCGCGCGGCAAGGCGGAGAGATTGCGAGCAATCCGCTTTCGCCCTCGACCATGACCGCGCGTACTTCGGGCAGGGTCGCCCCCACCAGCGCAATGCGCGCCGCTGGATTTGACTCTGCAATCGAACGAACCCATTCGGCACCTGCGCGGGTCTTGCCGAAACCGCGGCCGGCCATGACCAGCCATGTCCGCCAGTCGCCCGCAGGGGGAAGCTGCCCGGGGCGTGCCCAGAGCCGCCAATGGGTGAGGAATTCGGCCTGTTCGGCCTCGCTGAGTTCGCGCACCCGCCTGCGTCTCTCGCGCAGCGGCAGCGAGAGCAGCCAGGCCAGGCGTTCACTGCGTCTCATCGGCAGCCCTGTCCGCATCCGAGATGGCAGCACTGCTGCGGGCGCGCATCCGGTCCAACTTGGCGTCGATGGCATCGAGGATGGCCCCGGCATCGCGGCTTTCGCGCTGTGCTCGCTGCCTGGAGACCGCTTCGCGGTGGAGTGTGAGCAGGCGCAGGGCAGTGGCGTTGTCGAAGAGGCGCGCGCCGCGCCGGGCACCGGCCGCGGGCTTCACTTCCCCTTCGCGCAGCCGATGCAGCAGGTTCATCTCGAGGTGGTCGTAACCCTCGCAAAGCGCCTCGTGCCAAGCGCGACAGAATTCGGGGTCCTTCCGCCGGGCTTCGTAGGCCAGCGCCGGGGCAATGCCGGCCTTGCGGGCAGAGGCGGCGACGTTTGAGCTTGCCGCCAGTTCGGAAAGGAAGCGCGCGCGCCAGTCATGCTCGGCCGACGACGCGGGTTCCGCCGGAACGGGACACGCGATGCGGCCGGACGAAAGTGTGTCCGTCATGATCGATCCATGATGAGAGGAATGCTCGCGAACCGAGGCCCTTGGGCGACCCGGTTTATCGCGATGTTCCTGCTGTGTACCGAAAGAGCGTGACGATGTCAAGTATAAATAACCAAATAGGTTATTGCTTGTCGGGAAACCCGCCTGCCTCTAAGCACGCGCCTACTGAATCCTCCGGAGAATTCGATGCTGCGTCGCCTTTACGATTGGACCATGGCCAAGGCCGCGCATCGGCATGCCGAATGGTGGCTGGCTGCCTTCGCCTTCGTGGAGGCCAGCTTCTTCCCGGTGCCGCCGCATCCCTTGCTGGGCCTGATGTGCCTGGCCTAACCGAAGAAGGCGATTCGCTTTGCGATCATCGCCACCCTTGCTTCGGTAGCCGGCGGCCTGCTCGGCTACGCGATCGGCCATTTTGCCTACGAAGCCTTCGGCGAAACGCTGCTGCGCGCGCTGGGCCTGTCGGAAAGTTTCCCCAAGGCGGCCTGCTACTTGCGCGAATACGGGGCGGAAATCATCGTCGTGAAGGGGGCGACGCCGATCCCTTTCAAGCTGCTGACGATCACCGCAGGCTTCATCGGCATGAACCTCGCAGTGTTCGTAGGGGCGTCGATCGTTTCCCGTTCGATCAGTTTCATGATCGTAGGCGTGCTGTTCCGACTCTTCGGCGCGCCGATCAAGGCGGTGATCGACAAGCATCTGGGCAAGGTCACCGCCGCTTTCGCTGTGCTCGTGGTAGCCGGTTTCCTTGCCATTGCCTTCCTCGGCGGCGGCGCGGAGCAGACCAACGAGAAGTGCGAAGCAGTTGCGGTGACGCAAACGGCATGAACCCTCATAAACCGGCGGAATCGTAAACGTCGGCTCAGGGATTCATCGCGGTTGCGGAGATACTTGACTGGAATATGACTTGTGGCATTCTCTACTTGCTGCACTGCAATATGTGGGCAGTGCCGGAAGGAGGGCTATGGCTGTTCGGATGGATGGAGCAAGTCAGGATTTCATGAAGCAGCTCGAAGGCTACGGGCTTTCGACCATAGAGATCCACTATTTCCTGCCGGACCATCCGAAGCTGCTTCAGCTCTTCGCATTTCAGCAATACGATGTGGCGCCGCGCTTCCCGGTACTTCGCGGTTTTCTCGACTACTGGAGCCGCGAGATCGAAGGACCGCTGCATTCGGTCCGGATCGCGCACAAGCACCTGATCGGTCCACAGGAATGGCAGGCCGTGGACGGGATCATTTCCATCCACTGACGACTTGAGGCACAAGGCGTAGCGGGAACGGCAGGGGCCGACGCGGGTTCTTGCCGTAACCGGTAACAGGAGAACGCCATGCCCCTCAAGATAGCCGTCATCGTCGGCAGTTTGCGCGACGAATCGTTCAATCGCAGGCTGGCCAAGGCGATGGTGGCCCTGCCCGAAGCGCAAGGCCATAGCTTCACCTTTGCCGATATCGGTGCGCTGCCGCTCTACAATCAGGATCAGGACGACGATCAGCCGCAGGCCGTCAGGGACCTGAAGGCGCTTGTAACCGAGTCCGACGGGGTGATCTTCGCGACGCCGGAATATAACCGTTCCATCCCCGGCGTTCTCAAGAACGCGATCGATCATGGATCGCGTCCCCCGGGGCATAGCTGCTGGAAAGGCAAGCCGGCGGGCGTGATCGGCACTTCGCCGGGGAAGCTGGGCACCGCGGCCGCGCAGCAGCACTTGCGCAATGTTCTGGCCGTCCTCGACATGCCCACCCTGGGCTTGCCGGAGGCCTATCTGCAATGGAGCGACGACCTGCTGACCGCGCAGGGCCAGTTCGCTGAAGGCACGGTCGGCTTTGCGGGGAAATGGATGACGGCGTTTCTTGGCTACGTCGCCCTGCATTCCGGCAAGGGTTGAGCGCACGGGCGAGGTGCAAGGATCGACAGGCGCACGCTGACGCCTGCCGATCGCGTCGTGTCAGATGATGCCCACTGTCTTGCCGGCGCGCGTGAACATGCCGATGATCTGCTCGACCTGCTCGGCCGAATGTTCGGCGCATAGCGAGCAGCGCAGCAGGGTCATGTTGGCGGGGGTTGCCGGCGGCCTTGCGAGGTTTACGTAAAGGCCTTCGTGCAGCAGCGCTTCCCACATCGCCGCGCCGCGCTCGAGGTCGGGCATGATAACCGAGATGATCGCGCTTTGCGGCTCGTTCGTGCCCAGTTCGAACCCGGCTTCGCGCAGGCCCTTGTGCAGCGTGCGCGAGTTTTCCCAGAGGTGCGCCCGCTTGTCGCCGGCATTCATCAGCTTGCGGATCGAGGTGCAGGCGGTGGCGACCACGCTCGGCGGAAGGCTTGCGGTGAACACGTAGGGGCGGCACACGAGGCGCATGATCTCGAACTTGGGATGGTTCGAGACGCAGAACCCGCCGACCGTGCCGACCGACTTGGAGAAGGTGCCGATCACGAAATCGACATCTTCGAGACAGTCCTGGTCTTCGGCGACGCCGCGGCCGTTGGGGCCGATGAAGCCCATCGAATGCGCCTCGTCGACCAGCACCATTGCGCCGTACTTCTTGGCGACGGCGATCATTTCCTTGAGCGGGGCGATGTCGCCCAGCATGGAGTAGACGCCTTCGAGAATGACGAGCTTGCCGGCGCCTTCGGGAATGCGGCGCAGGCGCTTTTCCATCGCCTCGATGTCATTGTGCTTGAAGGGCACGACTTCGGCGTCGCCCATCTTGCAGCCGTCCCAGATCGAGGCGTGGCTGTCGATATCGAGGACGATGTAGTCGCCCTTGCCCGCGATGGTCGAGATAATGCCGAGGTTGGCCTGATACCCGGTCGAGAAGACCATGGCGTGATCCATGCCGTAGAATTCGCAAAGCGCTTCTTCGACGGCCTTGTGCCCGGCGTAGGTGCCGTTGAGCACGCGGCTGCCCGTGGTGCCCGAGCCGAAATCGTCGAGCGCCTGCTTGCCTGCCTCGATCACGTCGGGATCGAAGGTCATGCCCATGTAGTTGTAGGTGCCGAGCAGGATCGTCTCGCGGCCGTTGCACATTGCCACGGTCGGTGAAAGCACCCGCTCCATCACGAGGCCGAAGGGATCCGTGACGCCGGAGGCGAGCAGGTTCTCGCGCATCTGGATCAGCGGGTCGAACTTGCTGAAAAGGTCTGCGTGGGTTTCGGTTACATTGTCGCTGAGCATGTCGGTCATGGGCCGTTTCCTTGGGAGTTCCGTCAGCCCTGGAGCTTGACCACGGCGTCGACGAGCTGGCCGTAATTCTCGATCTCGGCCTGTTGGTTCATCGAGATGATGATGTCGAATTCGTCTTCGATCGCCGCGACGAAATCCATGACGGTGAGGCTGTCGAACTCAAGGTCGTCGGTAAAGCGGGTCGAGTCGGTGATCTCAATGCCCTTCTTGTTGAAGGGTTCGATCAGTGCGGCGATCCGGGCCGAGGTTTCTTCGCGGTCCATGGTCTTTTCAACTCCGATAGGGTCCGGCGGCTCTCTGGCCGGGAAATGCGGCGCAAAAGCGGCGCTGCGCGGCAAAGTCAAGCTTACTCGCAGGCGGCCGGATCATAAACGCTCTAGATCAGGGCCTTCACGGCCTGCATGAAGGGGCCGATCGAGACCGGCTTGGCCAGATAGCCTTCTGCGCCTGCCTCGCGAATCCGCTCCTCGTCGCCCTTTCCTGCATAGGCGGTGACCGCCAGGACCGGGATCGTGCGCAGGATAGGGTCCTTCTTGGCGGCCTCGATCAGGTCCAGGCCTGAGACATTGGGCAACTGGATGTCCATGATGACGAGGTTGGGCACGAAATCGCGCGCGCGGTCGAGCGCATCGAGGCCGTCGGCGACCGGCTCCACGGCGAAGCCCTGGCTCTTGAGCACGTCGCAAAAGAGCTTCCGATTGAGGTCGTTGTCCTCGACAACGAGGATTCGCTTTGCCATTCGACGCCTGGACACCATCTAGGGGTTCCCTACCGCTCTATGTGACGCAAGCGAGGCTGACAATTCTCAGAGACAAGCCATCCCCAGCCAACGACGATCCGCAGGCCCTGGCCTTGAATGCCCTGGGCTGGGTGCTGGGCGACGATGATCGAGCGACCCGTTTCCTTGCCCTGACCGGACTGACGCCCGATTCGCTACGCGCTTCGCTGGGCGAACCGGCGACGCTGGCGGCGGTCATCGAGTTCCTGTGCGCGCACGAGGCCGACCTTGTTGCCGCTTCCGAGGCACTGGGCATTGCTCCGGGAACGCTGGTCGCGGCGCGTGAAAGGCTGGCACGATGAAAAAGCCCCTGCTCATTACCGACTGCGATGAAGTGCTGCTCTACATGGTCACGCACTTTCGCGACTGGCTGGCCGAGGATGAAGGCGTGACCTTCGATCTCGCCCGTAGCGACTTCTACCGGTCGATGCGCCGTGCCGACAGCGACGAGCCGCTTTCTGAACAGGACGCCTGGCGTCTGCTCAACAAGTTCTTCGACGGCCAGATGCACCGGCAGACCCCGGTTGAGGGCGCGATTGCGGCGATCGGGACGATCTCCGAACATGCTGACATCGTCGTTCTCACCAATCTCATGGATTTCCGCAAGGAAGCGCGCACCCGGCAACTTGCCGACCACGGCATCGACCTGCGCGTCTATACCAACCAGGGACCGAAGGGGCCTGCGCTGAAGGCAATTCTCGATGAGTATGCGCCGAGCCAGGCGGTATTTATCGACGATCTGGCCGTGCATCATGGCTCGGTTCGCGACGTCGCCCCAGACATCGGCCGGCTGCACTTGTGCGCGGAGCCGAGCATCGCCCCGCATATTCCCTGCGCCCACAAGGCCGGGGACGCGCATGTCCGCATCGACGATTGGGACAGCGCACTGCCCTGGTTGCTCGACCGCCTCGTCAATCCCACGAAGGCTGCTCCCCAGGCCGCCGAAACTTCGAAGGACAGTGAAGACAAATGAGTGAAATCGACGCCCGCCTTGAACAGCTTGGCCTCGTCCTGCCCCAACCGGCCGCGCCCGTTGCCGCCTATGTCCCCGTCGTCGTTTCCGGCGACGTGGCCTATGTCTCGGGCCAGTTGCCTTTCGTCGAGGGCAAGCTGGTGACCGGACGCCTCGGCGAGGATGTCTCGCTCGAGCAGGGCATCGAGGCAGCGCAGGCCTGCGGGGTGATGATCCTCGCCCAGCTCAAGGCCGCGATCGGGTCGCTCGACCGGGTCGAGCGCGTGGTGAAGCTCGGGGCCTTCGTCAATTCCACCGGCGACTTCACCGATCAGCCCAAGGTCGCCAATGGCGCCTCGGAGCTGATGGCTGCCGTCTTCGGCGAAGCCGGGCAGCATGCGCGAAGCGCGGTCGGCGTGCCGGTGCTTCCGCTCGGCGCCGCCGTCGAAGTGGATGCCATCATTGCCCTTCGCCCTGCTTGATCGCTGGTTCGCGCCGGCCCCCGATCCGCGCAAGGTCGCGTGGGTCGGCGCGCATAACTACGCCCATCGCGGGCTTCATGCACCGGGCGTGCCCGAGAATTCCTGCGCCGCCATCGAACATGCGATTGCCGGCGGTTACGGGATCGAGTGCGACGTGCAGCGTTCGGGGGACGGCCAACCGGTCGTCTTTCATGACTTCGACCTCGATAGACTGACGCAGGAGAGCGGGCCGGTGGCCCGGCGCAGCGCGGCCCAGCTCGGCGCCATGCAGCTGTCGGGAACGGCGCAAACGATCCCGACCCTGCGGCAGGTCCTCAAGCTCGTCGACGGACAGGTGCCGATTCTGATCGAGGTAAAGTCGAGCCGCGAGCAGCGCGTGGCCGCGACCTGCCTGGCCGTGCGCCGCGTGCTGGAAGGCTATACCGGCGCGCACGGAGTGATGAGCTTCGATCCGCGCGTCGCGGGCTGGTTTCGCAGGCACTCGCCGCACACCGTGCGCGGCCTTGTCGTGACCGAGGGGGAAGATCGCGCCCTTCCGGGGAGGATCCGCAGGCGTCTTGCACTCTGGCACGCCAGACCCGATTTTCTGGCCTACGACATCCGCGATCTGCCCAGCAGGTTCGCTGCGAGCCAGCGGCGGCGGGGCATTCCGGTCGCCACCTGGACGGTGCGTTCGGCCGAACATCGCGATCGTGCGGCGGTCCACGCCGATGCCCCGATCTTCGAAGGCGTCGTGGTGGCAGAGAAAGGAGCGGGCGCGGCAGCGTGAGCGAAGGCGAATTCACTGCGAGAATCCATTCCGCCATCGGGGCGCTTCCCGCTGGTGAGTGGGATGCCCTTGCCGGGGGCGGCAACCCTTTCGTTTCCCACGCCTTTCTCAGCGCGCTCGAGGAATCGGGCAGTGTCGGCGGGCGCAGCGGCTGGCAACCGGTCCCGATCACTATCGAAGGGCCGAACGGAAGCCTTGCCGCAGCCTTGCCGTCCTATCTCAAGCAGCACAGCCAGGGTGAATATGTCTTCGACCATGCCTGGGCCGATGCCTGGCACCGGGCCGGGGGCGAGTACTATCCCAAGCTGCAGATCGCCGTGCCCTTCACCCCGGCAACCGGCCCGCGCCTGCTGACGCCGCATCCCGAACTGACATTGCCACTGCTGCGCGCGGCGGAAACGCTGTGCCGGGACAACGGTTTTTCCTCCGCTCACGCCACTTTCATCGAGCCTGCGCAGGTCCCGCACTTCGAGAAGGCCGGTTGGCTCCTGCGCGAGGATATCCAATTCCACTGGGAAAACCGCGAGTATGCGAACTTCGAGGAATTCCTGGCCGCGCTGTCGTCGCGCAAGCGCAAGGATATCCGCAAGGAGCGCGCAAAGGCGCAGGAGGGCGTCGAGATACGCACCCTGCGCGGCGAGAATATCCGCGAGGAGCACTGGGACGCGTTCTGGGAGTTCTATCAGGACACCGGAGCCCGCAAGTGGGGACGGCCCTACCTGACGCGATCGGCCTTCACCCTCATGGGCGAGACGATGGCGGACCGCATTCTGCTGGTGCTGGCCTTCATCGATGGCGAGCCGGTGGCCGGTGCGCTGAACTTCATCGGCGAGGAGGCGCTCTACGGTCGCTACTGGGGCGCGCGGATCGACAAGCCGTTCCTGCACTTCGAGCTGTGCTACTATCAGGCGATCGACGCCGCGATCGCGCTGGGCCTCTCTCGCGTCGAGGCCGGGGCCCAGGGCGGGCACAAGCTGGCGCGTGGCTATGAGCCGGTGCGCACGGTTTCGGCGCACTACATCGTCCACGACGGCCTGCGCGAGGCGATTGCCGAGTACCTTGAGCGGGAACGCGCCGGCATCGCCCAGGACCAGCTGTGGCTGGGCGAGAGAGCGCCCTACCGCAAGGCCTGAACCGGAAGGCAGTTCCGGTCCGTCGCGCCGTACTCTATGCGGCGCGGCGCATCGAGGCCGAGAGCCATTCGCGCGCGCGGCGCTGGCCTTCGGCGATTTCGCGCGCCGTCATTTCATCGGCGACTTCCGCGCGGCAGGTAGCGGCTTCCTCGTGACCGGCTACGGCGGCGAGGTTGAACCACTTGTGCGCTTCGATCAGGTCGCAGGCGGCGCCATGGCTGCCCGTTGAGTATGCGACTCCGAGATCGAAATAGGCGGACACGTCTCCTTGCGACGCAGCAGCAAGGCAATTGGCGACCAGCAGGTCTTCAGCTTCGATATCCGCGGCCGAAGCGCTGGTGAATGCGTCGTTCTTGATCCAAACAGTTTGCATCTTCCGATACCCCCCTGTCCAACAAAGCCCGTTTTGGCAGTTCGACACGGCTAGGCTGGACCAGCGATGGTCAACAAACCGTTAACGTTGTTTGTGGAACTTTGCGCATGTCCTCGCGAACCCGCGCCGTTTCGAAGCCGGATTCACGTTTTTTGTGGAAGGGGGCGCATCTGCCCTTGTGCCGCGCATACCGCGCATTTATAGGCGCGACCAACCGCGGATCTTCGAGAGGTTACCGGAAAAACCGGGGCCGCAGGGCGATGAAGGTTCGGGGCATACGTGCGGAGATTCTCTGGATGGCAACGGCCCTGTCTGATGAAATTGATGTGCTTTCGAAAGCAAAGCGCGTCCTGGGCGGCTCTTATGTCGCCGAACCTGACGAACCCTACATGTGCGAAGCGCAGCAGGATTATTTCCGCCGGCTGCTCATGGCCTGGAAACGGCTGATCCTCGACGCTTCTGCGGGCACCCTGCAGCAGTTGCAGGACGGTCCGATTCGCGAGCCGGACCTCAACGATCGCGCGTCGAGCGAGACCGACTGGGGTATCGAACTGCGCACCCGCGACCGTCAGCGCAAGCTGATCGCCAAGATCGATTCGGCCCTGCGCCGTATCGAGGAAGGCGAATATGGTTTTTGCGAAGTGACCGGCGAACCGATCGGCCTCGGCCGACTCGAGGCGCGTCCGATCGCGACCATGACCGTCGAGGCGCAGGAAGCGCACGAGCGCCGCGAAAAGATTTCCCGCGACGACTGACCCATTCTGGCACGGTAGTTCATCTCGCCTGAGGGATTACCGTGCCGTTAACTCTTTTTTCGTCACTCGGGACTAACCTTCGTCAGGTAGCGTGTCTGCTCGTGCAAGTCTCTGTTTGTACTGGCATTACCGGCACTGGATGGAGCTTATGATCAAAGGCGAAAATCGGCAGATCGCGCGCGACAGCCTGTTTCTGCTGGCCGATCTGCGTGTCGATGGCCTCGACGGCGAATTCCGCATCAAGGTGCGCAACCTCTCCGCTGGCGGGATGATGGGCGAAGGCACGGTCCGCGTGGTGCGTGGATCGAAGGTCTCGGTCAGCATCCGCAATGTCGGTTGGGTCGACGGGACAGTCGCCTGGGTGCAGGAAAATCGCTTCGGCGTCGCCTTTCAGGATGACATCGATCCGAAACTGGCGCGTGCGCCGGTCAGCATCGGCGAAGATCCCTCGCCGCGTTTCGTGCGCAATCACCAGCCGCCGGTTACGGGCGTGAAGGGGCTGCGCAAGATCTGATTCCTGTTCGCCGGCCGTCGCAGGGCAAAGGCGTTTTTCCCACAAGATCGAGAGTTTCGTGCGAAATCGTCGCTTGCGCATTTGCGGCGCGGCGGAAATCGATTAGTCCGGCAAGCATGCTCCCCACGCGCAAAACCTTCCGGGCCCTTGCCCCCCTGGTCGCGCTGACGCTGGGCGCCTGCAGCGGCTTCGACAACTCGACGCTGAATGTGGCGGTGATCGGGGAACTGAGCGATCCGTTCCAATCCGGCAAGGATGTGACGGCATCCGGCCAGTTGATCCGCGCCGCGACGGTAGAAGGCCTTGTCGCCTTTGACGAAAAGGGGCGGGTGATCCCCGCGCTGGCCGACCGCTGGATCGTGACCGACGATGGCCAGAGCTACATCTTCCGCCTGCGCGATGGGGATTGGGCCTCGGGGGACCCGATCTCGGCGGAATCGGCGAAGAAGGCGCTCGATACTGCGCTGAAGTCCCTGCGACGCACCACCTTCGCACTGGACCTGGCCGGGATCGACGAAGTGCGCGTCATGGCCGGCCGCGTCATCGAGATCCGTCTCGATCGCCCGATGCCTTACCTGCTTCAGCTTCTCGCCCAGCCTGAACTTGGGCTCTATGAGGACAAGCAGGGCAATGGTCCGATGCGCATGAAGAAGATCGGCGATGTCGCGCGCCTGACGCCGATCGATCCATCGACCCTGGGCCTGCCGGAAATCCAGAACTGGGACAAGCGCACCCGCAACATCGACCTGCTCTCACTCAGCGGACCCGAAGCGGTCCAGCGCTTCAACGACGGCAAGACGGACCTGGTCCTCGGCGGACGGATCGAGGATTTCCCGCTGACCCGTTCGGTTGGCATCTTGCGGGGGACGATCCAGCTCGATCCGGTGGTCGGCCTGTTCGGGCTTCAGGTCATGAACGACAAGGGCTTCCTTGCCGATCCGGCCAATCGCGAAGCGCTGGCGATGGCGATCGACAGGGATGCGTTGATCGAGCAGTTTCGCCTCGGCGGCTGGAAGCCCACGACCCGGATCGTGACGCCCAGTCTCGATGGCGATCTCGGCACTATCGGCGAGCGCTGGAGCGAACAGTCATTGGAAGAGCGGCGTGCCGTCGCCGCCGCGCGCGTGCGCATCTGGCAGGCTTCCGCAAAGCAGGACGGCGACAAGGAAAAGAAGGCGGGCAGGGCAGAGACCGGCTCGGGTGGCGGAGCGGCGGCCGGGCCGCAGATCAGCATCTGGCTACCGCAAGGGGAGGGGTCCGACATCCTGCTCGAGAAGCTCGGCAACGATTTCGCGGCGATTGGGCTGCGCCTCGAAAAGGCGGAGAGTGACGATACTGCAGACCTGGCGCTTGTCGACGACGTTGCGCGCTATCCCCGGGCGGTCTGGTACCTCAATCATTTGTCCTGCCGTGCGAAATTCGGTCTGTGCTCGCAGGAAGCGGATGCGCGTGTCAGTGAGGCCCTGGCGGCAGCGACGCCGGAAGAACGCGCCGCGCTGATGACCGAAGCCGAGGCGGAACTGACCGCGGAAAACGTCTATATTCCCTTCGGTTCGCCGATCCGCTGGTCGCTGGTGCGCGGCAGCGTCGATGGCTTTGCCACCAACAGTTGGGGGTGGCATCCCTTGATGCCCCTGGCATGGCTCCCCAGATAGGAAGCTGAGCAAAGGCAACCAGAAGGAGTGGCCGAGCCTTGGCGATCGGAGAGAATTCCGCGCGGCGCATGAACATGGAACTGCCGATCGGCACCGATCCGATGTCGATCCGCCGCCGCATCGAGGCGCTGGAACTGGTCCTCGAGCGGGCCTTCGAAGTGCCCGGCATCCGCTACAAGGTCGGTCTCGACGCCATCGTCGGCCTGGTCCCCATCGCCGGCGACCTGATCGGTGCGGCGCTGGGCATGTACCTCGTCTGGGAAGCCCGCAACCTGGGCATGTCGAAGTGGCAACTTGCGCGCATGACCGCCAATGTCGGCGTTGACACCGCGCTTGGCGCAGTCCCGCTGGTGGGCGATGCCTTCGACTTCGTGTTCCGCTCGAACAGTCGCAATCTCAGGATCATCCGCAAGCACCTCGACAAGCATCATCCCGAAACCCGGATCATCGAGGGTTGAGCAAATCGATGCGCAGATTTGTCTCGCTGGCCGCCGTGTTGGTTCTTGCTGCATGCGGCAAGGGCGAGAATGACCCCGGTCCGGGCGGCGTGACCGTGGGCGAGGCCCGCGCGCTCGATCAGGCAGCGGAAATGCTCGACGATCGCCGACCGCCTGATGAGGCACTCTATTCGACCGACGCTCCCGCAGAATCGGCCACCGGAGCGCTCAGCAGCCAATAGTCCTGACGTAATGCCTCAGTCGAAGCTCACCTTGCCGCGTCCGGCCTTCACGGCGCCGCGGATTTTCTTGCCCTTCAGGCGCTGGGTCTTGCCAACGCGATTGAGGCGGCTCTTGGCGCGCTTTTCGGGCAGCTTGTGCGCCTCGCGCAGCAGTTCGGCCATGCGCTCGCGCGCATCGGCGCGATTGGCTTCCTGGGTGCGGAACGTGCGTGCGGTGAGCACCAGTTCGCCCTTGCCGGTCATGCGGCTTCCGGCGAGCTGCTTGAGCCTTGCGAAGACCGGTGGGGCCAGGCGCAGGGCGTAGACGTCGAGGCGCAGCTGCACCGCCGTTGCCACCTTGTTGACGTTCTGGCCGCCCGGACCGGCCGAGGCGATGAAAGACTCGGTCGCGAGGGCGTTGGCGCGCTCGACGACCGCTTCACTCATCGGCAGGGCTGAGGTTTTCGGAGCCGGGGTCTTCATAGCCGGGGTCGACGAAACCGAGGGCGGCGAAGTCTGCGGGAAGCGGGGCGATGGCGACGATGGGGGCTTTCTCGCCGCGCGGAACGGTGAGGGCGGCGGCATGAAGCATGGTCCGTGCCCCGGTCTTCTTCGTCCCATAGACCGGATCGCCGAGCAGCGGCATGCCGAGGCCTGATGCGGCATGCACGCGGATCTGGTGGGTCCGGCCGGTTTCGGGGCGGAATTCGATAAGCGTCAGGCCGTCGCGCGTGTCGAGCTTGCGCCAGTGCGTCACCGCGGGCTTGCCCTTGCGCGCCGGGATCATGCGCCAGCCGTCCTTGGCCGTGCTCACCTTGGACAGCGACAGGGCGATCGTGCCCTCGTCCTCGGCCGGAACACCGGTCACGATGCCGAGATAGCGCTTTTCGACGAGGCGCTCCTCGAACGCCGCGGCAAAGCGCTTAAGCGCCTTGGGATTGCGGGCCAGCAGCAGGCAGCCGGAGGTGTCGCGGTC
>Ga0098035_1000874_pt1 | contig 14848 bp, 23 predicted proteins | sample 3_EtaG_FD_75046 | JGI IMG/M metagenome (GOLD analysis project Ga0098035, IMG submission 75046) | Marine viral communities from the Subarctic Pacific Ocean - 3_ETSP_OMZ_AT15126 metaG | ecosystem: Environmental > Aquatic > Marine > Oceanic | place: Pacific Ocean | collected 2015-01-07
ACTATAAATTAATTAAAGGATGATATAATTATGGGATTACCAAAATTAAATACACCGACATATGAGTTGGTGTTACCTTCTACAGAAGAAACAATTAAATACAGACCATTTCTTGTCAAAGAACAAAAACTTTTACTGATGGCACAAAACAGTAAAAACAAAAAAGAGATGTTAGATGCAATTGCTCAAATCATGGAGAATTGTACTTTCGGTAAAATAAATGCACAAGAATCATATGTATTTGATGTAGAATATGTGTTTCTACAAATAAGACGAAAATCAGTTGGAGATAAAGTTACTTTAAATCTTTTATGCGAAGATGATAATGAAACAAGAGTTCCAACCGAAATAAATTTGGGAGATATAAAAGTTGATATAACTGAAAATCATACAAACGAAATTCAATTAAATAATAATGTGAAGATGATTATGAGTTATCCAAAAATTTATACAATGGACAAAATAAATCTTGACACAACATCAAACGAAACAAGTCTTGATATAATAGTACATTGTATTCATCAAATTATAGATGGTGATAAAGTTTATGAAAAGGCAGATATGTCTAGTGCAGATTTAACAGAATTCATAGAATCAATGAATCAACAAAATTTGGAAGATATATTAAAATTTTTTAATACAATGCCTAAAATGCGACATAAAATTACAATCACAAATCCCAATACAAATGTAGAAAATACTATAAATATAGAAGGTATAGACAGTTTTTTTACGTAGCTCTTTCTCATGATAGTTTAGAAAATCACTATCAAACAAACTTTGCTATGATGCAACATCATAAATATAGTTTGGAAGAACTTGAAAATATGATGCCGTGGGAAAGAGAAATATATATCGGGTTGTTAACGAATTATATACAACAAGAAAACGAAAAAATGCAACAGGAGATGGATAAAAGATGAGTTGGAACAATAAAATAAGAGAAGGTGCTAACACATTAGACACTTTAAGATTATTTCCTAGATTCTTTATCGCAACGTACATATATCTTTTTTATGATGTTGTACAATGGTTTATGGTTTTAGAAAATCCAAACACACAACAAGCAGGTCTTGTATCAATTGTAGTTGGTGCTGGAGCAGCATGGTTCGGTCTTTATGTCAATAGTACAGCAAGTCCATCAAAACCACCAAAAAAAGAGAGTGAATAATGGCAGACGATTTTAAGGCTTTAATTGAAAATCAAAAACAGACAGTTAAGAAATTAACTAACATTGAAAAACTGCAAAAAGATATTTCGAAAAGCGGCGGTGACCGTTTTTCTGGTCTAAAAAAACTAGCAGAAATGAGCAAACCTCTACCTTTATTGGGTAGTATGGTTGGATTCGTATCTGATAATGTAGAAAAAGTCGGAGAAATGGGTACTGCACTTAAAGATGTTAAAACTTTTTTCACAGGCGATAAAAGAATGGACGAAATGCTTGAATCTGTTACAGGTTTAACTAAACAACAACGAGAACAAGCACAAAAAGAAACTATATTAATAAACGAAATGAATGAATTCATTACAGGACAAGTCGAAAATCTTGCAACTATGGGCATTAAATCCAATGAAAATTTTGAAAATCTATTTAAAGACTTAACTCGTGAACAACAACTTACTTTAGCAACAGATTCAGCAAACTTTGAAAAACTATTATCAATTGCACAAAATGAAGAACTAACAGATATAATGGAAGAACTTGCAAAAATAAATGAAGAAGAATTGGAATTAAAAAAAGATGAAATAGCTGCAAATGAACTAGCAAGATTACAAGATGAAGAAGATAGAAGGGAAGCTAAAAAACGTCATAATGAACTAAAAGGTTTTACTTCTGCTGAAGCAAAAGACGATAAAGAAGGTATGTTTGGTGGCATAAAAGAAGAATTTTTAGGTAATTTGGGTGCATTGGGTGCTATGAGTTTGGGAAAACTTATACCTGGATTATTCATGAAAATCTTAACTCCAGTCCTAGGACTTGCATTAATACCTGTTCTAATTGTAATGTTTAATAAAGAAATAAGTGCATTCATAAAAAAAGGTATTGATTTAATCGCACCAAAAGTAAAAGCAGTTTTTGAGAGCATAGGTAATTTCTTTACTAAAATAAAAAATGCAATAGGTAATTTCTTTGATAAAATTATGAAAGGAATATTAAGCATAGTTCCAGATTTTCTTTTACCAGATTCTTTAAAAAAATTCAGTAAAGAAACTCCTGAAGAAACAGCAGCAAGACGAGCATCAGAACCAAAATATAAAACGAACCCAATGACTGGGCGAAAGGAATTAATTGAAGATATCAGAATTGAAAAAATTGATAAATCACTTGATGGTAGTGGAGTGATAAAAGATGAAGCTCTTGCTAAAAATGTAACAGAGAACGCAATTGAAAAATCTGGAGCATCCCGAGGAAACACAAATGTCATAACCAAGGGTGGAGATAACAATAGTACAAACGTCAACAACCAAACTTCAGTAAAAGGTCCGGCAAAAATATTAAATTATGACCCAGTTTTAAATCATCTTTTATATGGAATATAAAGGGGAACTCAAAGAATCCCCCTCTAGGTTTAAGACCTACTCTTGAGCAAGTTTCTCAAAGTAAGACATACTTTCATCATCAGATGATGTAGTATCACTACCAACTGATGGTGCAGTATCGCTATCAACTGATGGTGCAGATGCAGTTTCAGTTAAATCAGCGGCATTACCAACAGTAGTAGTACCAGCAGTTACTCTTTCAAACCTTTCTTTCAATTCACCATATGATTTGAAATTAGTTGTCGAAGTAAATTCAGCAAGTGAGTATTCTTGATGCCAGAGTTGTTCCAATTTCTTGTCATCTCCGTCTATCACAGCACTAGGTTTTTCGAATTCAGATTTATCATAGTTCCAAAAACCATCAACTTTTCTAATTTTCAATTTGAAATTAGCACCTTTCCAAAAGTCAAAAGGGTTAACAGGTTTTTCATCTTCAAATTGTGGTTGCATTGCTTCCATCAATTTGTCAAAGATTTTCTTTCCATATTTGAAAAGTCTTACCTTACCTTCATGTTCTGGGTGTTTAGGGTCGCTTACTACTAAAATGTTAGAATAGTAATTAAGTTTCCTCTTTCTCTTTCTTGCAAGTTCTTTGTCTGGTTCATTTCCAGTATTCCAAAGAAGTGTGTTTGCTTCAGAGACAGGGTCTTTCTGATTCAAAGTTGTTAATGAATTTTCAATGTACCATTGACCAGTTGGACCTTGAAATGCATGACTCCAAAGTTTAGACCATGGCATATCTTCCTTATCTGGTGCTGGTAAAAATCTGATAACAGCGTAACCATTTCCTGTTTTATCAAGTTCTGGTTTCCAAAATCTTTCATCAACAAAACTTTGTTTATCAGCAGGTGCAGTTTCTTTTTCGACTGCAGTAAGTAGTTTGTCTAAACCACTATTTCGTTTTAATGACTCTAACGACATATCGTTTCTCCTTATGTGTACATATTTGTCTTATCCAATTTCTTTCATGATATAAAACATATTTAGTATATTATACTTTATTTTTTATCGTTTGTCAAGTCTCGTAAATTGTCATCTGAAACATTCCAAATACCCATTTGGTTCATCTTAGATACATCAAAATTAATGTGTACTTCTTTAGTTTTCTTAATATAATTATTTGAAGTATAGACCAATAACCACTCATTTTCTGACAACTTCTTTATTTTATCCACTCTCGTTAATCTCCTAAATTTGATTTTACCAATTTCTGCAAAGTAAATTTATATTTGGTCTTATCAAATTCAAGAAATCTTCGATACTTATCAAGAAAGATTTTTTCTTCTGGCCACACTATATCGTCACTTAGCATCTTATCCCATTCTTTAAAATAAGAAACGATATCATCCAATATAATTAAAGTTTCTGGAAAAATCCTTTTTGCAAGATAGCCTTTTAAAAGAATTGGATGTTTTCCTTTCTCACATTCAAAAATGTATTCAAAATTATTTATATTATAATCATTTTTATCCATACAAATTTCATTTATCAACAATAAAATATTTTGTTCGAAAGTATAAGATAAACTTTCCATTCTTTTTTTCCAATCAGAATAATTCTTTTCAGAAAATTCTCCAATCCAACCTTTATGTGATTGAACAAAATTTGCAATGTAATAATTTTTTAAATCTGTTGGGTTTGAATGTGTTTTAGATGCCTTGTAGAAAATCTTTCTGTCATTTCTTTTAAAAAAAGATTCTTTGGTTGATTTTGTCTTACCACCATATTGAATAAAATCATAATTACCTTTTTCAAAATGTGCCTTCAACCCAAGATATAGTTTGTATGCATCATATGAATCCATTGTATTATAAATCAGGAAGTTTCCCTGCCTTTGGAAAGAAATTTAAATCTCTCGCATCTGATTCTATCTTTTGTTTTAATGTTTTGGATATCAATCGTCCAATTGATGATGGGTCGATATCATTCATCTCACAATAATGCAATACCGCCTGCATATGCGACATTTTATAATTTTTAACTATTTGTTCTACTTCTAATTCGAATGTTCTTTGCGTTTTAAATGACATTTTTGTTTCTGACATGATATCTACTTGCATAATTTTTCCATCCTAATAGCGGTGGTTTTTCTGTTGCCAAGAAAACCACCAAACTCCCACCACTTTTTTTTAAGCGGCTAGTTGATAATCAAAGTTATCGGTTGTTTAACATAACCCTTTCGTATCGCAATCGAATCCAGGACGCCCCCTCACATCATTATTAATTCATGGAGGCGGTGGGAATTGAACCCACGTCTTACAATCCTACTTAACGGATTACTTGATGTATTTATAAGTATGACATAAAAAAACAATTTGTCAAGTATGGAGCTAACGGGATTTGAACCCGTAATTTTTCCGTGCAAGGGAAATGGTTTCCCAGATTAGCCTATAGCCCCTCGTTATGCATTAAGACCTTGCATGTTATCTTCTTGTGAATAAACTTTTATAGATTCATCAAGTAGATGTAAATAATCTTTTTTATCTTTAACAAATTCTTGGACAGTTCCATCTTCTGTTACAACCAAAATCACAATCTGGTCTATATTTGTTCCAGTTCTTTCTTCAAACATCTGAGAATATGCAGTTGCTTGTATGTAATAGTTTTCATTCCATTCATCATTTCGTTCACTTCTTGATGTCTTAAAATCAATTATACTAGGCATTCCATTGTATTTCGCAATACAATCCACTCTACCAGCAACCATTAATTTATCTGACCACAATGCAGTTTCCTGTGCATATATATTATCAATATTTTTTAATGCTTGGTCTCTTAGTCTATTAAATAAACAATATCCAAGAAAATGTCTTTGTGAATGTTTTGCAAAATCTCTTGGACTATAAATGTGTTGGTTCATCAAATAATCTTCACACATTTTATGAACAGCAGAACCACGACTAGCAGCAGTTCTAGCAATATGATTCGCAACATCTTCTCCAACTCGTTGTCGCCATTCAACTAATCCTTCTTTGTTTCTGTTTGATAAAACTGTTGTTATAGAAGGATAAAGAATTCCTTCTGGTGTTACATAATATCGTTTTCTATCTACATTTTTTGTTGAAATTTTAGGAACATACTTTATTTCTCTTTTAAATTCATATAATTCGCACATAATAATATCCTATATTCATAATATATATTTTTCGTTATTGGCCACCGACAAGTCCTAGTTTAATTTTATTAATTAAATAATTTCTGACAAACCCTGAACGAACTATGTCGCCAAGATTATATTCAATCAATGTAAATTCTTCCATTTGTTCAAGAATTCTAGTAAAATCTAAAATAGCATTTTTCTCTCTTGTTTCAACCAAATCAGTTTGGTCCATATCTCCACAGAAAATAATTTTACTATCTTGACCAACTCTCGTAATGATAGTATCTAGTTCATGAAAATTTAAATTTTGAGATTCATCTACAATAATAATAGAATTATCAAAAGTCAATCCTCGAAGAAAAGAAGTTGAAAGAAAATATAAAGTTTGTTGTGTTTTTAACCTATCATACAACGAACTAAATGCAACTTCATTTGGTTGTTCAAACATAAATTGCACCATATTTTGATATACCGTTTGATACAAAAGTGTTTTATCATCTTCATCGCCAGGAATAAATCCTATATTTCTTGTTGGCATTAATGAACGAACAAGACATACTCTATGATATGGAGTTTTTAAATTCAAAACTTCTTTAAGTGCAAGATACAATGAAATAAAAGTTTTTCCTGTTCCTGCAGCACCATATTGAAAAAGATTTTGTCCTTTTTTAAACGCTTCAAATGCTACTTTTTGATTATCCGTAACTGGTTTTATATTAACCAATTGAGAATCTGTAATTTCTTTTGCTTTCTTTTTTACTGACATTATCTACTAACCCCTATTGAAAAAGGGATTGTCATGCAACAACCCCCTATTGATACATGAGCTGATTGATTTCAAAGCTTGCAAACCTTTTTTTAATGATACTTTAATATCGAAGGTCATGCTGAAATTTCTAGCTCGTATCATTATAATATTTATATCATTTCTTACCTTTCGTTTGTTTATCTAGGTGTTGTTTAACCACTCTTTCACTCTGTTTTCGTTTAATCGTCTTGTTATTTCCATATCTATCTGCAAGTGGACTGTTCGGATGTTCTTCTGAAATCTTCTGTAAAGTCTCTTTCCACCCCGTATCCATTTTCTGTTCTGTGTTTACACCAGATACAATTGCTGGAGCAGCAGGTGCTATATTGATATGTGGATTTTGTTCTAAGTATTCTTCCATTTCAGAAATGGACATAAAAACTTCTTCCATTTTATTTGTTTTTGTATTCAAAAAATCATATGTTGGCATTTTAAAAATTATACTCTATTTAAGTGAATTTGTCAAACTTTTTATTCCACATTATTATATTTTCGAAGCACATCAGATAATCCAAATTTTCCATTACCATATGTAGCAACTTCCTGTGTCCAAGCTTCTTTTGACCATTTAAGTTTTTCACACATACGCACATACATGCCGATTTCTCTGCCGTGTGCTTCTACTTCCCATGGTAAATCATAATAATCCAATTTTTTAATATTTAATACTGTATCTCTCCACTTATATCTATTCGCATCTCTAACATATTCATACATTTCACCCTTTGTCCATTGCTTGAGATGTACCATTTCGTGTGCTAATGCTATGAGTTTATTTCTAAGTCTTAATCCATTATCAATATTGATAGTAAATTTTTTTGGTCTACGGGTATCAATTTCATCATTCCATATACATTCCCCTTCTATTTTTTGTTTTTTAAAAAGAGTATCACTATAAAGAATGGAAATTGAAAGTTTGGTTTGAAGTCTTTTAGACAAAAGATGGTCAAGATACCATCTTGCAGCTAATTTCGTTTTTTCTTTGATTTCGGCATCACAACCTCTTACAGATAATCTCATGAATTTATTTATATGGTAAATTTTTCATGAAATTGTAAATGAATGAAAATGGAGTCCTGTGGGTACAAGACTCCACTAACCGATTAGTGGGTATTATAACCCATAAACTGATTCTAATCCCGCTTTGATAATAGATTGACTTGGTGTGCCAATTCTATACGAAGTACCGTCTGCATTAGCGTTTGCATAAACACAGTAGCCTCGTCTTCTAAAACCGTCAACGACAGTTCTTGGGGACTTGAAACCATATCTTTTCTGGACATTTGCCCAAGAAATAGATTCGCCTCTAAGAAGCGCATTTAAGAACTTTTGAGTTCTTGTCATAGTTTGTTTTGCCATGATATAATCACCTTGCAACTCAAATTTGTTATTTTATACTAGGTTAAAAATCTGTTGCTATATCTTTACCCTAGTTCCCATGTTAAGTGCTCAACATGAAGTTATCATTCCAATTAAATGCTTCTTTGCAAACTGGAATTGATAAACCTTTATAAACCCTACTTAGTTTTCTATCCTTTGCTTGTACTAACAAATCTGCTTCGCCGGCACTCAATCCTTCTAATAGTTGGATAAAAAGTGTTTCCCTACGAGTTTGTGAAAGAGCAGGTTTAGCAATAACGCCAAGAAGTGATATAAAATTATCAAGAGCTCTATATTCTCTATGTAATCTTGTATGTTCTGTACCATCTGGGGCATCATTCGCTATGAATGGAACACTACCTTTCGGCAATAACCATTCAACGTCTGGGTCAAAAGCAGCTCTTAAAAACCAACGCAATCCAGCACTATTGTATCGTTTTAAAATCGCAACCTTTTCATCTTTCGTCTTTGCTTTATGTACTTGTTCAAGGATTTCATGAAAAAGTGGGACATATGTTTCTGTAACCATAATTAAAAATCTCCTAAATTATTTGTCAATTCTTTCAACTTATTATTTATAAAGTAATTTATAAGGTTTTTTCTCTCACCAATAATGGGTGTTGTCTTATAACTTTCTTTAATCTTGTCTTTAAGGTCTTGTGGTATGTTGGATAAATCCACCAATGTTGTATTCCTATGATAATTTCTTTTTGCTTCTTCATTGGGAGCAACATCCATGAAATCATGTTCTATCCATGTTCGTATTTTCTTTTTTGTAAGTGGTATTTGTCTAATTTTATCCACGAAACTATTATCACCAGAAAGAACATTTGGTATCCCATCACTTCTATCGCCTTTGATGATATGTTCTTTCAAATATAATTCTGGATTTTTACCATTTAACAGTTTCTTTTGAACTGGATTCCATTGTTTTACATTCTTATATTTTTGTAATTGAATAAAATCCTTATCGCCAGAAATAATCATGATATCTTCTTCTTCCGATTCACAAATAGTCGCAATGATATCATCTGCTTCTGCGCCATATACTTCTAAAATTTTGTATGGGAAATTCTCTTTAAGTTCTTCTTTTAATATATTAAGTGTATCAAATATGGTTTTCCAATCAAAATCACTTGCTTCTCGCATTTTCTTACGATTGGATTTATATTGTGGAAAAAAGTCTTTTCTCCAATAGTGTTTACTATCATAACATAAGACCAATTCCCCATAATCTTCAACAAATTTCGTTCTATACATACGAATTGAGTTCAATACCATATGTCTAACTAAATCTGCATTTACTTCCGAATCTCGTCCTATCTGCACCATTAGTGAAGATAAAGTCACTTGATTCATATCAACTAATACCATAACTATTCCTTATTACCATCAATATTTATATTAAATTCTTTATTATTCAATTGATTTAAATCAAACTGCGAAAAAACTTTCTTTGTTTCTGGGTCGAGTTGAGCAACCATCGCTGCATCTGATACCAAATGAATCGGGTGGAAAAACCCAAAATGTCTAAAAATACATGCCTTCAAACTTTCATTAACCAAACCAAAATCTTTTATGAAGTCAGGGTTATCTCTATTTGCAACATCATTTTCTTCAAGAACACGAATTGCCTGTATTATAATAGCTTCTGTTAAATCTTCAGCCAACATCAAATTGTATCTTAATTTATTAGTTTCAGTTATTTCTGGAACTTTAATAGGAGTTTTCCACGGTCCCTTTATAACATTATCAATAATATCATCCATTATTTCTTACGACCTTTAGATATATATCTTTTTTTCTGTGTCTTTTTCAGTCGTATAATAGCAGCAGCTCTTTTCACTCTGCGTTTCTCACTCGGTTTCATATAGAATTCTCTTTTCTTCAATTCAAATAATAGACCATCTTTTTGTAACCTTTTCTTCAGAATACGCAATGCTCCATCCACATTATCGTTTCTTACAACGACAGTATAAGAATCAAAATCTTCTCTTTTTTGTGGTACTTTCTTTATCATAATATATTAGTAAATATTATACCATATCACAACAATTTGTCAAATCGAGAATAAAAAACTATTGTAACACCCTGTCATCATTAGCTTTTTCTACAGTATTCCCAGAATCCCTTTCTTTGATAGCTTTCCAATAGTAGTGTTCTCCCAAATCTTGAATAACCATCAAAATATGGGTTAGAAATTCCCTTAATTTCCTATCTTTAGGATATCTTTGAAATATGTAAGTATTTAATCTCTGGAAGTTGTCAATAATCATATGATACGATTTTTCAATCTCAATCTCATCTTCATCAGTAGAAATGTTTAACTCATCTAAATGTTGAATTCTTTTTACGTCTGATATTAATCCATCTTCAAATGGTTTTTCAAATTCTATTAATAATGCTTTAAGTAATCCGTCTTTATCAAGTTCCGATTTAATATATTTTTGTATATCTTTAAATTTATCCAATAGTGTTGCATAACTAATTTCCATTTGGTTCTTATCCATACAACCTTCTCCGTGTGGGTATCCTTTATGAATCTAATTTGAACATCCCAACCTTATAAACATCTCGTTTATCCTCATCTTTACCTTCATAGTAATATGCTTTCGCACCAGGTACTAATTCTGCGCCATGAAGAATTTTAATAATTTCTTCAACATGCTCTTTACCTTTTTCATCAGCGTTGATAACAAGTTCATCACCATCCCAATCGTATTCCAGTTCAGTTCTATAACAATAATCATGTATCGTGTTTTCAATATCTGTCAATAGTCTGTTTATATCCGACATATTAGTTCCCCTTTAGTTATATCATATATTATAACCATTTTGGTCTAAAAAGTCAAGTGTATGATATATTTAGGCAAATCAGGTATTAATTTCCAAGTGGATTGCTAACTTTTAAAGCTAATTCGTTCATTTTTGCATTTAAAACTTCATTTGTTTTTCTTAACACTTGATTGCTTGTTTCTAACTCAGCAACTCTTGCTTCAAGTTTTTCTACAGCGTCGCTGCCTTGACTAGCTTCAATATTATCAAGTCTTGCGTTGAATTGCCCCCACGCTATGAAACCGCCACCAAGTGTAATTACTACACCAAGTATTACGGCATACTTGGAAAAGTTTTCTGATATTTTTGATAAGTCCATTTTTAATTACCTCTTTTTTGTTTGGAGAATATATAATTCTCGTTCTTTTTGCTTTCTTATATTTATCGCATTATTTAAGTCAGTTTGATATTTAAGAACTGGGTCGTTTGCAGTTATCAATGCGATTACTTTATTTTCATTTTCATATATGCCAAAATTATAAGTATCCAACATCAAGTTATCATCTTGGTAAATTGGTTTTCGGTTATCATATAATTGTCGGTTATCAAATAAATTTGCATTTACATCACCATATTCTTTTCCTATATCAACCTGATTTTTTATCATAACAGCAGAAACAATATGATTCACCGCTTCCAATTGTTTATCTATTCTCTTAATTTTTTCTTCAATCTTTTGAGCAATCTTATCTATATCTACTTTAAGTTCAATTTTCTTCGATTTCTTTTCTTCAGCAACTTTTGTCTTTTTATCCTTTACCTTTACTTTGCTTTTCACATCTGATTTTTTCTCTTTTGGTTCATCTTCTTCTTCATCATCAGATTCTTCTTTGGATACAATAGTTGATTTTTCTTCTTTCTCCTCAGTCGGAGTATCTACTTCTTCTTCAACATCATCTGTTTTCGCAATTGGTGTTTCTTCAACCGCTTCTTCTGTAGTTTCAGTAGGCATTTCTTCAGTTACTTCATCTGCTTCTGCTATTAATTCATCTTCTGCTGCTGGTTCTTCTTCAACCACTTCTTCTTCTTTTGTTACACTCATAAATGTTTGTGTATTGGATTTTTCTTCCATCACAGGTTCATCACTTATTTCTTCTGGCGATTCTGCGATTAGTTCTTCACTTTCCCCAACAGAATCTTCTGTAACAATTTCTTCTGGTTCATCACCACCAACATTAGTAAATGTCATAGTAGATGATTCGTCATCCATATCCATTTCTATTTCCGTTTCTACTTCCATTCCCGAATCTACTTCTTCATACATTTCTGTTTCTAATTCTTCAAAAACTTCCATCACTTCTGGTTCTTCAAATTCCATATCTCCCATTGATTCTTCTGTATAAGCAGGCACATCTACCATATCTTCATCAGGTTCAAATAATTCAAACATATCTTCCATTCCTTCAAAAGCACCAGCAAACATATCATCAATATCATCTTCAATTGTAGTTGTTTCAAAACTTTCATCTAAAACTATATCATCTTCCATATAAAATTCTTCATAAAAATCTGTTTGGATTTCTTCTTCAAAATAATCCATTTCTTCGGCAACATACATATCTTCACCTTCAATTTCATCTTCAATCATATCAGCAACAGTGCCAAGGTCATCATATATGTCATCAATCGTATCAGATACACCTTCGTCAGGACAAGTTGATGGTGTTTGTTGCCAACAATATACAATTGCTGTGCTAACTGATTCTGTTACAACTGTATTTGATGTTGTAACTGCGTCAACCCATTCAACAGTAACTTCATTATATCCTATGTCTAACTCTATATCATCAATATCTGGTCCCGTATGGTTACCAGTGATTGCATTATTATTTGTTACACTTACTTTAATAGTATAATCTGTTTCTGTATTTCCAGTATTGATATAAGTATCGCTATAATTAACATAAACATTACCAGTATTGCTAGCATTTTTCCCAGATAATATTCTTTCTTGTGTCGTTACACTTCCAGTAGCACCTGTTATAGTTTGTGTCATTGTAGTAGTATTAGTATGATTATTCCAATACCATATATCCGCTGATAATTTAGATGAAAATCCATTATTAATTTCTGCTTGTGATAATTCAGCATCATCTTTAACAGATATACTTTGTTCTAATTTGGAATCCTTTCCAGAAGCAAAAGAACCGCCAGGGTCATTACCACCTGCTCCACCATGGAAATTGTGACTAGCATCATAACCAGTAATCGTCCAGCCATCATCTGAATATGATGAACCTGTACCAAAAGTAGAGTTCGTTAAAACATCTCCTGTTTGTGTTGTTTGTTCTGAAACAACATTTTGATTATAACCTGGTACCGTTGTTGTAGTTGTAGTGCTTGTCGTAGTAGTCGTGGTAGTTGTGACATCACCTTGTTGTGGTGTATCTTGTTGAACAACATCTACTGATGTTGATGTTGAAGTAACATCTGCTCTCACAATCATGATGGTTAACCAGAAAACTATAAAAACTATTCCAAGATATTTTAATATAGTTTTAATCAAATCAAACAAAATATTCTCCAATAATTAGTCTGTATTGTGTGGAAGTTCAACTCCACCAACACTTTGATGTCCTGATAAATCTGCTGGTTTAACTTCCATATGTTCAAATTTAAAATCAAACTTAAACCAACTTTTACCCTTTTCTTTTTTATCGGAAGATTGATTATCTTGTTTCTTTGTTTCAACTTCCTCTTTTAGTTTCATCAATTCTTTCATTTTTCTTTTAGTTTCTCTTTCCGCTTTCTCTTGTTCTGCTCTTTTAATCGCATCAATTTTTGCTTGTGCTTCTTTACTTAATTTTTGATTAATATATTCTCTCTTTTTAAGTTTGTCTGTATATCTGTCATAATCTGGTCTTTCTATATCATATTTTTTCCATTGGTTTTTAGCATCTTGTCCAATCTTACCTTCAAATGGACAAGGTGTTCCAGCGTGTTCCATTGCACTAAACACTCTATCATCTTGGCAGAGTATCGCAACAGCAGCAACTCTCATCTGATAATCATAAAGAAGTTTTGATAATTTCATTCTTTCACAATTCTGGTCAGTAAAATATGTTCCACCTGCTACACCAAGTCCAAGTGTTTGAACACCAAAACTTACACCAACTGTACAAAGGTCTTGTGAATAACTTGACATAGAAGGCGCACTTGCATTTCCAACAGGTATAGTTTTTTGGTTTGTGCTTGATGAATTGGTAGATGTAGTAGTCGTGGTATTTGTTTGCCCACCATCATAAGTGTTTGTTGTCTCGGATGTATAACCACCACTTATAGAAGTGTTGCTACCACTTGTATTGGTTTGTGTAGATGCAGAATTATCATTTGCAAAAACTGGATTTAATGGCGTAATTGTTAATGATAATATTAGAAAAAAAAGTAACAGTTTGTCCATTAGAAGTCTCTCTCCTTACCTTCTACATTTATTTATCGCACCCTGCACTATATAAAAAATTTTAATTAAATATCGGTATAGGTAAATCCTATCGACAATCTCTTTGCGATAGTATTTGTATATATGTCATTTGTATTTATATAATTATATATTTAGAGATTATCGGATTTTACCCAAGGTAGAATCAATCAATTTCTGTTCATTTCTTCTACCCTTTTCTTCTTGTGATTGACCCTTCCAATCAAAAACAATTTCACCCAAATTATTTTCGATTAGTTCTTCCAATTCTTCTTCAGATAATTCAGCAAAAACTTGTTGCACCACAATCTCTAATTTCGCAACCAGTTTATTGATTTTTGTAATAATGAAAACATCATTATCAATTTTGTTCTTGCTCATATTGTTTCCCGTATTTGCAAATAAAATACGCATCAACTATGTCCGTCAAAGGATTGGAAATAGAACAATTTAATATCTTTTCCAAATCAATTTTGGTTTCATCATAGAATACTTCATACATCAATTCTTTATTCGCATTACCTTTGCCAGTAGCATATTTTTTGACAATACTCGGCGGCATTAATATTGTTTTATTACCTTGAATATAAAGATTATATTTCAAAATGCCAGTATTTTCTGCTATGTTAAAAACTCTACCCTTACTTCCCAACGAGTAATCTTCAAGATACACTTTGATATTCGGGTCGAGTTTTAGATGCACCATTATCCAATTGCTTAATGCGTGAAATCTTTCTTGCTGAGACTCCCAATCTTTATAAAGCCA
>Ga0098035_1000878_pt1 | contig 14802 bp, 20 predicted proteins | sample 3_EtaG_FD_75046 | JGI IMG/M metagenome (GOLD analysis project Ga0098035, IMG submission 75046) | Marine viral communities from the Subarctic Pacific Ocean - 3_ETSP_OMZ_AT15126 metaG | ecosystem: Environmental > Aquatic > Marine > Oceanic | place: Pacific Ocean | collected 2015-01-07
TAATGAATGCGACAATAGTTTCATCAATCACCACAGCTTTGTGGATTTTAATCGAAGCCATACAATTTGCTTATATGGCTTATCTTATATGGAGGGAAAGGAATAATGTTACTAATAGGAATACTCAGCGCATTAGGACTGCTTTTGCTAGCGCTTAAAGCTGGTGGACGTAAAGCAATTGGACACGATATTGTTATTGATGTCCTTATCACTGTTACTTTAATGGTTTGCTTTTACGGAACCTTTAGCGGTATGGCTGCAGCTATGGTAGGTGGTTTGGTTGCTTCTGTTGTTTTATTTGTAATGAAGAAAACAATGCCCCACCAAAAACTTGCCGTAGAAAAGAAGAAGTATAAATTCTTTACTGTTGATATCTCGGGTCCAACAGTTAAATGGAAACAACATGACCCGGATTGGAGATAATTATGGGCTTTGACATACATGGCAAACAGCCAAAAATAAGCGGTGAGAAACCTAAAATAGATTGGAACACTAATCCCTCTGATGCAGAACGAGATAAATACTTCGAGGATCAAGATAAGTATCATCAAGACAATCCTGGTGTGTATTTTCGTAACAATGTTTGGTATTGGAGACCTTTATGGCACTACATATGTTTAGAAGTAGCTCCTACTATATTATCAGATGAAGATAAAGAAAGAGGAGAATACAATGACTACCATCTTATTAATGCTATTAAAGCTATTTATATTGCAAACAAAATAGAAGAGCTCGACGCTGCAGGTGAACTAGAAGCCTTTGCTGTTAAATATCAGAAAGGTTTAGATATTTTACCTAAAGAAAAATGCCCACACTGTAACGGTACGGGCGTACGCAACGATGAGCATGTTAGAGGTAAATGTAATGCCTGCGAAGAAGGACTACAAGAAAGCTGGGCTAAAAGTTACCCTTTTGATACGGACAACGTCCGTGAATTCGCCAGATTTGCTCGTGCCTCTGGCGGTTTTGAGATAGGATGAAACTATTATGGAAATCTTTAGGTACGATAAAAAACAAAACTATGAGACTAATTATGCTCATTGGAAACCAATGAATAGAGATGAAAGGCACCAAGAAAGCCTAGATTATTATTTAGAGAAAGAATCCAGAAAATTTTTTGATAGACAATGGGGGATGAAATACCCCAACAGGATTGTTCGTGACTTACAGCCTTCTGACTTTGCCCCGCCGGAAAACGACGGCATTTGTGATTGCGGAAAGCCCATTGCTGAATGCCAGGACGCATACGTGCATATAAGCCAGGGGTATTAATATGTATGAGATTCTTAATATTGTCTTACTTATAATTTCGGGCTGGGTAGCATGGGAAAGCTCAGTAATGATATCTGAAAAGAAGGCAAGATACAGAGCAGGAACCCATGACTATTACGATAACCCAATATGTAAAGTAAAAAAAAGGAACTACCCTTCGAGAGTGAGTAGCCCCTTTTAAATTTTCCGAAGAGGGAACTTAGGAAAACTATACCTTAGTTTACGATACGTAAACCCAAAGCTCAAGATCTCCTGTACCGCCACCACCTGGTGCCACTTCAACAACAATGTCGACAGTATCATCAACTGAATAAACAGTAGGAGCGAGATTAACTTCTTGGTCGTCTGAACCGCCAGCTTGACCCACAGTAGAAGCTGCAATGTACTTATCAGTATCACCACCATCTCCTACACCAAGCACAATTGCTGTACCTGTGTCCAAGTCGCCAGTTTTAAGCTTTACATCATGTACAGTTTCACCAGCGAAAACATCAACCATTTGGATAATGTCATTTGCTGCTAAAGCCGTAGTTGCTGTAAATTTAGCGTATCTAACCCCTAGATTTCCATCTGGAAAGGGTTTGAAAGATTGGTTCCCTGCTACGGGACCGGATTCATATGTTGCCATATTATCACCCTATAACTTATTAGATTAATATTCAGCACAAAAATGTGCTACCATCTTTTGAACATAAAAGGTTTTTTACAAAAGTCAAGTAAATAAGGAGTATTTATGGCTACTTACGTTTATGTTAAGCGTAATAATAAACACCCCTATACGTATCCAGACGTAGACTTTCCCCATATTGAGTTCAAATATGTCCCTATGGGCACCGCGTTTAATATGGTTCATAGTAAGCGAATCGGTTGGGAACGAGCTAAAAAAGCAGACTATGCACACTATTTAACCCTAAAGAAGAAAATAAATGAATAAATTATACTTAGACTTTGAGACATTTTATGACGTAGGTTATTCCCTTACAAAGATGACCACGGCAGAATATGTTCATTCTTCAGAGTTTAAAGTATGGGGTGTAGGTGTTAAATGGAACGACGATGGAATCAGTGAGTGGTATAGCGAAGATGAAATACCTGAACTGTTTGCACAATACCCCTGGGATGAGCTAGCAGTTGTATGTCATAACACCCTTTTTGATGCCTATATTCTTACGCAAATATATAAAGTCTTCCCTAAGTATTACTACGATACTGCGGCCATGAGCCGTGGGTTATACCCAAACGAATCAGCAGCGCTTAAAAATGTAGCAAAACGTATTTTCCCAGACGATAAAAGTATGCGTAAAGGCGAAGAGCTTATTACAGCTAAAGGCATACGAGATTTAGATCCAGAGCTCGATAAAACAATTGGTAGTTATTGTATACAAGATGTAGATCTAACTTATGCAATTTTTGAGCGTATGTCTAAAGGATATCCTCAAAGCGAGTTAGATCTTATTGATATCACAGTTCGTATGTTTGTAGAACCTAAGATTGTGCTCAATCGTGAACTTGTAATCGCTCACAAAGAACAAATAGCTGCTGAAACAGCACAAAAAATAGAAGACAGCGGCATGACACGTGAAATATTAGCGTCTCAACCTAAGTTTGCTGCGCACATTGAGTCCCTGGGAATCGTTGTACCTACTAAAAAGAGCCTACGGACAGGAGAAACCATCCCAGCGTTTAGTAAAAACGACTCAGCTTACATCCAAATGATGAGAATGTACCCTGAATTACAACATGTATGGAACGGAAGAGAAGCAGTTAAATCACGTATCGAAGAAACCAGAGCCGAACGTTTTCTATCTGCGGTTAACCCAGACGGCACTTTTTCAGTTCCTTTACGTTATTACGCAGCTCATACGGGACGATTTGGGGGGTCTGAAAAGATAAACCTACAAAACCTCCCCCGAGGGTCTAAGCTCCGTAGTGCACTTACAGCCCCATACGGCCACTATTTGTATGTTGCTGATTTATCCAACATAGAAGCTCGCATGTTAGCTTGGTTGGCTAATGAAGAACCCTTACTAGAAGCTTTTGCTGCGGGAAAAGATGTATATAGTCAGTTTGCTTCAGAAATCTATGGGCGTGATATAACTAAAGAAAATAAGTTAGAACGATATGTAGGCAAAACAGCTATATTAGGTTTAGGTTATGGTATGGGTAAAGACCGGTTCCAAGCAATACTTAAACAGGGATCACCCTCTGTTGATGTTACAGATCAGACAGCGCTCGCAATTGTAAGTCAGTATCGTGGAATGTATCCCAACATCACCAGGCTTTGGAATGTATGTAAACAATTCTTGTACGGCATGATTGATAGAGCTCAATACGGAAACACATATGGGCCATTAGAAGTTGCAAACAACGCTATAAAATTACCGAATGATATGTTCTTAAAATATCCGCACCTAATGTATACAGCTGGAGAGTTTATATACCAATCTAAATCTAGTTTTAATAAAGGACCAATACGTACGCATGGCCCCAGGCTTTGTGAAAATATAGTTCAGGCTTTAGCTAGAATAGTTATTACAAATCAAATACTTACAATCAAAAAAGAATTGCCAGAACTCGATATAGTTTTAACGGTTCATGATGAAATTATTTGTTCAGGGCCCGAAGAAAATGCAGAAGTGACCTTAGAACAAATTATGACTATAATGAAAAAACCACCAGGATGGTGTGAAAAGTTACCGTTAGATGCTGAAGGAGGTTATAGCAAAGTCTATGACAAATAGAGTAAGCAATCTCATCTTGGCACGGAAAAAGCAAGAAGCTGTAGTCATTTATACCGCAGCTGAGCCGACTGAAATACTATGTGAAATTGTTGTTACCGCTTTAGGGGCTAAGCAGGTTAAGTTAGCTTTTGAAGCTAAGAAAGAAATAAGGATCGACCGAAAGGAAGTCTATGAAGAAAATAAATGAAGAGGGGTACAGAAGATGGAAGTTGTTTTTCTTAAAGGCAAACAACGATTAATAAAAGAAATATCGTTAAAAAGTAAAAAACCTTATCCACTAGTTAAAAATTTTACATCTTATCATCATAAAATTAGTAAAAGCCAAGAAGGATTTCAAGAATTTTTCGATCTATTAAAAAAATATTCCCAACGAGGTGCAGCTCTACACAAAGGGCTACTTAAAAAAAAACTAAAAAACGAATCCCGCGCCATGATGACGGATCGTGCAGCTCAAACTGAGTTGCTAGTTTTAGATCTAGACGGAATTGAATTTCCTATCTCTGCTACTAAATCAACTCTAAGCGAGTTTGATATACAAACCATAGCAGAACAGTTCATTACTTATCTGCCACCTGAATTCCAAAACGTAAGTTACATCGCACAGGCTTCAGCGTCCCTGGGCATGAAAGGTAACAAAGTTTCAATGCATTTATTTTTTCTACTTACAAATGCTGTGTATCCAAAAGTATTAAAAGAATGGTTTAAAACACTCAATTATGAAATAGATTTTTTAGCTCATCAGCTTAATCTTTCAGCTAATGGTCAAAGCATTGCTTATCCCTTAGATGTTAGCTTGGCTGATAATTCTAAATTAATTTACATTGCGCCACCGAAATTTATTGACATACAAGACCCAATCGCTGGAGATCGTTTTGTATGTATACCTCGTGGTGAACCAACCGTGGACATAGTTCCATTGTTAAAAGATGTAAACCCCGAGAAAGTACACAATTTAGGTGTACAAATAAAAGATGGTTTACGAAAAAAAGCGGGACTGACTAAAAAAGCCGAACGTATTACTACCGTTAATGTAGGAGGCGAGGCTCAAGAAGTCTTGCAGAACCCTGACAGGATGACAATTGAAGTCTGTAGGGTTAGTGAACCTTATGTTAACTGTAATATTAATGGAGGAGATAGCGGTGCCTATTATTTTATTCTTACCAAGCCTCACTATATGTACAATTTTAAAGGTGAGCCTGTATTTGAAATACAGAAAGCAGATCCAGAATTCTACAAAAGTATATTCGACACCTTTGCAGAACAAATGGAAGGAGGAAAAGACGTTAGACCAGTAGTTCTTAGAGACTACTACACTGACACTTTTTACAATGGAATTTTTGATAAAGAGAAAGAACAGTTTGCTGATGATTTCCCTTTAACTCCTACACAAAAAGGATCCTTAGAAGGTTTTATGCGTACACACAACCGACCGATGCCAGACTATGTACCGGACGCTCAAGTTGTGTTTGATCCCACTTCAGGTAAAGGTATGCAGATGGAAAATGCACCTTACTATGTTAATTTATTTAGAAAGACCCCTTACATGTTAGCTGCAGAGCAAGAAGTTCCCAAAGTAGAGTATGGGGAAGCTGAAAATTTTAAGAAATATGTGCCTCTTACCTATGCCTTAATACAACAAATATTAGGAGGAGGAGTATTAGAAACAGAACACTTTATCAATTGGTTAGCCTATATCTATCAAAAGAAACAAAAAACCATGACCGCTTGGATACTTACAGGTGTCCCTGGGACCGGTAAAGGTTTGTTTGTACACAAAGTACTTAAGCCTTTGTTCGGTGATTCTCAAGTTCCGATGAGAGCTATAGAAAACTTAGAAGAGCAATTTAATTTATACATGCGTATGGCTCTATTTCTAGTTGTTGATGAGTTCCGAATGGGAGACTCAGGAAACATAGCTCGTATGGCGGATAAATTAAAACACCAAATCACTGAGCCCACCTTAACAGTCCGTGCTATGCGTGCAAATCAAGTAGAACTGCCAAGTTTTTGTAATTTTATATTCCTTACTAACAGAGCAGACGCTGTCAAAATAGAAGAAGGTGACCGACGTTACAACGTAGCCCCCAGGCAAGAATGTAAGTTAGATAAGGCTTTCCCACAATTACTTACAAGACTGGATGACTTAGATAAAGAACTGTATTTATTTTCTGGCCTACTAGAACACTTTCAAGTAGATGAGCGTATGGCTCATACCGCTTTAGATAATGATGCTAAGAAAGACATGAAGTTGATATCTATGTCGGTACTAGAAGAATTTGCGAATGCAATTAAGTTAAATAACCTAGAATATTTTGTAGAAGTTTTAGATATTCCACTTACAAACACCTTTGACGCCGGAGGCATAAGTACCTCTCAACGGTACATCAAAAACTGGATAGCAGAGGTAGGGAATGAAACCATAATCCCTATGCAGCATTTTAAATTAGTGTATGATGTGTTAACAGACAACAAAAAAGTATTGTCTATAAGAGACTTCACAAAGGCGATGAGCCGGCTAAATGTAGGCACCACCCGTAAAAGAATGGGGGAAGGTGAACATAGATCAGCTCCCAGAGGAGTACTACTAACTTGGCTATTAGCCGATGATGTAAAAGAGTCTTTACTAGAAGATCATTTTGAAGGTAAAGACATGGAACTTATAAACAGAAAAGCTACACATTAAAGAATTTATGGTAGAGCTCGTACAAAACAAGCGTCCGGATCTAGACAGTGTTATAGAAACAGATGCCCCAAAGAAGTTGGGTCTTATCCCAGCCTGGTCGCATTCGACCCTTAAAACTTTTGAAACTTGCGCTTATCGTTCATACATAGCCAAAGTGAGACGTATACAAGAAGACTATGGGCCCGCTGCGGCTCGTGGTAGTGAGATACATGGACTTGCTGAAGATTATGTACAAGCAAAAATAGCTGAGCTCCCCAAAGAGTTAGCTAAATTTACAGAAGAATTTAAAACACTCCGTGAACTATTTGCAAAAGCAAAAGTAGAAGTTGAAGGAGAGTGGGGATTCACAATAGATTGGGAACCCTGCGGTTGGTTAGAACGCGAGACCTGGGCTCGTATTAAATTAGATGCAATCGTACATGAGACAGAAACCTCTGCTCGTGTTATTGATTATAAAACAGGTAAAATGTTTGGTAACGAGATAAGCCATTCACAGCAAGCTTTAACTTATGCTATCGGTAGTTTCTTTCGTTACCCAGATTTACAACACGTTCAAACTGAGCTGTGGTACTTAGACCACGGAGAAACAACCCGACAAGCTTATACTCGTGACGAAGCTATGATTTTTATGCCTAAACTGCATGAACGAGCTATTGTTATGACTACTGCTACTAAATTTCCACCGAATCCTTCTAGTTATAGTTGTAAGTGGTGTTTTTATAAAAAGGGAGATGACCCAGTCTGTCAACATGCCCTTAAATAAGTTATAATGAAATGATAAATACAGTGTTAAATACAAATACTAAATACAGAGATAAATATGAATTTACCTACCCTACCTGTGTACGCGCATCAAACAGAAACCACTAACTTTATACTTAAACACCCTCGTTGTTTAATTACATCTGACCCCGGTACGGGTAAGACCCGTGCTGTGTTAGATGCTCTTATAACTTTAGGTAATAAAACTTTAGTTATAGCCCCTCTTTCTATCCTTGAAGCAGCTTGGGTAGATGACATTAAAAAGTTCCAACCTCATTTAACTTATGGAGTAGCTTATGCGAAGAATCGTGCAAAAGTTTTTGCGGATACAGAATTGGATATGGTCATCACTAATTTTGAAGCTGTCAATTTTCTACAAAAAAATCCACAGCTCCTTAAACAATTTAATATATTGGTGGTTGACGAATTCACAGCCTTTAAGAATAAGGATTCTAAGAGATCCAAAAACCTTAGAAAGATTGTCTCATGCTTTGATAATCGGATTTTTATGTCTGGTACTCCTAATACTAATACTATTCTAGATGTCTGGCACCCAGTCCTGTGTGTAGATGATGGAAAACGCTTAGGAGACCGATACTATTCTTTCCGTAACCAAGTTTGCACTCCCCGTTTTAATGGCTTTGCTAATGAATGGGTTGACAAACCAGGTATAGAACAAACAGTAGCTCAACAACTCAGCGACATTAACATACGACATGCTTTAGAAGACTGTATTGATCTACCCGATAATATTACTAGGATAATGCATACAGACCTTACGCCTGCCGTGAAGGCCATGTACGACCTCTTAGCCGAAGAATCAGTTCTATATACTACCCAAGGTACAATTAACGCAGTAAACGCCGGAGTTAGAGTTAAAAAGCTCTTACAGCTTGTGAGTGGAGCAATCTATGATCAGGCTGGAGACACTAAATACATACATCAACATAGATACGATTTAATTATGGATCTATTAGAAGTACGTAAACACAGTTTAGTGGCCTTTAATTGGAAGCACGAACGTGATGCCTTAGTTAAATTAACTCAAAAACGAGGATGGACATACGAAGTTATTGATGGAGAAGTTCCTCCGCACAAACGTGTAGATATAGTTGAACGGTTTCAAGCGGGTCAAGTTAAAGTATTGTTCGCACACCCCCAGTCCGCAGGGCACGGTCTTACACTTACCGCTGCTACTACATGCATATGGTGCTCCCCTACATATAATGCAGAACACTTTCAACAATTTAACCGGCGTATACACAGAGCCGGTCAATCCAATAAAACTGAAACAATTTTAATTGCCGCACGAGACACCTGGGAAGAGAAGGTGTATGAAAAGTTAGACGGTAAATTAGGCAAGATGGAGAATTTACTCCACGTATTAAATAAATTGCACGTACAAGAGGTTGCATAATGGAAGAAAAGAAAACAAATCTGAATGAGCTTTTAGTAGAACTACACGAAACACGTAGCCAAATAAAACAATTGCATGAGCAAGAGAAAGTATTAAAGCTACTTCAAAACGATCTCGATAGCGCAATCATTATAGAAATGGAAGACCAAGGTCTAGACCAAATTGCTAATGATTTATGTACTGTTTCTAAGAAAAAAGAAATTGTACCTACAGTAGAAGACTGGGACGTTCTACATCAACACATACTGGATACAAAACAGTTCGAGTTGTTGCAGAAAAGAATGTCTGCTACCGCGTTTAGGGAACTTTTACAGATGGGTACCTCCGTACCAGGAGTAAAAGCAACGGAGCTTACTAAGATTAACTTTCGTAGTAAGTAACCATTAATCATGAAAAAAAGAAGGTGAACGATGGCTGAAGAACAAAAATCAACATCAATATCTTTAGTTTCTAAAAACGTGCCCACGCACGTCAAAGAAGCTTCTGGACTCGGAAACGAAAATGTTTCGGGCGAACACCTACAGACCCCCAGGGTAAAACTCCTTCAACGAATGAATAGCGAAGTTGATGAAAATAACGACGCTTACATTCCAGGGGCTAAACCCGGAGATCTGTTGAACACGGTTACCAACGAGAACTATGGTGGATCAATGTACGTTATCAACGTGCACTTCACTGAAGACTTCGTTGTTTGGCGTAAACGTGAAAAAGGTGGTGGCCTTGTCGCTAGCTTTAGTACAAGAGCGGAGGCAGAGGATGCAACTAATAATCAAGACAGCAGTGCCGATGATTATGAAATTATCCAAACCCAATCTCATTTACTAATGCGAAAGGACGAAGAAACAGGGGACTTAAATTCCACTCCGTTTCTAATGGACTTTGCTTCATCTAAGTTGAGAGTATCACGAGAGTGGAATACACAAATAGCTCAACTGGGTGGGGATAGGTTCTCCTCACTTTGGAAGGTCGCCTCTGTAACTACAGAGAATAGGGCTGGACAAAAGTTCCAAAACCTTAGTGTTTCTAAGGAAGGATGGACTACAGAGGATGACTATATCTTAGCTAAAGAAGTCTATCAGCAAGTATCAGGCCCTAAAAAGGTCTAATTCTTGTGAGTACGTACATGCTGCAAATCGCAGCGTGTACGTACTTTTATTTTACAAACGCCGGCAATGTTGGCATAGGAACTGTGTTAATCTTATTCTGTGAACGAAGCCACTTTTATTAAAAAAACTCACAAAGCTTTATCTTCTGAGATATATAAATGGAAGATAAATGACCCCTATCACGGGGGGGTACCAGACGCTTACTATAGCGGCCCTGGTAATTTTTGCTTTGTAGAGTACAAATACAAGCCTAGGCTGCCAGCGAGAGACACATCAAAAATTAACTTTGGGTTATCTACCCAACAAGAACTTTGGCTTAACAAGCAACAAAGCTTTGGTATCCCAGTTTTTGTAGTTGCTGGCTGTGAAAATAAAATTGTGCACCTTCGTACCGACTTCGGTAAAGTTAATCACTATATAAAAAGCAGTTTTATGGAAGAAACTATTACTTTTAAAGAACTTATAGAACTATTAAACGAACATTGTTTAGGGGAAACAAATGTATGAATACAGTTGTGAAGTTAAAAGAGTGGTTGATGGGGATACTGTGGATGTCACTATGGATCTTGGCTTTAACATTCTTCATAAGTGTCGTGTTCGTTTATTTGGTATTGATACTCCCGAGTCACGCACTCGTGACTTGGATGAGAAGGCTAGAGGAAAAATGGCTTCAGCGTTCTTAAAAAACGCTATAGATTCAGGTGAACAAGTAATAATTCAAACTAAACTAAAAGATTCTAGAGGTAAATTTGGAAGGGTTTTAGGAGATATAGTTATAGATGGAATTAATATTAACCAACTTATGGTTAAGAACTACCATGCAGCTGCATACTTTGGTCAAAATAAAGAAGCCATAAATGCTATACACGCTTCTAATCGAAGTAGATTAATTGAATTAGGGCTATTTACGCCCGTTGAGTCTTCTTCCTAGCAGTTGCAGTACGCGCAAAAGATCGGTTATGCCTCTTATTTCTTATAGCTAAGTTGCTAGTGGCATTGTTCTTTGGGTTGCCATCTTTATGGTGAATGTCGTTACCATCCCCTTTACTAACTGCACCACTACGTGTCGCCGCCCTTCTGGCTTTGTTACGCCCAGCGCGGCGTTGTTTTTGTTTAGTGCTCCCCTGGTAGTTATCGTACTCTTTTCGGTAGTTCCGAGTAGCCATACATTACTTCTTCTTAGCAACTTGTTTGGCTTTACCAATATTTAAAGCACACCAATCTATTACTTTATATAGTTTTCCAATAGGAATGAACTTAGCAATGATTTTATTGTCTTTAGGTGTTGGTGTTAAAGCTGCAGTAATAGATGCAATAGTAATTATCACCCCTACTATAAATACGATTTGAATTAACGTAACCATAAATATACCTCCTTGTTAGATTATCCCATAAATGTGTACACGCGCAAAGGTTTTTTCTTTAGTCTTTCCGGTCATCTCCATCTGCCTTTGCTACTTTATCGGTATCAATTAAATTAGGCACCCCCAGTAGAGTTTTAAGCAACACGTCTTGCCTAATAGAATCATTATCCATTGCTCTGACTCTATCTATCAGCGAAACGATAATGCCGTATTGAGTATCTAGTTTAGTAGACACTCTTTTTTCCATCGTGTCTAAACTAGCTTGAACTTTTTCGTCGAGGGTGTCTAGTTTTGTTTCCATCCCATCAATGATGCGATTGATAAGTTTCCAGATAAAGAAACCTAAACCTAATGCGGCAGCGACAGGGAACCCGACTTCGTTTATAAGCGAGACGGCACTTTCCATAAGCTTACTCGTTTATAGGCTTGGCTCTTTTTTTGGCTTGCCTAAGAGTATCGCCCATTAATATACGACGTTTTACATAGGCACGTTTGTCCTGGGGAAGTTTGTCAATAGAACGCTGTTGTCTTTTAGACACGCCTTTCTTTTTTAGTTTCATTCCTGGTCTTTTCATAGTTTTATTTTACCTCAGTTACTTACTCAAACCCAAAATCCGTTACAAATACAGCTATCTTAGTTGTGTCGTTGTAAGGCTGTATTTCGGTTAGATTAAGGTCACTGTTAGCCCCAGCTTTCATAAGGTCATACATATCCTTAGTTTGAGTCTCTACAAATAAACCTATAACATCTTGTCCTGCATGTAATACTTTAGATGTAGGGGTCATACCATTTGCAATACTTGCGTCATAAATCCAACTTTTAGTATCACTTTTATTTTTAGCCTTTAACACATGTCCTACGTGTGCTCTAGTTTGACCATCAAACTCATCTGTCTTAGTTAAAAATTGTATTTGTATAAGAAGATCATCCTCAAAATAACCCACAACATACCGATTAGCAGCAGCAATAGCATCAATAAAATCTTTTTTTAAATTAGTTTTTATGTCTGAAGGGTCCCAATCTCTTGCAGATTTGTAGTAGTTTTCATCTATAGTATCTTCGTCGTATAAACGATCAAGATCTGAATCACTTAAACTACTAAGTATTTGTCTTGTATACGCCATTAGCTAGGCTCCTCGGGCCATACTACGTTATCTATTGTTAATATTTTAGCATGAGTAGTAGGTAAATCACGTAGCGCTTGCCTATACGTCGCCCATTCTGTTTTTTTAGAACTACTAAGAGGGCTATCAGCCCCTTGAGTCCAATCACTTTCTAATAGTTTTGCCGCTCTTTCGCTTTTCATTTCAGCTATAGCTTGTTCTCGACGTTTAGCTACCCCTATTGATACGGCTTTACCATCAGAAATTTTAAATATAGCAGTGTCATAAGACCCTTCTATATAACTTTCATCATCCCCAACAGAATTAGAAAATGGTTGATTTGGATCACTAGTACCAAACTCACCAGTTATTTCACCAGTAGCGGTTTTATATTTTGTATACCTTTTTCCTACTGCTAAATTACTCACCACTGTTTACCCTCATTACATTAATCCAACTACTTACTGAAGGAGTACCACCAAAAGTTCTTCCATAGAAATATGCCGAAATTCTATAGCTACAACCTGCTGTAAATTCAAATTGTTCTTGTCTAATCTTAGGAGCATAATGGTAACTAGCATCACCAGTCATCTCTCTAGTTGCAAAAGTGTATTCCGAAGAAGTAGTATCTGTATTTACAGAAGAGCCACTTGTGCTTTTCGTAATATTTACTGCAAACCCCGATCTTGTAGAACTGGACCACCAGTTTGGGACTCCAGAATACTGCATACATACAGTTACAACGTATGCACCAGTCTCAATAATTGTGTTTCCAAGAATATCTAAGCTAAGCTGCCCTCCAGCAGCACCCCCCATATAGTGGTAAGTAGTACCGCCCCCACCTTTTGGTGGTTCACTTGTGTAGTAATGATAAGGGGCACTAGTTGTATAAGCAGACATAGACCCCGTCGTAGTCACATCAAAAGACTGAGTTAGATTATCTATAGAAGCCATCCTACCAAGTTGGAAGGATGCAATATGATCAAGGACGATCCCATTATTAACAATCGTAAGGATTGCATCCTCCCCCAAACCGTCGGACGTGACCACAGTACCATTACCAAACTTCAGGCAATCTGTGTGAATACTATTTGCCGCAAAACGGTCCGTGTGAAAAGTTCCTGCCCCTATTCTTGTTGCATTCATACTTCCAGCATTAATAACATCTGCATTCAAACTTCCTATCTGAGCCGCTGTAATTGAAGCATTTTGAATTCGAGCCGTGTCAATATAAACAATATCATTATCAACGATAAACGGAGCTACTGAACCTGAGCCTGCGTCAGTACCTGTTGCATTCCATATGGCGAACTTGTCAGCTCTAAATTGAATTGCTGACCCCGAGTTATCGTGATTACCATCGTTATTTGTAGAAGCGGTATTCTCAATCACCATACCTGCCACTGAACCGTTGGCATTTACTTGTAAAACATAGGCTGCATTTGCATCTCCTGCTAAAGTAGCAACAGATTGGGAAATAGTAGTAACACTTGCCGTAGTGCCTTGTATGTCAGTTAATAACCAACCGTTACCACTAGTAACAATCGCAGCCGCATCATTTGCGGTAGCTCGATAAACTTGATTTGCAGGACTGCTATTAGTATCTATCCAAAGATCCCCGGCTTTAACAGCAACTGAACCACCATCGGGCACATCGTCTTGTGCAAAAGTCGTTTGTGCACCTCCTGAAAGGTTAGTGATAGCGGCATTAATACCAGTAATTGAACTAGCAGTAGCTGTAACCATCCCATCTCTATAAGGGACCCATTCACCATTCCCCGAATCGTCCCAGATATGTAGCAGATTAACTGGGTCTGAATTAGTGTCTATCCAAATATCACCGTCTTTCAGGTTATTGGTACTGTTGTCCGCGGGCTCATCAGGGTGAACAAAGGTTTGAGCTTTAGAATCTGCGATAGCTTTTAATGCTGCTGCAATTGCATCTAATAGAGCCTGTTTTGCATCATAATAAGCTACCCATCTGGCGTTCCAAGTAGTTCTTGATATGGTAGTAGTGACATCCATATCATCAAATACATCGGGAGTAGTGTTCAAGTAAGTATTTAGATTATTATATGCTGTAGTATATGCTGTAGAAGGTGTTGAAGAAGTTGCAAGGGCAGACGCTACAATGCCTGCATATTCGGTAGCAACAGCATCCCACAAAGTTTTAGCTTGTTGCTTTTCTGCGGGCGTGAGTTTGTTATCATCAGCTATATCAGCTAATGTATTAGTAGCAGTCGCAGCAACACCAGCAGCAGCCACAGCTGCCCCTTGAGCAGTCGCAGCAGCACCAGCAGCAGTCTCAGCTGCCCCTTGAGCAGTCTCAGCTGCCCCTTGAGCAATAGCAATA
>Ga0098035_1000879_pt1 | contig 14795 bp, 13 predicted proteins | sample 3_EtaG_FD_75046 | JGI IMG/M metagenome (GOLD analysis project Ga0098035, IMG submission 75046) | Marine viral communities from the Subarctic Pacific Ocean - 3_ETSP_OMZ_AT15126 metaG | ecosystem: Environmental > Aquatic > Marine > Oceanic | place: Pacific Ocean | collected 2015-01-07
ACGACAAGGTGCCCGGTGCCAGCGCGCGTGGTGAGAAGATCCTGCACTACATCTGGCGCGTGCTGTGGTGCTTTGCGGTGTTCATCGGCGCGAGCCAGCCGTTGCAGCTGGTGTGGCGTCTGGGCGACATCGCCAATGCGACGATGGCCGTGCCCAACCTGATTGCGCTGGCGGCGCTGTCAGGCGTGGTCTTCAGGCTCGCCCGGGGCGAGAAGGACGCAGGCCACGATCATCACGTGGCGATGCGCGAGGAATAAGGCCCCGGCTGCCCCGTTCATCCTTCGACAAGCTCAGGATGGGCGGGGGTAAGTCGATGGCGCAGCGAAAGGCAGCGGGCATACGGAGGCCCGCTCGCCCGGAGCCTGCCGAAGGGCGCTTGCGGCCCTCAGCCGACCAGTCGCAGGGCGGTTTCCGTCTCGCGCACTGCGCGGGGCTGGTCGGGCCAGATGCCGCGGGTATCGTAGACCAGCTTGTCCGCACGCTCGGCCAGCGGCACGACGCGGAAGACATCGTGGTCGACCAGCACGATCAGGATGTCGCAGGCTTCTAGGGCATCGTCGATGTCGATCTGGCGCGCGCCGGTGCCGGTGAACTCGATCGGCAATTCGGCGGCATAGGGCTCGACGATATGGATGCGATCCCCGAACTTGCGGGCGAGGCGGCTGGCGACGAAACGCGCCGGGCTCTCGCGGAAGTCGTCGATGTTGGCCTTGAAAGCGAGGCCGAGGCAGGCGACTTTCGCGCCGGGATGCGCTTCGACCAGCGCCTCGGCCTTGGCGATCACGTGATGCATCTTGCCATCGTTGACGCCGCGTGCGGTGCGGATCAGCGGGGTCTCCTCCGGCGCGCCGTGGACGATGAACCAGGGGTCGACGGCGATGCAGTGGCCGCCCACGCCGGGGCCGGGTGACAGGATGTTCACGCGCGGGTGCCGGTTGGCAAGGCGGATCACTTCCCACACGTCGAGCCCCATGCGGTCGGCGACGATGGAAAGCTCGTTGGCGAAGGCGATGTTGACGTCGCGATAGGCGTTCTCGACCAGCTTCGTCATCTCGGCCGAGCGGGCATCGGTGGTGACGCATTCGCCGCGCACGAAGCGCTTGTAGAAGGCCAGCGCCTTGCGCGCGCAGCGCGGGGTGATGCCGCCGATCGAGCGGTCGTTGTTGGTCAGTTCTTCCAGGATGCGGCCGGGCTGCACGCGCTCGGGGCAGTAGGAAATCGAGATGTCGGGTATCTCGCCGGTGAGGCCGGGAATCTTGAGGTCGGGCCGCAGCCCGGCGATCAGGTCGCGCAGCTGTTCGGTCGTGCCGACCGGCGAAGTCGATTCCAGGATGATGACATCGCCCTGCTTGAGCACCGGGGCGATCGTGCGCCCGGCCGACAGGACATAGGAAATGTCGGGGGCGTGATCCTTGTCGAAGGGCGTGGGCACGGCAATCACGAAGACATCGGCTGGCGCCACTTGCGTCGAGGCGGACAGCAATCCGCGCGAAACGACGCCGTGGACGAGCCCATCGAGATCGACTTCCTCGATGTGGATCTCGCCGCGATTGATCGTGTCGACGACCTTTTGAGAGACGTCGAGGCCCAGCACCCGGCATCCGGCGCGGGCGATCACGGCGGCAGTGGGAAGTCCGATATAGCCCAGTCCGACGACGCAGACCTCAGGCTTCTTGTCCGATTTCATTCGCTAGCAGCTCCACGATTCGGCGCGCGGATTGCCCGTCCCCGAAGGGATTGTGGGCGCGCGCCATGGCCTCGTAGGCCACGGTATCGTCGAGCAAGGTTGATATTTCGGTAACGATCGTCTCGGCTGAAGTTCCGACGAGTTTCGCGGTTCCCGCCTCCACGCCTTCGGGGCGTTCGGTGGTCTCGCGCATGACGAGGACCGGCTTGCCCAGCGCCGGGGCTTCCTCCTGCACGCCGCCGCTGTCGGTCAGCATGATCTCCGCGATATTGAGCAGGCGCGCGAAATGCGGATAGTCAAGCGGCTCGATCAGGGCGACGTTGTCCAGTCCGGACAGGCGATCGTTCATCACCCGCCGCACGTTGGGATTGAGGTGGACCGGGAAGATAACCGCCGTATCCGGACGCTCGGCGATGCGGCGGATGGCCGTGGCGATCTGCTCCATGCCCTCGCCGAAATTCTCGCGCCGGTGGCTGGTGACGCCGATGATCCGCTTGCCGGCGAATTTCGATTCGAGGTCTGCCAATCCGGCGGCAAGATGGGGCTGGGACTCGATCAGGGCGCTGACCCAGTGCAGCGCATCGATCACCGTGTTGCCGGTGACATGAACGCGCTGGGGATCGACGTTTTCCTTGACCAGTGCCGCGGCCGAGGTCTCGGTCGGCGCGAAGTGCAGGCTGGCCATCGCACCGATGATCTTGCGATTCACCTCTTCGGGCCAGGGATGGTAGATATTGTAGGAGCGCAGGCCCGCCTCGACATGGTCGACCGGAACCTTGCGGTAATAGGCGGCGAGCGCGCCGGCCATGGCAGTGGCGGTGTCGCCCTGCACGATGACCCGGTCCGGCTTCACTTGGTCCATGACCTTGCCGATGCCGGTCAGCAGGTTGGCGGTCAGTGCGTCGAGCGTCTGGTCGGGCTGCATGACGTCGAGATCGTGGTCGGGCACGATCCGTGCGATGTCGAGCACCTGGTCGAGCATCTGGCGATGCTGCGCCGAGACGCAGACCACGCATTCGAAGCGCGGATCGGCTTTCAGTGCATGGACGACGGGGAAGAGCTTGATCGCCTCGGGGCGGGTGCCGAAGATCACGAGAATGCGGGAAGTCTGGGTCATCGCGCCGGAAATAGCATCCTGTGGTTAACCTTGATCTAAGGCTCGCCTCGCGGCCCGGATCGGACACCATCCTGCGCGGCATTTGCGGCAGGCGCCATGCTGATACGGGAAGGTGACGACATTTTAATGCCTTACTGTACCATTTCGGCTGAAATGAACGTGCGCAAAGTCCTTGCTTTCGCTATAGTGCTGTCAGTTCGCAGGATGAAAATTGCGGTCATAACAAGATATAGTCATGTCGCGCTAATGTTACTTGGCGATGACTGTCGCTATGTCCGTCTGTGCTGCCGCATAAAGAAACGGCAGCTTAAACAAGCCGCCGTTCAAGTTGTTCAGAGCCTACTGTGTCAACAGGCCCTTCGGGTCGCATCTCTAAGTAGATCATACGGGGCCGATTCGATCCAGTCGCAAAAGGCTGGGCGTAAACTATCTCCGTTTTCCATGGCTTTACGGATGTGATTGGCGCTGTGCCCAAGGCCTTCCCAGCCGAATCGCCGGCTCCAGGCGATTCGGCCGGTGGGTGGCATCGCCCGGTTTGGCCCTTGTCGCCCACGCGCGCTGGGCGCTTCTCGCGCCCGTACGACGACTGGCGGGGCGATGTCCGTGGTGGCTCGTGCCTCTCGCCTCGGTGGACAACCGGGGCTGGCCACTTGCCCCGGCGGCGCCCTTGGGGAATCAACCGGGCATGGCAATTCTGAGCGACAAGTGGATCCGCCAGCAGGCGCAGGAAAACGGCATGATCGAGCCTTTCGTCGAGGCGCAGCGCCGCGACGGATGCATTTCCTATGGCCTGTCTTCCTATGGCTACGACGCGCGCGTTGCGCCGGAGTTCAAGATCTTCACCAATGTCGATTCGGCCGTGGTCGATCCCAAGGACTTCGCCGCGAACTCCTTCGTCGATCGTGAAACCGACGTCTGCGTGATCCCGCCCAATTCCTTCGCTCTGGCCCGCACGGTGGAATATTTCCGCGTGCCCAAGGACATCCTCGTGATTTGCCTGGGCAAGTCCACTTATGCCCGCTGCGGCATCATCGTGAACGTCACCCCGCTCGAACCCGGCTGGGAAGGGCACGTCACTCTCGAATTCTCGAACACGACGCCGCTGCCGGCCAAGATCTATGCCAACGAGGGCGCCTGCCAGTTCCTGTTCCTGAAGGGGAACGAGCCGTGCGAGACGAGCTATGCGGACCGCGCCGGCAAGTACATGGGTCAACGCGGTGTGACCCTGCCGCGCCTGTAAGGCGCGCCTTTCCGAATTTCCGTCCGAATCCGGGCCGCTTTTGGTCCGCTCGGCGCGTGCCTGCGTCCGGCCTTTCGCTGATTCGCCGCTCGAAGCGCGTGTGAAGCCCTCTCGGGGATAATTTTTTTCGCAGTGCAGCGAGGGGGCCGGTGGCTGCCTTTCGCCGACCCCCGCAAGCGCCAGTGTTTGCGGGGCTTTGCGGCCTGTTGGCAGATGCTTATTCGGCCTAACTATCTCATTCGAAATGTGAAGGATCTCCCCGAACGCGGCCGTGCTGGCTGTTGCAAAAATCCCATGAAAAACTATGTGAAGCCGTCCAAAGCGTGAGAGCGAGGATAACCAAGCACTGAAATGTGCTTTGGAGGGTGAAGGAATTTTTGAAGAAAGTTTGAGTAAGCCGGGCCACCGGGACGATCCGGAGGGCCCTAAACGAACGAGCGGCGATGACCGCCTGTTGCTGAGAAGTCCGCGGGCCGAAGACGGGCCCGTGATCTCGGCGCTGATCGCAGCATCGCCGCCGCTCGATACCAATTCCGCTTACTGCAACCTCCTGCAGTGCAGCGACTTCGCCGATACCTGCGTCGTCGCCGAGAGGGACGGCCAGATCGTCGGATGGATTTCCGGATACCGGCCCCCTTCGCATCCCGAGCGAATCTTCGTCTGGCAGGTCGCCGTCGACGCTTCGGCGCGTGGCCTGGGTCTGGGCGGGCGCATGCTCGATGAACTGATTGCGCGCCCCGCCGTGAAGGGGGCGACCACGCTCACGACGACCGTGACCGAAACCAACGATGCTTCATGGGGCCTCTTCCAGGCCTTCGCGCGCCGCCATGGCGCCGAGCTGACCAAACAACCGCGCTTCGAGCGCGAGGCGCACTTCGCAGGTGCGCACGACACGGAATGGCAGGCGAGCATTTCGCCGCTGCCGTCCGCCCAATTCAACTGAACAGGGAAACACCTGAGATGATGACGACTCCCAAGCCGAGCGCCAAGACGCCTGATACCGCCATTTATGACCGCCGTGAATCCGGGGTGCGCAGCTACTCCCGTTCCATGCCGCGTCAGTTCAACCGCGCGCAGGGCGTCTGGATGCATGACAGCGAGGGCGGACGCTATCTCGACTTCCTGTCGGGCTGCTCCTCGCTCAACTACGGACACAACCATCCGGTGCTCAAGCAGGCGCTGATGGATTACATCGCCAGCGATGGCGTGACCCACGCGCTGGACCTGCACACCGATGCCAAGACCGATTTCCTGCAGACCTTCGAGGACGTGATCCTGCGCCCGCGCGGCCTGGACTATCGCGCCATGTTCACCGGTCCGACCGGCACCAACGCCGTCGAGGCCGCGATCAAGCTGGCCCGCAAGGTCACCGGCCGCGAAATGGTGATCGCCTTTACCAACGGTTTCCACGGCATGACCCTGGGCGCGCTCGCCTGCACCGGCAATGCCGGCAAGCGCGGCGGCGCCGGCGTTCCGCTCAGCCACGTCAGCCATGAGCCGTTCGACGGCTACTTCGGCGACGAGGTCGATACCGCCGACCTGCTCGAACAGCGCCTTGCCGACCCGTCGAGCGGCCTCGATGCCCCGGCGGCATTCCTCGTCGAGACGGTGCAGGGCGAAGGCGGCCTCAATGCAGCGCGTCCGGAATGGCTGCGCAAAATCGCGGCGCTCGCCAAGAAGCACGGCGCGCTGATGATCGTCGACGACATCCAGGCCGGCTGCGGCCGTACCGGCGGCTTCTTCAGCTTCGAGGACATGGGCTTCACCCCCGATGTGGTCACCCTGGCCAAGTCGCTCTCGGGCATGGGTCTGCCCTTCGCGCTGACCCTGTTCCGCCCCGAACTCGACGTGTGGAACCCGGGCGAGCACAACGGCACTTTCCGCGGCAACAACCACGCCTTCGTCACCGCGACGGCGGCGCTGCGCGAATTCTGGGCCGATCCGTCCTTCGCCGACGACATCGCCCGCCGCGGCGGCATTCTCGAGCAGCGACTGGAACGCATTGCCCGCCGCCACGGTCTTTCGACCCGCGGGCGCGGCATGATGCGCGGCATCAATGTCGGCAGCGGGGAAGTGGCAGACAAGATTACCGGGGCCTGCTTCGATGAGGGCCTGATCATCGAGACCAGCGGCGCCCACGACGAGATCGTCAAGGTGCTCGCCCCGCTCGTGATCGACGACGAGACCTTCAACGCCGGCCTCGACATTCTCGAGGAAGCGATCGCCGAGGCGATCGCCCCCGTCGACGATGCGGACACGCGCTCCGAGCGCAAGCTCAACGTCGCCGCCTGAGGCCTGGGAGGCGGCCCCGCGCGGCCGCCCCTTGCCACGCGGCTTCCCATAAGAAACCAAGGAAAATAATATGATCGTTCGCAAGCTCAAGGACATTCGCAAGAGCGACAAGCACGTCAAATCCGAAGGCTGGACCAGCGACCGCCTGTTGCTCAAGGATGACGGCATGGGCTTCTCGTTCCACGTCACGACCCTGTACGCCGGCGCGGAACTGCACATGCATTACCAGAACCACCTCGAGGCGGTGCTGATCCTCAAGGGTAGCGGCACGATCGAGGACCTGGGTACCGGCGAGACCCACGAGCTGAAGCCGGGCGTGATGTATGCGCTCAACAACAACGACAAGCACATCGTCCGTCCCGAGACCGAGATCCTGTGTGCCTGCGTGTTCAACCCGCCCGTCACCGGCCGCGAGGTCCATGACGAGAACGGTGCCTACCCCGCCGATGTCGACGCAGAGCGCGAACCCGCGCTTTCGGACTGAACGCAGACGGGGGTAGCAATGCAGGACCAATATCCGTCGCGATGCGCCGGGCAGCCCGAGCTGCTCGCGCGTCACGAACCTGTCGCGCGGCGTGCCTGGGAACCGGGCGCGCCGCTGACCGCCGAGCAGATCGAGCGGTTCGACCGGGACGGTTATCTCGTACTGGAAAACGTCTTTTCCGAAGCTGAAATTGCCGCACTCCAGGCCGAGACCGGCCGTCTTCTCTCCCATCCCGCCGGGCTGGAGGACGAGACCGTCATTTCCGAGCCGGACAGCCGCGAAGTCCGTTCGATTTTTCGCATCCACGGACAGAGCCGGATGATGGAGCGCCTGGCCGCCGACGAGCGGTTGGCGGGCGTCGCCAGCTACCTGCTCGACGACGAGGTGTACATCCATCAGTCGCGCCTCAACTACAAGCCGGGCTTCAAGGGCAAGGAATTTTTCTGGCACTCGGACTTCGAGACCTGGCACACCGAAGACGGCATGCCGTCGATGCGCTGCCTGTCGATGTCGGTGCTGCTGGCGGAAAACGATGCCAACAACGGCCCGCTCATGTTGATTCCGGGTTCGCAGCGGGTCTTCGTCAGCTGCGTCGGGGAGACGCCGGACGATCACTACAAGCACTCGCTGCGCAAGCAGGAGTTCGGCGTGCCCGATGAGTACAGCCTGGCCGAACTGGCCCACAGGCACGGCATCGATGCGCCTACCGGCAAGCCCGGCACGGTGATCCTGTTCGACTGCAATACCATGCATGGCTCGAACGGCAACATCACGCCGTTCCCCCGTTCCAATGCATTCTTCGTATTCAACGCGGTGAGCAATCGCCTCGTTGCTCCTTTCGGCGCGGAGAAGCCCCGCCCCGATTTCATTGCTGCCCGCAAGGTCGAGCCGATCCGGCCGGTCTCGGGCGAACTCATGGGAGTTGCCGCATGACTGCAGCCCATAGCGTCGAGAAAATCGGCGGTACCTCGATGGCCGCCACCTCTACCGTCTTCGACAATGTCCTCATCGCGGGACGCGAAGGCGCCGAGCTGTACAATCGCATCTTCGTCGTTTCGGCCTATGCCGGAATGACCGACCTCTTGCTCGAGCACAAGAAGTCGGGCGAGGCGGGCGTCTATGCCCACTTCTCGGCCAACGATGTCGAAGGTGGCTGGCAGGATGCGCTCGCCCGCGTGCGCGACGCCATGCATGAGCGCAACGCGCAGATGTTCGTCAGGCCGGAGAGCCTGCGCGAGGCGAACCGCTTCGTCGACGACCGTGTTGCCGCGCTCGATGCCTGCCTCGACGATCTCGACCGCCTGCGCTCGCATGGCCGGTTCTGTCTCAAGGAGCAAATGGTCACCGTGCGCGAAATGCTTGCCGGTCTCGGCGAAGCGCATTCCGCGCACTCGACTGCGCTGCTGCTGCGCGACCGGGGCGTGAACGCGGTCTTCGTCGACCTCACCACCTGGAACCATGACGAGCTTGCCAGCCTCGACGACCAGATCCTCAAGGCGCTCGAGCCGATCGACCTGGCGACGCAGATGCCGATCGTCACCGGCTATGCCGGCTGCGAAGGCGGCATGGTGCGCCGCTATGCCCGCGGCTATTCGGAAATGACCTTCTCGCGCATCGCGGTACTGACCGAGGCGCGGGAGGCGATCATCCACAAGGAGTTCCACCTTTCCAGCGCCGACCCCAAGCTCGTCGGCACCGGCAAGGCCCGCAAGATCGGCCGCACCAACTACGATGTGGCCGACCAGCTCGCGAACCTGGGCATGGAAGCGATCCACCCGCGCGCGGGCCGCGGCCTGCGCCAGTCGGAAATCCCGCTGCGCGTGCGCAACACCTTCGACCGCGAGGACGAAGGCACGCTCATCCGCGGCAACTATGTGTCCGACAAGCCGCGCGTCGAGATCGTCACCGGGCTCCAGACCGTCCACGCCCTGCAGTTCTTCGAGCAGGACATGGTCGGCGAGAAGGGCTACGACGCCGCGATCCTCGAAACCCTCACCAAGCACGGGGCGTGGATCGTCAGCAAGAGCTCGAACGCCAACACGATCACCCATTACCTGAGCGGTATCGCCGCAGCGAAGATGGAGCGTATCGTGACCGACCTCGAGCGTGCCTATCCGGGTGCCGTGATCACTTCGCAGCCGGTGGCGATGGTTTCGGCGATCGGCAGCGACCTGTCCGAACCGGGCCTCGTCCCCCACGCGCTTGCGGCCTTGATGGACGCCGAAGTGGACGTGCTCGCGATGCAGCACCAGATCCGCAACGTCGACGTGCAGTTCATCATCCACTCGCACGATTTCGACGCGGCGATCCGCGCTCTCCACGGGGCGCTCGTCGAGGACGCCGGACGACTGGGCCAGCGCGCCGCAGCCTGACGGGCTCTGCCTGTCAGGGCGGCGGGCTGGGCACTTCCAGTCGGGCGATCAATCCGCCGCCCGGCGCAGCGGCGAACGAGAGCCCGCCGTGGAAGCGCATCATCAGCCGGTGCGCCGTGGGAATACCCAGGCCGAAGCCCCTCGTGTCGCGCTGACGGGCTTCGTCGAGACGGAAGAAGGGGTCGAGGATCGCCTCGAAATAGTCGGGCGGGATCCCCGGCCCTTCGTCTTCGATAATCACCGCGTGACGCCCGTTCTCTTCCACCAGTGAAACTCGGGCCCGCTTGCCGAAGTGCACAGCGTTCTCGATGAGGGCGCATACGGCGAGCGCCAGCGGCTCGCGGTAGGTGCGCGCGGTGGAGCGGCCGTGCACTTCCAGGCTCGCGCGGTCGCCGAACCCGGCGAGGAGGTCTGCGAGATAGGGCGCAAGATCGATGCTCTCGGGTTCGGCCGCGAGGTGCTGCGCGCGCAGGAAGCGCTGCAGCGAGGCCAGCAGGTCTTCCATTTCATCGACGCTCTCGCGCATCAGCGCGGCGATTTCCGGATCGTCGATCAGGTCGCTGGCAACTTTCTGGCGTGATAGCGGTGTGCGCAAATCGTGGCTGATCGCCTCGAAGGAAAGTGCCTGGTCGCGTAGCAGGCGTTCGATGCGCGCCTGCATGACGTTCATGGCATGGCCCAGATTGCGCAAGTCCTTGGGGCCGCCTTCGCGGATCGGCACCTGCCGTCCCTGACCGATCGCTTCGGCGGCATCGGCCAGCCGTCGCAGCGGGCGCGTCAGCAGATGCAGCGCGCCCAGGCCCAGCGCCAGGCAGGCAAGCGTCGTCGCCAGTGTAAGCGCGGTAGCGCGCAGGGCGACCGGCCACATCGAACTGATGTCGCGCGAGCGGAAGTTGAGCCAGCCCTTCTCGCCCAGCCGGATCGAGCCGATCAGGTCCCGTCCGCCGCCGGACGCGCGCGTCGTTGCAAGGTTCAGCGAACGATTGGCGAGTGAGGGCTCCCATTCCACGATGCGTGCGGCAATCGCCATGAGCGCGGCATCGCCCGTCGGCGCGGCGACCAGCGGAGCCGTTGCCACCCGGGCGGAGAGGTGCCGCGTCGTCATGCTCTCGGCAAGGCGCGAGGGATCGAGCGCATGCACCCTGTCGCTCACCACCAGCAGCTCGGCCACGCGCCGCGCATGATCGTCACGCAGCGTCTGGCGATCGATCGCGCTGTAGAACAGCAGGCTCGCGCCCAGCTGCACCAGTGCAAGGACGAGGAACACGACCGCCACGTAGGCTGCAAGACGGGTAGGGACTGGGCGGGCCACTGATCTCGATCCTCTCTCGGCCGGGCCGCCTTTTGCGCGGCTACCGATGCTTGTCGTATGCTGGCTTCCACCCCGCGCCATGCAGGTCAATCGCCAAGCGCGGCCAGCAACGATTTGAAACCCGGCGAACGTCCGACGCGCCGGAAACGAAACCTCCGGTTGACGAGCGGCCATTTTCGCGTAAAGGCCCGGGGCTCCGGCAGGCCGGGCGGTTAGCTCAGTTGGTAGAGCATCTCGTTTACACCGAGAGGGTCGGGGGTTCGAGCCCCTCACCGCCCACCATTTTCCTCAAGTCTCAGTTCATCGCGCGGTGCCGTTGGCACGCTGTCCATGCTGCTCGTCTTGGTGGGGCAGGAGGAGGTGGTCAGCCCGGAAGGCTGATGGCGCAGGGCCTTCTCCTCCCTCCGCCGAGAGCCTACTTGGCCTCGGCGATCAGCTTGAGCGCCTCCGGGCTCGTCCAGTCGTTGCCGCCGGTGTAGCGCCAGACTTCCTTGCCCTTGCTGTCGAACAGCACCGTCACCGGCAAGTTGCCGCCATACTGGAAGCCGAGGTCGCCGTTGTCGTCGACCCATGGCTGGATATGGTCCAGCTTGCGGCGGCGCAGGATTTCCACGGCCTTGTCCGATTGGCCCATGTCCTGCGAGATCGGCAGGACGGCGACGCCGGTCTCGTCCTCGCGGGCGATCAGGGCGTTCAGCGTCGGCATTTCCTCGATGCAGGGCGCACACCAGGTGGCCCACAGGTTGATCAGCAGCGGCTTGCCCCTGAACGAGGCAAGGTCGAGCGTTTCGCCGGTATTGTCGACCAGCGTGATTACCGGCATCGGATCGCCCTTGTGCGAGCGATCCAGCTTTTTCGAGGCGGCCTGGGCCGGCGCGGCAGATTCGGCAGGCGCCTGCGAAGCCTGCGGTTGCGACTCCCCTTCGCTTTGCCTATCGCAGCCCGCGGCCAGCAGGGCGCCAGTAAGGACGAGACACTTGAGCGATCGGGAAGACAGCAAGATGGGAGGCTCCAACCAGATGTGGGGCGGACGGTTCGAAGGTGGACCGTCGGCAATCATGCGCGAGATAAATGCCTCGATCCCCTTCGACAAGGCATTGTGGCGTCAGGATATCGCCGCCAGCAAGGCGCACGTCGCCATGCTGGGTGCCTGCGGCATCGTCGCGGGCGAGGACGCGGTGCTGATTTCCGAGGGGCTGGACAAGGTCGCGGCCGAGTACGAGGCGAACGGCGTGCCCGAGGACTGGGACCTCGAGGACATCCACATGACGACCGAATCGCGGCTCACCGAGTTGATCGGCCCGGCGGCGGGTCGCCTGCACACGGCGCGTTCGCGCAACGACCAGGTGGCGACCGATTTCCGTCTGTGGGTGCGCGATTCCATCGACCAGATCGACGCCGGTCTGGAGGCGCTGCAGGTCGCGCTCGTCACCCGCGCCGGTGAGCATGCCGATTCGATCATGCCCGGCTTCACCCACCTGCAGACCGCGCAGCCGGTTACCCTGGGCCATCACCTGATGGCCTACTACGAGATGATCTCGCGCGATCGTTCGCGCTTCGCCGATGCCCGCAAGCGGATGAACCGCAGCCCGCTCGGCTCGGCGGCGCTGGCCGGGACCGGCTTTCCGATCGACCGCAAGATGACCGCTCAGGCGCTGGGCTTCGATGCGCCGACCGACAACAGTCTCGATTCGGTGTCCGACCGCGACTTTGCGCTCGACTACCTGATGGCGGCCTCGCAGTGCTCGCTGCACCTCTCGCGTCTGGCGGAGGAATTCATCATCTGGGCGAGCCAGCCCTTCGGCTTCGTGGCTCTGCCCGATGCGCTGTCGACCGGCAGCTCGATCATGCCGCAGAAGAAGAACCCGGACGCCGCCGAACTGGTGCGCGGCCATGCCGGTCGCATCACCGGCTGCCTGACTGCGCTGATGATGACGATGAAGGGCCTGCCGCTCGCCTATTCGAAGGACATGCAGGACGACAAGCCACCGGTCTTCGAGGCCGCCAGCCTGCTGGCGCTGTCGGTCGCGGCGATGACCGGGATGGTCGCCGACACCAGATTCCGCACCGACCGCATGCGCGGCGCGGCCGAGCTGGGCTTTGCCACGGCCACCGACCTTGCCGACTGGCTGGTGCGCGAGGGCAACATTCCCTTCCGCGAGGCGCATCACATAACCGGCGCTGCAGTGAAGCTCGCCGAAACGCGCGGGTTGGCGCTGGACCAGTTGCCGCTCTCCGACCTGAAAGAGATCGACAGCCGCATCGATGAGCGCGTATTCAAGGCGCTCTCGGTCGAGGCTTCGGTCGCCGCGCGCAATTCGCACGGCGGCACCGCGCCCGATCAGGTTCGCCTGCGCGTGGCCGAGGCCCGGTCCGCGCTCGGTCTGGAGTAAGTCTACCTTGCGCAAGCTCATCCCGCTCGTTCTCGTTCTTGCGCTGATTGCCTGCGGCCAGCGCAAGGGGCTGTCGCTGCGGGAAGGGCAGCAATTGCCGCCCGCGCCCTATGGCCGTGCGGAAAGGCCGACATCGGACGAACTGCTCAATCCGCCGACCCTGGCGATCCCCGAGCGCAGCGTCGAACTGCGCACCCGATCCGAGGAACGCGAGGACGATCCCTACGATCTCCCGCCGCCCGAATAAGCCCCTGACAGGACAACAATGGACCATTTCGAACTGAAGAACGGCGCGCTTCACGCCGAGGACGTGCCGCTCGAAACGATCGCGCGCGAAGTCGGCACGCCGGTCTACGTCTATTCGCGCGCCACGCTGACGCGCCATGCCCGCGTCTTTCGCGAGGCGCTTTCGGCCCTGCCCAGCGTGCACATCGCCTTTGCCGTCAAATCCAACCCCAACCTGGCCGTACTGCACCTGCTGGCCAGCGAAGGCTACGGCGCTGACGTAGTGTCGGAAGGCGAGATGCGCCGGGCCCTGGCCGCGGGCATCCCGGCCCGGGACATCGTCTTTTCCGGCGTTGGCAAGTCGAAGCGTGAGCTCAAGGCAGCGGTTGAGGCGGGCATCGGGCAGTTCAACCTCGAGAGCGAGGAAGAAGGCGTCGAGCTGGCGCAAATCGCCGCGGCGCTGGGCAAGCGGGCCTCCTGCGCGCTGCGCGTGAATCCCAATGTCGATGCCAGGACCCACGCCAAGATCTCGACCGGCAAGGCCGAGAACAAGTTCGGCGTCGCCTATGACGTGGCCGCCGGCATCTACGCCCGCCTCGCCGGATTGCTCGGCCTGCAGATGCGCGGCCTTGCCGTGCACATCGGCAGCCAGATCAGCGACCTCGAACCCTCGCGCCAGGCTTTCATCAAGATGGGCGCGCTGATGGAGACGATCCGGGCCGAAGGCCACGAAGTCACGCACATGGACCTCGGCGGCGGCCTGGGCGTGCCCTACAAGGTGGGCGAAAGCCTGCCCACGCCCGATGACTACGGGCGCATGGTCCACGATGTGGCGAAGGACTGGGGCGTCACCCTGATGTTCGAACCGGGCCGCGTCATCACCGGCAATTCCGGTGTGCTCGTGACCGAGGTGATCCGGGTGAAGCAGGGCGCGTCGAACCCCTTCGTGGTGGTCGATGCGGCAATGAACGACCTCGCCCGTCCGGCGATGTACGATGCCTGGCACGATTTCGCGGCGGTCAACCCGACCGGCGAGACGATGGTTGCGAACATCGTCGGCCCGATCTGTGAAAGCTCCGACACTTTCGCCATGGGGCGCGAGATCGATGCAGTGAAGGCAGGCGATTTCGGCGTGTTCCGCACTGCCGGTGCCTACGGCGCGACGATGGCCAATACCTACAACAGCCGTGCGCTGGTGCCCGAGGTGATGGTCGACGGCGCGAAGTGGGGCCTTGTCGCCAACCGCATCGAGCCTGAGACCATCCTGGCCGCCGAACGCGTGCCGGAGTGGCTGAAGCAGGCGTAATTGCGCGGAGTGATCCGAAGATGATCGAAACCCTTCCCCTGTTCCACCGCATCGCCGGCCAGCCGGTTGTGGTGCTGGGCGCGGGGGAAGCGGCCGAGGCGAAACGGCGGTTGGTCGAGCGGGCGGGCGGCATCGTCGTCGACGACCTGCAGGAAGGGATCGACAAGGGCGCGCGGCTCGCCTTCATCGCCCATGAGGACGAGACGGCGGCAGAAGGCGACACGGTTCGAGCGCGCTGCGCGGGATTGCTGGTGAACGCCACCGATCGCCCGGCGCTGTGCGACTTTACCGTCCCCTCGATCCTCGATCGCACGCCGGTTCTCGTCGCCATCGGGACGGGCGGCGCTTCAGCGGGCCTCGCCAAGCA
>Ga0098035_1000884_pt1 | contig 14777 bp, 9 predicted proteins | sample 3_EtaG_FD_75046 | JGI IMG/M metagenome (GOLD analysis project Ga0098035, IMG submission 75046) | Marine viral communities from the Subarctic Pacific Ocean - 3_ETSP_OMZ_AT15126 metaG | ecosystem: Environmental > Aquatic > Marine > Oceanic | place: Pacific Ocean | collected 2015-01-07
AAGTCCGGTCTGGCGCGAGAGCGCACGCAGGGCTTCGGAAAGCGGCTGGGCCGTCAGCTTCACCTGATAGGTGGCCGCAGCCTGCCCCCGGTCCTGAGCCTGCGCGACGCCGGAAGTTCCCGCGAGCAGAATGCTCGAGGCAAGCAAGGACATTCGTAAAGTCTTGAACACAATTCCTCCGCAACAACAGCTAGTGCTTGTTCGACTGACAAGACAGCGTTCGACAGAGGACCCGGACAATATTTTTTGTTAAAGTTTCAAGTACTTATTGCTTCATTTTTATTACACTAATCAACTTTGATCAAATAATATGCATCCCCCTTATGATAATTCTTAAAGCCATAGACTCTCCCGAGTTTATCGAAGATTTCGTCCGGCCTGTTTATCCGAAAACGACCCGAAATTTTTAATTGTGAAAGCCCCTGATCTACAACAATACGTTCGCCGCTACGCCGCTCTACAAGCTCGGCCAGTTCGCCGAGCGAGATCTGCGCTTCATCGACCCACCCATTTCGCCAATCGTTCTCGTCGCTTGCGTCAAAGTGGGTGAGCGTGACGTCGCGGCCTATCGTGACCCGCGAACCACGCTTGAGCAGAAGCTTCGAAGTCTCGTTGCGGTCGGGTCGGACTTCGACCGTGCCGTCATAGACGTCGACGCGGGTATCGTCGCGCAACTGGCTGATCAGGAAGCGCGTACCCACCACGCGCACCCCGGCCCGCCTTGTCTGGATCAGGAAAGGCCGCGATTTGTCATGGGCAACATCGAAATGCGCATCGCCCCGGCGCAGCGCAAAGTGACGCTCCGCAGGCGTGAAACGCGCTTCCGCGCTGGCATCACCGCCCAGTTCGACACGGCTGCCGTCGGGAAGCTGGACCAGCAGACGTTCACCGGGCCTGGTTTCCAGCACCATGCCCCCGGCCAGTCGGGAATCTTCAGTCGGAGCATCAGGTTTCGGCTGGAAGAGCACCCTGGCGGACGCGAAGCAAAGCGCGATACACAAGCTCGCCGCGACGAGTTTGGGCCACGCGATTGCCGCAAGGCCCCGCTTCACCCGATCGAGCGCACCCTCGACCGGAGTTGCCCTGCGCTGCGCGGCAAGGCGCGGCGCCGTCCGTAGGGCAGCTATCAGGGTTTCGTCGGCGTATAGACTGTCGGCCAGGGTATATTCCAGCTCGTGCGCCGGACTGCGGGCCAGCCATTCGCGCAGTTCGATGCGCTCGGCCTCGCGGATTCGTCCGCTGTTCTCGCGCGCCACCCAGAACGCCGCCTGCGCCTGGATCTCGTCGATCCGCTCCTCGTAATGACGGAAGGCTCCAATGCGGATCACCATGGCGATACTCCCTCGAACACGTGCTTGTCCTGGTACGCGCGCAAGGATGCGAGTGCGCGTACCACGTGCTTCTCTACGGCCGCAGACGAAAGATTGAGCGCCCGCCCGATCTCTTCATAAGACTGGTTTTCCAGACGGCGGCGGACCAGCACTTCGCGCCGCAGGGGTGGCAGGGCGTCGATCGCGCGCTGCAGTTGGGCAAGCCTGTCGCTGTCGAGCGCAGTGCGATCCTGGGTCGGGCGATCGTCGACGAATTCGTCGGTCACGCCTTCCACCGTACGATTTTCGCGCCGCTGGTGATTGATGAGCAGGTTAACCGCGATCTTGAACAGGAGCGCCTTGCTGTTGCGCACTTTCTCGCGCCTCTGGAACTCAACGAGGCGGATGATCGCATCGTGCGCGATGTCTTCGGCGAGCATCTCGCTGCCTGCCTTGCGCACGAGGAAGGCGACCAGTGCCCGCCGCTCGCCGACACCGATCCCAAATGGCAAGGTGTTTGCGGTCATGCCGAAGGGCCGCCAGTGCACGAATCTGTCGGTAATCCCGGAGCGCGTGGTCTGTTCCTGGTCACAATCAACTCCACACGGCGGCCCAAAAGCGAAGCGGTACCCGATGCTCAGACAAGCGAGACGGGTTGGACCGGACATTCCGAATGAAGTCGTGCCGGGGCCGGGAGCACCCCCGTCACGAGTTTTGTTTCGCATTGATGACGACAGCGTGACTTGCCGCTGCAACGGGTGACGGCGCTTCAAGCGGGCCGGCGGGTTGTCTCGCGTTCGATCAATCGGGGAGCCATGACCAGCGAGGCGCTATCCTTGCCGGCAATGGCTGACTGCAAGCGCTGGACGATCTCCCTTGCGCCGCCGGAAATGTCCTGATGGATCGTGGTCAGGGGGGGCATTGTCTGCCCGGCCAGCGGCAGGTCGTCATAGCCTATCACCTGTACGTCGGCTGGGACCCGCCTGCCCTGACCGTAAAGGACCTTGAGGGCGGTCATGGCGATGAGGTCCGACGCTGCAATGATGCCGTCGAAGTCCGCGCCCCGTCGGGCCATCAGACTTTCCAGTTCGCCGGTCATGAGTTCGAACGACATGTGGCAGGGCAAGTGGACCAGCGAGACCCCGACCTGATCCGCCACGTCCTTCACGCCCGCGAAGCGCTCGGCGATTTCGACGCCGGTCGTCTCGCCCAGGAATGCCAGGCGCGTCGCCCCGCCTGCCAGCAGTCGCCGTGCTGCGATCTCTCCGCCTGCGCGGTTGTCGGTGCCGACTGCGCAGTGAAGTTGCCCCTCACGGTGACTCCCCCATGCAACCAGCGGACCATAAGCCTCGGCAACCCGCTCGATCGTCTCGAACTGGTCGGACTGGCCGATCAGGATGACGCCATCGACCATGCCCGAACCGCAGATGCGATCCAGCCAGTCGGGTTTCTCCTCCGGTATCGCGCGCTCAAGTACGATGCTGAAGCCACGCTCGGTGATCTCGTCGGCAAGATGGCCAAGCAGGGTCATGAAGAACGGATCGGAAATGTGCTGGTTGCGTTCGTGTCCCAGCGGAATGACGACCCCGATCATTCCCGTGCGCTTCGATCGCAGCTTGCTGGCGATCTGGTTGAGCTGGAATCCGTGCTCGTGGGCCAGTGCGAGGATGCGCTCGCGCGTACGCTTGTTGACAAGCTCCGAGCCCGCCAGCGCTCGCGAAACGGTCCCCGCCGTCACCCCGGCGATCTTGCCGAGATCGGCAAGCGTCTTCACCTTCGCGGTTTCGGCGCCTTCCTTCGGGGCCGGATCTACATCTGGTGTGCTACCTGGGCTCATGACCGAGGACATAGGCCCACGAGGCCTGCGAGGGGAACCAAAATTCATCCCCCGCCATGCTCTTGAGAAGTGGCGCCCGCCGCCTCGCCGGAACGCGGCAGGCGGATGCGTAGCGTCGCGATTGCCCCCAACAGCATCAGCCCGCCGGAAAGATAAAGGGTATTGCGCGGGTCGCTGCCCAGGAGCGGACCGTAGAGCAGCGGCATGGTGAGGCTCTCGATCAGCATGGGAATCACGATGAACATGTTGAATATGCCCATGTAGATGCCCGTGCGCTCGGGCGGGATCGAACCTGCCAGCATGACATAGGTGTTACCCATCATGCCCGCCCAGCCCAACCCGATGCCGATCATCGCGGCGAATAGGAACGCGGTGCTATCGACACCGGGGATGGCCAGCATCGCGGCGCCCGAGGCGCTCAGGCAAACGACGTGCACCGCGCGGGCGCCAAATCGACGAACCAGCGGGATGAGAGCAAGCGCGGCAACGAAGGCAATGCCATTGTAGAAGGCACCGGCCTGCTGCGCCGTCAGCGTGGCATCGCGAAATCCTGCCGAAGAGGCATCATGGGTCCCGTAAAGCGCGCGTGCGACGGCAAAGACGATGAACTGCCAGTAGGTGAACATCGCATACCACTGGCACAGCATGGCAAGCGCGAGCTGACGCATCGGGGCCGGCATCTCGCGGATGGCATCGCCGATTTCGCGCAATGTGGCGCCTGCCGTCAGGGGACTTGCGTCGAGCTTGGCGCGTTCCGCCGGGCTGAGCGGCAGTTCGCGCACCCTCAGGATCGACCACAGGATGGTCGAGATCGAGAGGACCGCACCGATCAGGAAGGCCATCCGCACGATGACGGGAATACCGTTGGGATCGAGGAGGTTGCGGTCGATCACTGCGGCGAGGAGCGACGGGGCAAGGTAGGACAGCGTCTGGGCAAGGCCGGTGAAAGCGCTCTGCGTCAGGAATCCGACCGAGTGCTGCTCGCTCGCAAGACGATCCGCGACATAAGCGCGGTAGGGTTCCATGGTGATGTTATTGCCCGCATCGAGGAGCCATAGCAGCGAGGCCGCCATCCACAGGGCCGAGGAAAAGGGCATCAGGAACAGGCAGGCCGAACAGAGGATGGCCCCCACCAAGAAGTAAGGCGTCCGGCGGCCCAGGCGCGAATGCGTGCGGTCGCTCATGGCGCCGACGATCGGCTGGATGACCAGGCCGGTGACCGGGCCTGCAAGCCATAACAGTGGCATCGTCGCTTCGTTTGCGCCAAGATAGCCGTATATCGGCCCCATGTTCGCCTGCTGCAGCCCGAAGCTGAACTGCAGGCCGAAAAAGCCCAGATTCATCTCGACGATCCGAATCAGGGAGAGCCTTGGTTTCTGCGATTCAATCATGCCCGCAATCCTCTCATCAGCCGCGCTTTTCACGCTGGCCAGGCGCCTTGGTAGCGGTTGCGCGACAAAAATTCAATCGATTGCAGAAATATATTGCAATCGATTGAATGAGGGGTATGACGGACTTGCACAAACACAACGTAATGGGATGAGGATCGATGAAATTTCGCACACTGCTTGCGGTTAGTGTGGCCGCGGTCACGACTTTGCCTGCCAGCCTCCACGCTCAGGATACCGCCGCTGACGAAAGTTCTCAGGATGCACTCGGGCTTGACGAGATCATCGTCACGGCTTCGGCGCGCCCCACCAATCGGCTGGAAAGCTCGATCTCGGTCAGCGCGCTAGACGAAACCGCTATCGCAGAAGCGGCACCGCGCACCACCGCAGAGATCTTCCGCCAGATCCCGGGCATCCGCTCTGAATCCACCGGCGGCGACGGCAATGCCAACATCGCCGTGCGCGGCCTGCCGGTCGCCTCGGGCGGCGCCAAGTTCCTGCAATTGCAGGAAGACGGCATGCCGGTCATGCAGTTCGGCGACATCGCCTTCGGCAATGCAGACATCTTCCTGCGTGCCGACCAGACGATCGCCTCAATCCAGGCGGTACGCGGCGGCTCGGCCTCGACGCTGGCGTCCAATTCGCCCGGCGGCGTCATCAACTTCATCTCGAAGGATGGCAAGGACGAGGGCGGCGTGGTCATGGCGACCGTCGGCCTCGACTACGAGGATTACCGCCTCGACTTCAACTACGGCGGCCACCTGGCAGAAAAGACGCGCTTCAACATCGGCGGCTTCTGGCGCCAGGGCGAAGGGCCGCGCGACGCAGGCTATACCGGCAACAAGGGCTATCAGGTCAAAGCGAATCTCACGCAGGACTTCGACAGCGGCTACGTGCGCCTCTATCTCAAGCGCCTCGACGACCGGGCGATCGGCTATCTGCCGATGCCGACACTGGTGACCGGCACCAATGCCAACCCGCACTTCGGTTCGCTCCCCGGCTTCGACATTAAGTCGCAGACGCCGCACTCGAAGTACTTCACCACCGATATCGGCCTGGACGGCAACAATGCGCTCCACACCACCGACATCAAGGACGGCATGCACCCGGTGGTCACCTCGGTCGGCCTCGAAGCGGTGTTCGACGTGGCCGACGGCCTGAAGCTCGAGGAACGATTCCGTTACTCGGACGTCCATGGCCGCTTCGTCTCGCCCTTCCCCGCCGAAGTCGGCGCGGGCCAGGGGATCGCGAACTCGGTAGGCGAACTGCTGACGGGGGCCGCCGGCACTTACGGACTGGTCTATGCCAACGGTCCCAGCGCCGGACAGGCCCTGGCGGGCAACGCTCTCGTCATGCGCACGCATCTCTTCAACGTCGACATCAACGACTTCTCGAGCTTCACCAACGACCTCAAGCTGACCAAGGACTTCGGTCCGGGCTCGATCACCGCCGGCTACTACAAGGCCCGCCAGAACATCGACATGGACTGGGTCTGGAATTCCTACCTGATGGCAGTGGACGGGCACAACGCCGCGCTCCTCGACGTCACCGACAGCGCGGGTAGCGTCCTCACGCGCGGTGGGCTCTATGCCTATGGCGTGCCCTTCTGGGGCAACTGCTGCCAGCGCAGCTATGACGTGCGCTACGACATCGACGCGCCCTACCTGGCCGGCACCTTTGAAACCGGCGGCCTGACCATCGACGCGAGCGTGCGCTACGACCATGTCAAGGCGCGCGGCAACTACGCCGGCACGCTCCAGACCGCGAACTTCGACGTCAACGGGGACGGCACGATCCAGCCGGTCGAGCGCAGCGTCTCGCTGATCGACAACGGCAACCCGAGCCCGGTCCGCTACTCGGTCGGCTACTGGTCCTGGTCGATCGGTGCGAACTACATGTTCACCTCGGACATTGCCGGCTTCGCCCGCATCAGTCGAGGCGGACGCGCCAATGCCGACCGCCTGCTGTTCGGCGTGGTCCAGGCCGACGGCTCGGTCCGCAAGCAAGATGCCATCGACTTCGTCGACCAGTACGAACTGGGCGTGAAGTACCGCTCGGGACCGTTCGGCCTCTTCGTAACCGGCTTCCACGCCAAGACGCAGGAGCAGAACTTCGAGGCGACCACCCAGCGCTTCCTCGACCGCAGCTACAAGGCCACCGGTGTCGAGATTGAAGCGGCTTATCGCTCGGGCATCTTCGACCTGCGTGCCGGTGCCACCTACACCGACGCCAAGATCGCCAAAGACGCCATCACGCCCGCCAACGAGGGCAACACGCCGCGCCGCCAGGCCAAGCTGATCTACCAGATCACGCCCGCCGTGGACTTCGACGTGGTTCGGGCCGGTCTCAACATCGTGGGCACCACCAAGGCCTATGCCCAGGACAGCAACGAACTGGTGTTCCCTGCCTACACGCAGGTCAACGCCTTCGTGAACTTCCGTCCGATGGACAAGATCGAGGTCTCCCTCAACGCAAACAATCTTTTCAACGCAACGGGCATCACCGAAGCCGAGGAAGGATCCATCACCCCGGGCGTGGACAACTACGTCAGGGCAAGGTCGATCAACGGGCGCACGATCTCCGCCTCGCTTCGCTACGAGTTCTGACCTTGGAGCCAGCGGACATGGCTGGACATTCTCCTCCACCCGGCCATGTCCGCCCTCCTCGACCTCAGCCCCGATGCAACGCATGGAAAACGAACGCATGAACACCGATCCGGCCAAGACGGATGACGGAAAACTGTCCTGGACAGCCGGGGACCTGGCCGGCCTTGACCTTGCAGCCTGCAGCCGCGCGCCCGTTCTCGGTCAAAAGGACGTGCGCCGCGTTGCAGATGACATCGACGTCTGGGACGCTTGGCCACTTGCCGACGCGAGCGGCAAGCCCGTCCCCTGGAACGGCGGCGAACTCTGGTTTGCCCTGACCGCGCCCAGGGCCGACGATCCGGAAAGCCGGCACGGCCTTGCCCGCATCCATCACTTCTTCCGCGAGGGCGACAGGTTCCGGCACCTCGGCCAAACCCTTCCCGAGGGATTCACCCCCGGAAGCCGCGAATGGTCGGGCGCGGCGCGGGTCGAGGGCGCCCATCTGGCCCTCTACTTCACGGTCGTCGGCGAGCGCGGCGAGAGCGCCACCACCTTTCGCCAGCGCCTGTTCGTGACCCGCTGCAGCTTGGCAGAGGACCCGGACGCCCCGTTCGGCCAGTGGTCAGATCCGCGCGAGGTCCTGGAACCGGCAGGCCCTTACATGGCCGCCGAGGAAACAGAAGGCCGGATCGGCGAGATCAAGGCCTTCCGAGATCCCTTTCCCTGGCGTGCGCCGGACGGAGCCGAGTACCTCCTCTTCACCGGTTCGGCAGCCGCGGCGCCCCGCGCCTTCAACGGGCTTGTCGGACTGGCGCGCCTGGACGATACCAGCGGCACCTATCGTCCGCTCGCTCCGCTGGTCGATGCGACCGATGCCAACAACGAACTTGAAAGGCCGCACATCGTCGAACATGCGGGCCGCCTCTACCTGTTCTGGTCGACCCAGGCGAAAGTCTTCGCCCCCGGGATCACCGCGCCGACGGGGCTTTACGGCGCGACTGCCGAGCGCATCGAAGGCCCCTGGCGCCTGCTCAACGGCCACGGTCTCGTCTTTGCCAATCCAGAAAGCGAGCCCTTTCAGGCCTATAGCTGGTGGGTCCTGCCTGACCTTTCCGTCACCAGCTTCGCCGACTACTGGGGCATCGACGATGCCACGGCTACGCAAAAGCCGGAGGGACGCACCCACTTCGGCGGCACTTTCGCTCCCTTCCTGAAGCTTTCGCTTTCGGGCGAGAGCGCCGCGCTCACATGACACAGGCGTCCCCTCCGCGCCTTGCCGGCATAGAACTGGGCGGCACCAAGACCATCGTCACCCTGGGCGATGGCACCCGCATCCTCGAAAGCCATGCCCTGCCAACCACCACCCCCGATGAAACCCTGGAGGCTGCCCTCGCCCATCTCTCGGCATGGCAGGCCGCATCCCCCCTCGCCGCCATCGGGATCGCCAGTTTCGGCCCCATCCGGGTGACGCCGGATGCGCCTGATTACGGCACCATCCTGGCCACCCCGAAGCCCGGCTGGAGCAACACCGGCCTGCTGGAAATGGTGCAGGCACGCTTCGCCTGCCCGATCGCCGTCGATACCGACGTCAATGCGGCGGCGCTTGCCGAGCATGCCTTCGGGGCGGCTCAAGGCTGTTCCAGCCTCGTCTACATCACGATCGGCACCGGCCTTGGCGCAGGAATCGTGATCGATGGCCGGCCGGTGCATGGCTTTCTCCACCCCGAACTCGGCCACATCCGCACCCGCCGCGCGCCGGGCGCAACCTTTGCAGGCACCTGCCCCTTTCATGGGGACTGCATCGAAGGCCTTATCAGCGGCCCCGCCCTGGAAGCCCGCCTGCCGGTGCATCCGGGCAAGCTCGATCCCGCCTCGCCTGCTTGGGACGAAGTCGGGGATGACCTGGCCGAACTCCTGTCCACGCTGCTCCTCGCGCTTTCCCCGCAGCGGATCGTCATCGGCGGCGGCGTCGCCACCCGCCAGCCGCACCTCATCGAGCGGGCACGAAACCGGCTGCCCGCGATACTCGCCGGCTACCTGCCCGATCTGGACATTGCAGCCATCGAAACCATGATCTGCCTCCCGGCACTCGGCGCCAACGCCGGGCCGGTCGGTTCACTGCTGCTGGCGCGCAATGTACTGATTAACGAGGGTGCCTGAATCGCGATAAATCGGCTGGAAGACTCACCATGGGGACGCCGAGACTGGCGCAAAAGCCGCAATCGCCGCCATCACCAAAGGCCGTCACCGTGAAGTTGAACATGCTTCCCAAGCTTTGGCCCAACTCGGCGCCCCGTATGCGCGCTACATCGACGTTGACCTAGGTCGCCGGTGGGCATCCGATCGAGCTGAGCGGTTCGTCCACGCTTACGGCGAATGTTTGCGGCAATGGCGGGGCCAAACTTGTTCGCCCGGCAGCGGACGGATTCGAAGCAGAGATCTATCCTGAAAGTGGCCAGACCTCACGCTCGAGACTTACTTAGATTACAGGGTCTCGCATAAGGCTGACTGTTTGACACTTAGGTCAGTTGGCTCGTTATGCGCCAACCGGCATGCCTATCCGATGCCCAAACGTGCCGCGCAACTTTCAGCTAGCCGCGCCTCGCATACCGATCGCCTCTCAGAGTGGCAGGCGAAAAGCCCCTCTGACTGCAAACCTGGTGAAGTACATGGTGGCTAGTTGGCCGGCCAAGCAGAAAGTTCCAGATTCCTTGGATTGTCGCGAGGATTTCGCGCAAACCGGAGCTGGCAAGGTGCACAAGGACGTGCTCCGAGCCAAGGCAGCGGCAGGAGGAACCTCGCCGCCGTGACCCGATACCGCAGACTTGGGCATCGGTGTTCGATGGGCTAACCATAAGAATCGAAAAAGACACGCGAGAATGCCATGGGAGAAAGTCCATTAATGCCAGGGGCGACTGAAACGCCCCGGTTCAAAGGCAAGTGGATTGCCCCACCGGGCATTGCGCGACTTGCGGAAAAGTTAACCACTCATAGTGTCGTTCTGATCACCGCAGCCCCCGGCAGCGGCAAGACGCGTCTAATGCAGCGCATCCACACCAACCTGCAGTCATTTCTCTATTCTTGCTGTTGGTTGCGGCTCCAGCGAGGCAGGGATACGTCGGGATCGCTCTTTATGGACGTGGCAGCGGTTTTGGTCTCCCGCGTTCTTGGCGAGCGCAGCGCCACGGCGGCCTTGCTGACAGCTCACGCGATCGCACCGGATACCGTTATTGCGGTGGCGCTTAACGAGATCGCAGCTCGCGATGGCGAGGTCGCCCTTTTCCTAGATGACATTCATGTTCTCACAGAAACGGGCATCGCCGAACTGCAGCGAATCATCGACAATGCGCCCAACAACCTACGTCTCGTAATTGCCGCTCGAGGACCAACGCGGCTTCACTTGGCCCGCCTGCGAAATGCAGATGCAGTCCTCGAAGTGGACGACGCTGCGCTCGCCATCAGCTTCAAGCAACTCAACGAAATGGTGGCGGAACTTTCGGTCCCCGCTCTGTCGCTTGCCGAGGCGCGTGACCTCTGGAGCCGATCAGGTGGTTGGGTCGCAGCGGTACGCCTGCTCGTGCGAAACCGCCCTCCCCCTAACCGAACGAGCGGCAGTACCGGCGCTTTCGCGATCATCGGGCGCGACCTGCAGGAGTACTTCGAGGAGGAGCTACTGTCGGGACTGAGCGACGAGGCGCGTGGCGCGCTCGACGTCATGCTGATCCCAAATCGTCTCGAGCACGGCTTGATGCTCGAACTATCAGCGGACCCCCAGGCACCGCTCCACATTCAAGAATACCTCATGCACGGGCTGCTCAAGCGCAATCCCTTCGGCCCCGAGGTGACCTATACGACCGTTCCACTTTTGCTCGACGTCGTGGCAGTGAAGAGCTTTGTCGACACCGAGGAGAGGGCTTCGCTACATCGGCGGTCGTGCGGATGGTTCGAAAAGCGGGGCAACTTTGCCCTGGCGGCCTCGCACGCTATGGACAGCGGCGACAGTCAGCGGGCTGTTGCCCTGATCGAGCGGTGCGGCTTTGACATGATCAGCCGCGGAGAGGTCCTGCGCTTACAGGCTTGGCTAGATCGCTTCTCGATTTCGGATCTTCAGCCGCATCCGACCGCCCTTCTGGCAGTCGCTTGGGCACTGGCGCTGCTCTACCGGCTCGACGAGGCCGAGAAGCTGCTCACCGCGCTCGACACAACGTTCAAATGCGATCTCGCGAATTTCGCTGGGCACGAGAGGAACCTAACGGCTCTGCGGATCATGATAGCCTCGATGCGCGACGACTTTCGTCAAGGCAGCGCGCTAGGTCGTAGCTGGAAGCGGCGTTGGCCTGAATCCCACGACTGGTTTAGCAACGTCGTCGACAATTCGCTGGCGTTTTGCCTTGCTCACGAAGGTGCGCCGATCGAGGGCCGGATGGCGCTTGAGAGGGCTTATTTACCAAGTTATTATGAAACGAGCCCCTATGGCGCGCTCTACGGGCGCTGCATCCTGGGCCTTATCGACTTGCGTGACGGGCAGGTCCGCCATGCCGAGACCCATTTCAACTGGGCGCTCAAACATGCCGAAAGGGACATGAGCGCCCAGTCAACCGGCACCGTCATGGCCGCAGGCTTGCTGGCCGGTGCTCTCTACGAGCGCAACGAAACCGGGAAGGTCACTCAACTGATCGAATCGTATGCCTGGTCGCTGCACGCCCACCTATTCACCGACGCGCGCTTCCAAGCTTACCGCGCAAAGGCCCGCAACCTCTCCAACAACGGCCAATATCGCGCGGCCATCACTGTGCTCGAAAACGTGCTCGACGCCGGCCCGGCAGTGCGGCTGCCTCGCGTGCGTGTCGACGTCCTGTGTGAAAAAGTCGTCATCGCGGTAATGCATCACGATACTCGCATGGCTGCGGCCTATGTGCGCGCACTTTCGGAGTTGTCCGGAACCATAACCGACGACGACCGACTGGCGCCTTATCTCGAGGCAGCGGTGCACGGTTCCCAGGCCCACCTGTACATTGCTTTGGGAGCGCCCGAGCGCGCACTCGAGTTATTGCGGCGCGCGGCACGGCTCGATCTATCGGATGGCTGGAACCTGCGCGCATTACACTGGGCGGTGCTCGGGGTGTGCGCTCTCAACGCATTGGGCCGCACCGACCTGGCAATCCGCCTGTTGCGTCGGCTCATTCGCCAAGCCGCAGGCAACGGAATCGTTCGCACGTTCGTCGATGGCGGCCACGCGATCCAAGCAGTACTCGACATGATGCATGCACGCGGCATGGCCCCGAGAGGGCGCCGCGAGGCGATGCTGGTCCAGCAGCTGCGCGAGACCTTTGACCCTAGCCTGGCGGAACCCGAATTCGATGAGAAGAATTCACTCGCCCAGCCGGGAAACGCGCTGACCGAACGAGAAATCGAACTGGTCCACTTCGTACGCGCAGGGCTTACAAACCGTCAGATTGCCGAGCAACTGGACGTGAGCGAGAACACGGTGAAGTGGCACCTCAAGAACGTGTTCGAAAAGGTCAATGTGCGCAGGCGCGCGGACCTGACCAACATCGATCTGGCCTGACACATCCACAACGGTACCTACCCATGACACCACCCTGCATGCAGGGTGGTGTCCTCGCGCCCCGCACACGTCCACAAACGGCGTTACATGGTACATGGCATGCGAGTGCTACGGGGAGAGTAATGCAATGATCGAGACGCAACCCTTCCGGATCAATCCCGAGTGGTTCTGGTCTCCCGAACGAGCCGAACAGGAGTGGGAGCATCTTTGGACCCGCGTCTGGCACATGGGGCCGCGCGAAGAGGAAATCCCGGAAGAAGGCGATGTATTCATCCACACACTGGGCCGCGAAAGCCTGCTTTTCGCGAGAGTCGGGGACGATGAGATCTGCGGCTACTACAACGTGTGCCGCCACAGGGGCAATCGCCTGCTTCTGGGCGAGGACGGGCCATCCTTTGCGCCGAAGTTCACCTGCGCTTTCCACGGATGGACCTACGAACTCGACGGCAGCCTTTCACACGTTCCCTATCGGGAGCGCTTCGACCAGAAGGTAATCTCCGATCCCGCGTGCACTTCCCTGCGCACTTTCCGCACGGAGCGTTTCGCTGGCTGGGTCTGGTACACGCTGGACGACGAAGCTCCCTCGTTGCGCGAATATCTCGGACCCCTCGCCTCGCGGCTCGATGCCTATCGGATGGAGAAGGCAACGATCGTCGACTACAAGACTTTTGAATTCGGCTGCAATTGGAAAACGACGTTCGACGCTTTCAACGAAAGCTATCATTTCCAGACGCTGCACTCGGAAATCCTTGCCTGGGGCAACGAGGATGCGCCAATTACGCTCCTCGGGATACACAGCTACATGGTCAACGAGTATGGCCGGCCCAGCAAACTCTACAGTGAACAGGAAGCCCTGAATCCCGCGCTCGAGAGCCTGCTCACGGCCAATGGCATTGACCCGACAACCTTCACCGGCAAGGCGACCGAAGTGCGCCGTTCGGTGCAAGTGGCCAAGCGCGCTAAACAGGGCCAAGTCGTCTTCCCTTACGAGAACCTGAGCGACAGTCAGCTCAGCGACGCCTACCACTACATGCTTTTCCCGAGTACGCACTTCAATCTGTTCCCAGAATTCTACGTCACTTTGCGCTATCGCCCACACCCTGACGGCGATCCGGAGAAGATGTACTTCGACTTCATCATGTGCGCGCCATTGGAGGACGGAGAAACGGTAGCGCCATATCAACATCGGGTGGTGCGTGGCGGTGAGGAATCGGTTGAGGACGTGCTCAAGTGGGGCGTACGCAAGCACCCGATCGTAAACGAAGTGCTAGGCCAAGATGTCGAGCTCGTCGAACATGTTCAGAAGGGGCAGCGTTCGCGCAGCTTTACGGATGCGATACTCAGCAGTGACGAACGACGCATCGAGCATTTTCACCGCAACATCGACGAGCTTATCCGGGGCTATTCTTTGCGCGACCTGATCGCGACGAATCCTGTCGAGGCTGATGCGCACGACGGCACCTGATCGCACGGCTGAGAGGATTCGACATGACCATGAAACGGCTGCATCTGGTGTGCGGAGCCCCCACGCACGACACTAATTTCGTACGCCTGCGACTGCTGGAGGAACTTGCCGGTGACGACAGTCTGTGGGTCAGCGTGAGCGAGGACTTCTCCGCACTCGACCGGATTGCGCAGGCAGATGCCCTTGTCGTCTACACTTGCAACGTCTCGCCCAACGACGCGCAAATCGACACTCTTGAGGCCTTCCTTGAACGGGGCGGACGCATGTTCGCCATGCACGCCAGCAATGCCCTGATCCGATTCACCGACGGTCCGCCGATAGTGGCACAGGGAATCGAGATCCCGGGGCAGGTCGATACGACCGACACAAATCCACGGTTCACCAACCTGCTCGGCAGCCGCTTTCTCGCGCACCTGCTTTTGCAGCAGATGAGTGTCGAGGTGACAGAACCAGACGACCCCCTGGTCGCGAGTATCGATCCTTTCACGGTGGAGGACGAACCGTACATCCTCGAACTCACAGGTCCGGCCCGCGTGCTACTCGGCTCGCGCTTCAGCGGCAGCAATCCCGGCTATGTCCTATCGGATTGGCCTGACCCGGTATTGCATCCGCAAATGTACCTG
>Ga0098035_1000890_pt1 | contig 14747 bp, 18 predicted proteins | sample 3_EtaG_FD_75046 | JGI IMG/M metagenome (GOLD analysis project Ga0098035, IMG submission 75046) | Marine viral communities from the Subarctic Pacific Ocean - 3_ETSP_OMZ_AT15126 metaG | ecosystem: Environmental > Aquatic > Marine > Oceanic | place: Pacific Ocean | collected 2015-01-07
CGTGGTGGCCATCTGATTGTAATTGATGACCCGATCCGTGGTCAGCAGGACGCAGACTCCAAGGCAATCAGAGAGGCAATGTGGGCATGGTACCGTTCTGATGTCTACACCCGTAGAATGCCTGAAGCCTCCATTGTAGTAATCCAAACCCGATGGCATGACGACGATCTCGCAGGGCAACTCCTTTCTGAGATGGAATCAGGGACAGGAGATGCGTGGGAAGTGGTAGATCTACCCGCTTTGGCTTACGATAACGACGTTTTGGGGCGAGAAGAGGGCGAAGCCCTGTGGCCAGAGTGGTATCCGAAGGATGCTTTGGAGGAAACCAAGAGGGTTTTATCTGCCTCAGAAGGACCCAGATCATGGTCTGCGCTCTATCAACAGCGCCCAATTACCGAGGAAGGGGCGTATTTTAAGGCAGATTGGCTCAAATACTACGACCCAAGGGACCTAAACTCCCGATATTCCCCCCATTCCTCCCGACCCTACCTGCACGTATATGGAGCGTCTGACTACGCTGTAAGCGATAGCACAGGGGATTACACCGTTCATATTGTGGGTGGTGTTGACCCAAATGACGATCTGTATATCCTCGATGTGTGGAAGGGGCAGGTTACTTCTGATGTGTGGATTGATGAAGTAATCGCCTTGATGCAGAGGTACAAACCGCTACAGTGGGCCGAGGAGGCGGGGCAGATCAATAAATCCGTTGGACCATTCCTATCTAAAAGAATGTCGGAGCTTAGGGTTTACTGCCGAAGGGAGCAGTATTCCTCCGCAAGAGACAAGCCTACCCGGGCAAGGTCTATCCAAGCCAGAATGTCAATGGGCAAGGTCTATATTCCGTCTGGGGCGGAGTGGGTGGATGAGTTTGTTTACGAACTCTCCCGTTTCCCCGTGTCAGGACATGACGATCAAATAGATGCCCTTTCTCTGCTGGGGAGGATATTGGATCAGATGTCCCCCGGTCTTCTTCCCGCCGAGGAGAGTAGGACTCATTTAGTGCCAACAACCTATGGGGATTTATGGAACCAAAATCGGATGCGAATCCGAAATCGGGGAGCAGTGGTAATAGAGCCTACACGGATTGCACCGGAACTGAAATAACAGTAGAGGAAGCCACCCTCCGCGCCATCGCAGGAGGAGAGGACGTGGATGATGTGATCCTCCGTAAATATGGCTACTCTAAGTCAGAGGCCGCGATGATCGTCACCGGGGTAAGGGACAACTCCATTACCGAGACGCAAAAAGATTTCATACACGCCTTGGGCTTTATGGGAATGCAAAATGAACAGGGTGAGACGATGAGCAGAGAGAGATTTGTAAGCCGCTTTCAAATGTTTATGCAGATCGAAAGATTAGCCATGGCTAATATTAGGGGTTGACAACATAGTATTAAGTAGTATAACTTAGGGTAAGTCCATGCCTCGCAAAGGATTGCAATGGCATACCCGAGTGGTGAAAAGGATCGTGTCCAGTATTGGGCGCGGCAGATAGATCATGCTGGAACTCGCCTAAAGCCCTACTTTGAGGCCGCGGACATTCTTATCAAACAATATGAGAATGATCCGTCCAGTGACCGCGAAGAGGGCTTTGATTTTGACGAAGATCCGCACACCCAGAGAGTGAAGGCCAATCTGGTCTTCGGTTGGATAGATCAGTCGATCTCCAACCTTCTGGAAAGACACCCCCATTTTACAACAATGCCCCTCCAGAGAGATTCTTCTGATGGGTCACCTGTCGTTTCCAGCGTCCTGAACTACTGGTATAGGGAAACCAACCAGAAGCAACAGGACGAGCGGATTCTACTCGATGCTTTCCTTGCTCCATACGGAGTAAAGAAGATTGGGTGGAAGACAGATCTCGATAAATTGATCTATGAGGTCGTAGAGGAACCAGAGTTCTCCTACGGGGATGATATCGAGTCGGAGCTTAACGCTCTATTGTCGGGTTCACAGACCGCGGTGACCGACGAGCAGAACCACGAACTCCACATCGAGGCCAAGACTGAACTCCTCCAACAGCCCGAACCACTGGACCCGCTGGTTGAGAGGAACATCGAAGCCAACATCGAGGCCCACCGGCAGATGCAGGACAGGGCAGATCCTGACCCTTCCAGCAACGTGCAGTATGGTGCCCCCTTTGGTCTGAGATGGCGTCCTGACCATTTCTTCATGGACCCCCTCGCGCAGGAGGGACTTGCGGACGCACAGTGGATCGCCTTCAAGATTATCCGCAGGGTGGATGATGTTAAGGCCAATCCCTCCTACTCAAATACAGACGATCTAGAATCTTCTTCCCGTCCTGAGGATGCTCCCCCGGTAACCACGGGGGATGTGGAGGATGATTTTGGGCTGGTGACTCTCTATGAGGTCTGGGCCAGAGACTTCCCCACTGCTGCGGGAACGCGGGAGAATATCATCTTCGTCTTTGCCGAAGGGCATGACGAAATCCTCCGCGAAGATCCTTGGCCCTATCAGACTCTTGAGGATTTCCCCGTGGAACTCCTTTCCTTCCAGACAGGCGTGAAGGAATGGTATAACAAGCCCGGGTTGGTGCTGGCAGGTGCGGATAACGTCCAAGCCCTGTCAAATGAAATCCTTGATTCCTACCTGTATGTCATCAGGAAGATGAAGAACCTCATCCTCTACGATCCTGAGGCAGTGGATGAGGACACGATTGATAACATTCTCCTCGCACCGGATATGTCGTCACACCCCGTCAGGGGAATGGCGAACGCCCCCGGAGCCGGTATCCAAGCCCTAGATCTTGGCAGGATTCCAAACGACAAGGGGGAGATGCTGAATGTTATCCATTCTCTCTTTGATAGAGCCGCAGGAACCCCACAGCCCGTATCAAAAGGCGTGGACACGGCTACTGAATCTTCCATTATCGAACGCCGCACCACTGCCCGTGAGGCCCGCAGGGGGAACCTGCTGGCAGATTTCCAAGTTCGGGTAGCGAAGAAGTTCTGGCAGTTAACAACCCAGTACAGACCAGAGCGACTCTTCCTGATCCACGAACAGGCAGATCAGTGGGTAGCAATCGACGATGAAATCGCCAAGGGCGAATACAGATTCCAGATAGACATTTCCTCACAGGCCCAAGCTATTGCTCTTGAGAGGAAACAGTGGAACGACCTCCTGAACCTTATGAGTGGGTTGTCCGGTCTATTTCAACAGCTATACGGTCCCGAAGCAATTCCGAACCTACAGAAGATCGCAAGAGAACTACTCGTCCGCGGGTACAATGTCCAGAACCCCGAAGAACTCCTTCCCGGCCTCCTCCAGCAGGAGCAAGCTCAGGATCTCCAGACGCAAGCTGCTATTCAGCAGATGCTTCAGGGAACTCCGGGTCAGGCTCCGAGTGAAGGCCCTGCCCTTACGGGTCCGCCGAGAGAGACGGAGAGTCAGGAGCGAACGGGACCGGCACTCCCAAGACAGTTCAGAGAGCCAGCCCCAAATGGAGCGGGTATCCAAGGAAACAGCCAAACTCCGTAATGGAGAGAAAAGAGGCGTCATGGAGGAAGATTTCTTCCACGTCGCTTCAGGAAGAGGGTGGTGTCCCTCCCACCCCCCTCTTCCGAATACTAGACATCAGAAAATACTGAATTCTTCCTGCTAAAGGGCAGGAAGGTTATCCTTACATAAGTTCAATAAAAAGAGATTATTATGGCACGACGTAAAAGAGGTGGTTCCGGGCCGAGGAGTCGGGGCACAAATCCGAAAAGGGCTGGCAGTGGTAAGGGACCGAAGAGGTCTTTTGGTAAGGGGGTTTCCGCGGGAGTTCTCGGCTCTATCGGTGCCGCAGTTATAGGCAAGCTCTTCAACCGCGACGAGAAAGAAGTAGAGGGGATAATTAAGGAGGGTGGGGGCAGATTTGGTAGGGACCAAATGGAAAGCCTGATGAATGGAGGCACAGGTAAAGGGATGACCCACGATGTAACTCGGCACCCAGAGGGTCCCAACGCACACGGAGGCGAACCAGAGTACCAAGAAGGAGAACGGCCGTGGCTCCACGACCAACTCGACACACATCCCGGCGATACAGATCCTCTCTTGCGGGACATCGACGAAAAGATTGGGGCGCTACAGCAAAAGGTGGCGGACGCTAAGAGAGACGCTGCGAAGAGAAGGGACACACCAGAACAAAGAGCGGGTGAACAACCCGGACCTCCCTTGGGTGCCGAGGAAGAGCCAGTGGGTGCACATCAATTCGAGGGGACACCTCCACTGGGAGCGGGGCAGGGTGTAAGGGCAGCACCTCCGTTAAGCACAACCATTGCTAGACGAGCGGGTGAGCCAGCGGCTCCCGAATTCAGCGCACCACCAAGACTGGGACCGGGACAGGGCGTAAGGAATGCACCCTTGGGTGCCCTCGCCGCCCCCCAGACAGAACCAACAGCGAAAGAAAGATTCGCTTCGGTGTTTGGCGGGCATAGGGACAGGATGGAAGAGTCGAGGGGCGCTCTATTTGGTGGCGGTGATGATCAAGTTCCCATGCCTCAAAATTACCGCGAAGAGACAATCGGAAAACTTTCCGAAGAGGAGAGGCAGGACTTTGAGGGGCTATCCCCTGAGGAACAACAGGCCCAGCTAAATGAGATGTGGAAACAGGAGATAAGCGGAACGGCTGGAGCAGCGGAGTCTCCAACGGACTTCTTTAGTGTTCCCGGTAGAGCCGCTGCTGCCGGGGCTGTCGGGGCTGTGGGCGTGGCGGGCGGAATATACAAGATAGCTAAAAATATCCTGAGATCGAGAGCGGCGAAAGCGTCGGCGGACCCTAGCCGGACGGCACGATCAGCGGTCGGTTTGGGCTTACCAAAATCAGCCAGACCAAAGACTACACCAAAGACTAAACCAAAGAGGAAGAAGAAAGAGACCGGTATGCCCGGTACAAGTGTCCCCCACTAAATCCATGAGAAGAAAACGGCAATGCTATACGATGTGACATGCCCCACTTGCGGGACCTACGAGGCGGATATTCTCCTCGCCGACAAGGACAAGCCCTTCGCATGTACGTGTGGGAAGCTGGCCAAACGGGAGTTTCCTGTCACTGCTGCTTTGGGCTTCCTGCCCTTTGAGGCACACTACGACGAGGGCTTGGGTGTAGATATCACAGGCAGGGACCACAAAAGGGAAGTAATGAATATTCTCGACGTTCAAGAAGCCGGTGATCCCGTTGGTGGTGCTAGAAACTTTGATGCCAAAGCCCCTGACCACGTGGGTAGGAGTAAACCCCGAGGGGAAAAATTACAATCAAAAGAGCAGACTGATTGGGTCATCGGCGTCGAGGACAAAGATGGTAGGGTGGAAACAGTTAAATCCTCGGAGTTGAAAACGGTATGACAGTGAAAGAAATGCTGGATGACGCCGTGAGACTCCTTGAGGGGAAGATCGCCGCGACTGATATCGGCGAAGTGGTAGTAATAGACAAGAAGAATTGGGAAAAAGCACGGACACTGTTGGAAACCGTCCGTTCTGGAACTCCCGAGTTCGACAAGGATGCAGAAAAAAAGTCAGGGAAGACTTCTCGGGTGAAAAGGAAAATAAATGCCAATTAAAAAAGCAAGCCTTGGCGAAGTAAAAAATCAAACTCGGTTCCAACAGGATCGTCCGAGTGCCACCTTTGTAAATGAGGACGGGGAACACGAGTTGACGGGTGCCACTCGCGCAAGGCTACGCGATGAAAGGCCCCCCGCGGGGAGTCCTCTGCAAGAAGAGGGCCATAAGCTGAGAACGCGTCTGAAGAAAGATCTCGGGGGGAAGTGGGAGCAATCTGCGGAATGGAGATCGTATCTAAAAAGAGTCCGTGCATTTAATCAGGCGCTGGGCAAGAAAAAGACAGAGAGAGGGTAGTAAAACTTAACGGAGGGAAGTAAAAGATGACGCAAGTAACCTCGACAGAAGTCGATCTGGATTCTGATGAATTCTCCCCACGGGATGAGGAGGATGCTTTTACGAGCATCCGCTCTCTTGAGGATGAGGTCCGTCAGGCTTCGATTGAAACTATGAACGAGGAGGGAGATGCGGAGACTCCCCGATCTACGGAAACGTCGAAGAGCGCCCCTGCAACGTCGAGAGAAACGGGCAGGGTTGAAGCCACGAAACGGCCCGGGATTGATGAAGTTCTTCGTAATGTAGAAGAACAGTTAGGTGACGCGGATGCTGAAGTGGTCCGCGGAATCTTATCTGGATATCATAAAACTCAAGCCGAGTGGAAACAGGCTCAAGCAGAAGTCAACGAGTCCCTTCAGGAACTGGATGATTTGAAAGCGGCTTACAACCAACAGCCGCAGGAAGCTGATCCAGATCTTGCCCGAGTTACTCCACAGCAGTGGGAAACATTCCAAAAGATGCTCAGGCAACAGGGAGTGCCCTTACGGGCCGAACTGGAGCAGGAGCAAGCCTTGGAGGACCACCGCGATGCAGTGGATAGCGACATTGATAAGGGACTTGAGGAGTTCGGCGAAGAGTTTGGACACCGCAACGAGGATGGGCAGTTCGTATTTAGCTCGGATATTCGAGATGATTGCGAGCGCGAATTCCAACGTCTCTACGACCCCGAAGGCGGTCCTACCGCCCGTGACCTTTTCCGCCTTGTGAAGTTTGACCAACTGATCGAGGAAGCAGAGGAACGTGGCGCGGGCAAAGCATCGGAGTCTGCAAGAACCAATGATCGACGTAGGGCGAAGGATGCAGTCCGTAGCGTTGTGGAGAGTCGTTCCGCATCGGGGGTAAGGACCCGGGACAGTATCTATAAACCGGGAACCAACCAAAACTTTGAAGACGTAGTAGCCCGAGCATCCTTGGCTGCTCTACGGGAGATGCCAAGTGTGCCAACGGATTAACCAAAAATTTGAAAGATTGAGAGATGGCTAACGAAACTGTCCTCTCTACTCTGACTTATGCGCCATTGCTGACCACGACCCTGATGAAGGTTCTGGACAGCGGTGCCCTGAACGATCAGGTGTTCAATGCTGACGTTTTCCTTGCGTGGCTCCGTGGAAGCGGACGCCTGAAGGTAATCGACGGCGGTGAGCGCATTCGTGTTGGTCTGCTCCATGAGAAGAACAGCACAGCAGGGTGGTATGCGGATTACGAGGCGCTGGACACGACCGCGCAAAGCGGTATGACGGCGGCTTTTTATAACTGGAAGCAGGGTTCTGTTTCCATTTCAGTTCATGGACGTGAGCTTCGCTCGAATAAGGGCGCTTCTCGCATTACGTCCCTTCAGCAGGAAAAGATCCAGCAAGCGGCGTTGTCGCTCGCTGATGTCGTTGCCACGGGTGCTTTCTCTAACGGCGACGGCTCAGGCTCCAAGCAGTTGACGGGTCTTGCCGCTATGAACGAGACGACCCCGGGCACAACGGCCTACGCTTCTGTCTCCACGGCCAATACGGTGTGGCAGAATCAGGTTCAGTCGAGTGTCGGTTCTGCCGCCACGAACCTCCTCCCCTCCTTGCGGACGCTCCACAATGACTGCAAGCAGGGTAAGGGTGGTGCTTCTGGCGCTCCTGACTTTGGTGTGACCACACAGGCTGTTCACGAAGCCCTCGAAGCTCTGATCTTCCCGCAGGTTCGCTATCAGGCGAACTCCAAGGGTGCCGATGCTGGTGTCGAGAAGCTGATGTTCAAGGGCGTCCCCATTGAGTGGGATGATTATTGCACATCGGGTGAGCTTCACCTTCTGAACAGCAACAACATGATGCTGTTTGTCCATTCCGACGCGAACTTCAAGATGGCTGATGGCGGCTTCCAGAAGCCCATCAATCAGGATGCATTGCTGACCCAGATTTTCTTCCAAGGCAATCTGGCCACCAACAATCGTCGGAAGAACGGCAAGCTTCAGGGTGTCACTTGAGAAAGGGGTTCTCTGATGGCTTTTACTATTAACGCAAACAGTCGCGTCAGTCTTGGCAGTGCCCACTTTATTACGGGCACTCTGGAGTCTGTAACGACTCCGGGGACGGACGCGATTCTACCGGGAAGCACAATCGTCGCTTTCTGGTTCAATTACAACGATGATGATGTGGATGTGGCACTACCTAGAGTTCACATCAACGCCAGTGACTTCTCCGCAACTTACGCAGGTGGATCTATTCACCACGATTCTTCGGTTGCAGGGGATACCCTCACTTGGTCCGCGATCTATAAGTAAGGAGATCAATAAATGCAGTTTATGACCGCGAATCGAGAAAATCAGGAGACTGTTTTTATCGTGTGCGAGAACAATGAAGGCGACGAACTCATCCCCGGGACGGTGTGTGAGTTTTCTATCACAACGACCGATGCGGATCAGGGCCACCTCGTTGAAAAAGTTGATGTGGCTGTAGACGCGACCACGGGCATTGCAGCGGCTGTAGCTGGTGTCGTCGAGTCTACGATTGCCACGGGTGGAATCGGACGAATTCAGGTCTACGGACCTGCTACTGTCCGCTGCTCTGCCGCTCTTGCTACTGGTCGTTTGGCTATTGCAACACAGGCTGGTGTCGCACCTACGGGTGTGGTCACCGAGGATGTGCAGACGACTACAACTACCGCCGCGTATGCAAAGGCTGCTCTGGGCTTCTGCCTTGAGAACGTCAATGCTACACAGGCGCGTGTGCAGTTGCAGTTGATGTAAAGTTTTCTTGGGAGGGGGTTTCGGCCCCCTCCCTTTAACTGACTGGAGGGTGTAAGTGGATTACAAAGTACCGGAGGGAACCAAGGTTCTTGTGGCAACCCCGAATTATATGAACCAATTCGAGGCCACTGTCCACACGAACCATACTGAATGCGCAAGCCAATGGTCCAGATGGGGGATTGACTTCAACTGGACGATCATCGGCAGATCCTTTGTGCATTTTGCACGAACGCAGATGTGTCAGGTGGCAGTAGAGGGAGAGTTTACCCACATCCTATGGTTGGATGATGATGCGGTGATTGATCCTGAGTTCCTGCCAAGATTTATCGAGCATGATGTAGATGTAGTAATTGCACCGTATTGTATGCGTAAAATGCCCCATGAGATTGGGGTTCTGGTGGCGGAATCGGGTGATTTTCACGATCACGAATCCTATAGGAACCTTGAAATCAAGGATATGGACCAAGGGTTGATGGAAGTAGACGGTGGAGGAACCCACTGTATGCTGATCAAGACCGAAACCCTCCTTAAAAAGGGAGAGGGGTCCTCTCAAGAGTCCCTGCCGACCGAACTTTACGATGCTTTTGACAGGATGACCGAAAAAGAGCGGATGTTGGCCAAGCAATTCCTTGGTGATCCGCCCAAAACCAACCAGAGTTTCCAAGATGAGGACAAGGACGGCTTTCCTTACTTCATCATGCCCAAGTCTGGCACCGAGGACATGTATTGGTGCTACCGCGCAAAGCGCAAGGGCATAAAGATCTACTGCGACACGGATGTTTTCGCAGGACACATGGGATTTACCCCGGTTGTCACAAGGGAATGGCGTGAGCATGTAGAAAAGAATGCTGAAGGGGACCCAGATTCGACGAAACCCTATCTGAGTATCATCCCCGGCGATACAGACGTTCGCAACCACTATGCAATGATGCGGGATAAGGCGGCGAACCTTGTATGAAGATCTACATATGTTACGACTGCCGTCAGGGGTTTGATATAGAGCTATCTGGAGGTATTGCGTGTCCAGAATGCGGGGGGAAGCGATGGAAGAAGATCAATAAACTCCCATCGTCTGCTGAAGAGTACAGAAAGAAATGGGCCGAAGAGTATGACGTGATGATCTGCGACAACGATCACGATATGACTACTCGAAAGATCCGATGGTTTGGGGAGCAGGCCATGAAGGAAGTGAAGGGTGAGCGGAATGGTTGATAGACCCAACATTCCCTTCTCAGTATCAAGGGAAGTTCACTGGGTGGGGTATAGACGAAGGATTCGCGGCGATGTTGACCGGGATGGTGGAAGCCCTGAAACCCAATACCGTGTTGGAAACGGGGACGAACAAAGGGAGATCGACCCGAGCCATTGCTCAAGGGTTGGTAGCCAACAACAAGGGCTTGATGTTTACGGTTGATATGTTAGACCACGATATCATTATACAGATGAAGGATTAAGATGCTTGTTCAAGGGAACTTCTGGTCGGAAACTGCCGCAGGGACAGCCAGTGGAGCTACGGCCACACACGCCGCTAATAACACCAATACCCATGTGGTGACTTCTATTTCTGGACACGTGGACGCTGACGCGATTATAACCATCGAGTCTCCAGCTTCTACGATTCTCTGGCAGTCCAAGATTGATGTTTCCGTCGAGGGATTCTCTTTCAACTTCAGCGGCCTGTCTGTGGTCGGTGCGGGTTCGGGAGCTATCCTCGGAAAGATCGCTACCTCCTCAGCTGATTGTCAGGTTAATATCAGCGGACACACGATCTAAAATGAAAGATGATTACGGAACTGTAGATCCGTTCCTTCCCCCCCCGCCAAGCGACAAGAAGAAAAAGAAGAAGAAGAAAGAGGAGAAAGAAGAGAAAGAGATGAAAGAGGACAAGCTTCCTCCTCTTCCTCAGCAACGTATGCCAGTAATTCAAATCATTTTTACAGGAGGGAATTTATGACAGAGTTATTGAAGCCCAAGGACGAGCTTACAGCCATTGTAGAAAATGCAGATTATGGGGATGTGTCTCTACCGCCCGATCTGAAGGATCATACGTGGTTCATTAAATACGAGTCCACCAATCCTCTATTGTCGGATACGGATACGGGTGATGAATGGCACCTCCAGATCACTGCGGAAGAACACACGGGCCTCACGGAGGACCACGGGTGTATCATAGATTTCGTAGGGTATAAACGCGGGGAGATTGCGATGACCCGCAATGGCGAGATCTTGAACGAGACTGAAGCCGAGGTGCGGGAGGATGCAAGCGGAGAGAACTTCCCGCGCTTCAAAGCCTACGATTTCAAGATCAAGAATCTGGAAAAGACCACGGGTCCTATTGACCGAGAACGGTTGAGCAGAACCTTCGACCAGCAGAGACAGGAATCTGAGCGGAATCTTATTGACACCCTCGACACTGCCTTTTCTCGCCTTGGTGGCGTTGAGCCTAACGCATCACCCGCTTCAGTGCAGGCATATCTGCAAGGACTTGATCCTTCGCAGAGAAAAGCCATTGTCGAAATGGCCGACGATGAAATCGAAGAATCTGAGGAAGCTGTTACTTCCTAAGGGCTACTTGAGAGACAACTGATGTTCTACAGAGATATCAAAGAACAAGTCCTTGACATTGCCGGTGCTGATACCGGTGATGACTTCGAGGATATGGTCAATGCGGCGATCAACCGTACGTATCGCTTCATCCTTAATCAAGTAGATGCGGATAACGAACGTAGGGAGTTCTCCCTTACTACCGCCGCCAGCACCTCACAGTATGGGATGCCTCTGTACGTAAAGCAGGTCCTGAACATCGACGACGCTACGAACAACCGTCGAGTTTACGATATCTCCTCAACTGAATTCGATTCCTTTCACCCGGGCACAACGGAAACGGGAACCCCAAGGGAGGCATATCCCCTTGGGGCATATGGAGTTCAGACACAACCAAGCGCCAATGAAACTCTTGATCTGGTATCTGATAGTGCTGCTGATTCTGGTGTAAACTTCCCGGTAAGGATTACAGGGTTCAATGCATCGGGGCATTGGGTTACTGAAACCGTCACAATGACCGGAGTAACCACTGTCGCAACCTCTAACACCTACTCAAAAGTCGAGAGGGTAACAAAGGCGGCGGCTTCCGGTTCTTCGTGGACGGGTATTATCACAGTAAAAATGACCACCACGGGGACCACGCTGGCTGTTATCCCATCCCATTGGGATGCCCCCACCTTCTTGTGGTATGAGTTTAGGCCCATCCCTTCCGCCGCTCTGACCTATACGATCAGGGCGATCATGCGGAAGCCAGACCTAAAGAAGGACGAGGACTGGCCAGAGATTGACGAGGAGTTCCACAATCTGATTGTGTGGGGTTCTGCGGCAGAGGTTTTGCCCGCTCAGGGGTTATTCCCTGAATCCCAATCCTACGGGCGTCGGTTTGACGTTGGTGTAAAGTCCTATAAGGACGCCGTGGGTATGTCACAGCCCAATAGAATTAGAGTATTTGCTGACGTTACTACTGCTCGAAGAGGGTCCCATAGACCCCTCGTCCCGGGCGTAGACTACTTCAACGGTTGAAAGTCGCTTACAAATGGCCCGTCCACAAGTAGCTCCCGGCTCTCAGACCTCTCCTATTTATAGGATCAAGGGAATGAAATCTCGTTGGGAGTATCCCAACGAGAAAGCACAGCCCGAGAACTGCGCCAACCTTGTTAATATGAACCTCTCTGAGGCTGGTGTGGCGGAATCCCGTAATGGGTACACCAAATGGAACTCCTCTTCGGTCTCTGAGGAGATTACTGGACTAAGGGAGCAGACTTTCGCAGATGGTACCACGAAGTATTTGGTGTGCGTCGAGGATAAGATCTACGATTCTACTACATCTGCACATACGGATATCACAGGCTCTTTAACCCTTGGTGTGGCCGGGGCAGATGATAGAACGCGGATGACCTTTATCCGCGATCAAGTTGTGGGGACGAATGGGACAGACGAAACGTGGGTCTTTGATGGCTCCGGCAACGCTTCGGCCTTGAGCGGGATGCCTTGGACCACCTGTGAGGACGTTATCACCCACCGGGGTGTCCTGTTGGCATTCGCCCCCACAGAATCCGGTACCAAGTATCCCTCACGGGTAAGATGGTCTGATATCAATACAAAGACCTTCATTCCCGACATTACTTCTTGGCCAGACGCAAACAGATTTGAAGTCTACGAGGGCACAGGGAATATCATTGGGGCGGTGGATAACTTTGGTCTGGCGTTAATCTTCAAAGATGACGGGCTGTATCCTGCGTCTGTTGAGTATGACGTAGGATTCTTGGAGCTTCGCCTGAGAAATCCTATTAGAGGATTCTCGCCTGTAGCAAAGCACACGATTATCTCACGGCCTGAATTTGTCTTTGGCGTAGCGAAGGAAGGAGCCTTTGCATTCGGTCCCGATCTGAGCTTTAGGATTCTCACGCTGGACATTCAGGATGAGTGGGAAAAGCTAAACCGTGGACGCCTTAAATACGCCCAGAGCTTCGTCAGGGAGAAGGATCATCAGGTCAGGACGCTTCTCTCTGGCTCCGGCAACGCCTCGGGGCACAACAGGATTCTCGTATGGGATTGGGAGACTAATGACGTATGGTTCGATGAACCCACCGACGTAATGGGTTACGGATCTACCATTGAAATCGCAGGGACAGAGTATGATTGGCTCGGGGGAAACAATGGGTTCGTCTACAAGGGAAACTCAGGGAGTGATGATAGTGGGACGGGATACTCTTGGACGGTGGAGATGCAACCCAATGACTTGGGTGCCCCCGGTAAGTCCAAGAAGATTATCAACTTCCGAACCCTATATAGGACACGCTCAGGACAGTCGGGTTCCACCCTAGAGATTGTCAGGGATGGGGGTCAGTGGCCCGCAAGGACCAAGACCCTCACCTTCCCCACGGCTACGTGGAACACTGACGATACATGGGATGTAACCGATAGTTGGAATTCGTCTGGATCTCTGGCGGATAGGTTCTTTGTTAATCGGATTGCAGAAACTATTAAACCCACTTGGACCGGAAGCCAGCCTGTTACTCTGGACGGATACCAAGTAGAATACAAAATCGTAGAGTAGATAATGGCAACTGTAACAAGACCGTCTAAGTCTCTTCCAGATCCCGGTGATGCGCTTGATGCGGAACCCATCAGGGATTACATAACGAACATCCTCTCATTCCTCGAATCTACCAATATAGACGAGGGGAACGTCGATCTTTCGGGATCTGACGGGATTTTAGGGAAGTCTACGGCTCAGACTGCCACTGGCTTAAAGACGTGGGAGCAGACCACAGCCGCTGCGGCCTCGGTAATTGACGTTGCTATTTTCCAATGGGACCCCTCTTCGGGAACGACTTCTGACAATCAGGGGATGCGCCTATCCTTCAAGATGGATGATGACGCGGGGAACCAAGACGAGGTTGGGGCCATTGACCTCGTTGAGACAGACGTATCCGCCACCACAGAGGATGCCGAGTGGCAATTCCATGCTGTAGCCGCTGGTTCTCTTACCAAGTCCCTAACAGTGGGCGGAACAGGGACCACCTCCCATTTGCCCCTCACCGTGGGAGTCGATGGAACTGGCTACGACGTAAAGTTCTTTGGGGACACTCCGGGTGCCTACATGGAGTGGGACGAGAGCGCCGATCAGTTGCGGATCATGGGCGCGTCGGCTGACGCCACCACCAGTACTGGCAAATTGCTGCTGGCTACGTCCCTGACAGATATCAATGCAAATGATGTATTGGGGAAGATTGACTTTCAGGCTCCCCACGAGGCTGGAGGAACAGATGCCACCGCGATTGCCGCCTCAATACAGGCTGTAGCTCAAGACACTTTTGCAGTGGATCTCAATGCCACTGACCTGATTTTCTATACCGGCCACTCAGAAGCAGCTACGGAAAAGGTCCGTATAACGAGTCAGGGAGAAATCGGCATCGGTGGGGCAAACTACGGAACCGCTGGGCAGGTGCTCACCTCTGGTGGTGCTGGTGCCGCACCGGCATGGGAAACCCCAACGACAGGTGACATTACGGGTGTAACGGCAGGTGTCGGACTATCGGGTGGCGGGTCCAGCGGGGGTGTCACCCTCACTC
>Ga0098035_1000892_pt1 | contig 14739 bp, 6 predicted proteins | sample 3_EtaG_FD_75046 | JGI IMG/M metagenome (GOLD analysis project Ga0098035, IMG submission 75046) | Marine viral communities from the Subarctic Pacific Ocean - 3_ETSP_OMZ_AT15126 metaG | ecosystem: Environmental > Aquatic > Marine > Oceanic | place: Pacific Ocean | collected 2015-01-07
CCGATATTGCCCTAATCTTAGAAGACGATCTCCTAAGAACAAGAATACAGTTTGTTACTTCTCTAAAACTAGTGGATGAGAAAACTGGAGAACTGACAGAAGAGTATCATCAACTTCAAAAAGAGTGGGATGATATGGTTGATTCTGGTATTGAACTTAGTGACGAGCCTAGGGCTATTAGTGTAAAACTAGAACCGGGTATACGTTTAAGACCACACATACAACAAGCACAAATGGGTGGAAACTTCTTAACAATGGATGAAACTGAAGATATCCTTGTAGACATGTTAATGAACCACGCTCAAACAGGCTACTATTATATTCATGATAATAGGTATACTAGCGGTAAGTTTTCTATGATGTATAAAGACAGTGTTTATGGTGGGACTGTAGACGAATATCTGACATTAGGAGATCCTACTGTAGTACCCATGTCTAATATAGGTAGTGTTTTAGCTTTGGCTCAAATGAATCCATATTTAGCCCCATTACCTGATCGAGTAATTGAAAGAGGTATCAAACTAGAAAGGGAATGGCATCAACAAGGTATTGAAGATGGTCGATGGGATGTTGAGGACGGGCCTTATTGGGAAAACCCAGATTTTTGGAAAGATATTCTAGATTATAGGAATCAAAAAGATAGAAAATTCAACGGTTACTTTGTAAGTAAACTTTTAGGACTCACTTCAGAAGAAGCAAAATCTGCTCTAGATAGATTAGTAGATGATATCTTACAACAATTTGTGCCGGATATGTATATTCGTACTGGGATGGAGGCTTGGAGAATAGCTGGAGACTCTGGTAAGACACACATGTTCGGGCCTTTACAAGAAGTGTTTAGATACTTAAATGAGAATGGTATTAATTCTGAAGAAGACTATGATCGTTTGATGGACACTGAGGACGAAGCAAGTGCTGATCTTAGACAAAAAGCTGAGGCCTTAAGAGTGTTTTTAAAAAACCCAGTAATGACTAAACTATATTCAGCAGGATTTCCTTCCTTTAAAAAGTATTGGTCTGAGAATGGTCCGGGTATGGAGCCGGGAGGTGAATGGGATATATTAGAAGAGGCAGGTATAGTTACTCCAGATATGAGAAAAATTGCAAAAGAAGGCATACCTGAATTCCTATATGATATAGGTATGTTGTTCCATAATACTCAATTTGGACAAATTTCTGGTCTATTAAACGCAGCTATGTCTTTAGAGAAATATAAAAAGATAGCTTTGGAAGTTCTAAAAATGGACGAGAGACATGTTGAGGGTGCTTATGATGTTTGGGCCGGTCGTGTTGAAGCAATGGCAGGCGAGAAGCTAGATAAAAATCACAAACTCAAAAGACTCGAAACACTACGAAAGCAGATGGAATATAACATTTTAAGAATGGCCCAACGTCAGAACATGGATCCCGAAGAGTTTAGAAAACAATACCAAGAAAAACTAGATAAAGTAGAAGTAATCTTTGAACGAGCAGAGAAACAAGGACGAGATTTATCTAAAGACGAGAACGATGAAATTCTATCTATCCTTACTCCTCATAGAGCTTGGAAAGAGAATCTATATTTCTATGCTTTGAATCTTATGAATTCTTCTGGTTATCAAATGGCTATAGATGCTATGAAACTACAAGCAGAGATGATGGGGTTTGAGTTTGATGAGAATTGGTTCATGGGTCTTCAGGATTATATCCTATATCAAACTTATCTTCCGGGACAGAATAGTCATAGAACATATGCCGCAGAAGCCTCGATGGAACGTCACCACCACACTGTTAAGTGGGGTAAGATAATGAGCGATCCAGAAAAAGCCAAGGAGTTTAATAAGGTACTGAGAGATAATCCCGAGTTAATCAGTAATCCCGATAAACTTATGGAAGCTATTTGGGAATGGGTTGAAGAACAGGAAGGCGAAAGTCCCTTGGGTGTTTGGCAAGCTACCGATAATGTTGAGTTTATTGGAGATCCGGCAGCAATGACGGTCGAGGAATTACAAGCCAGAGAACAGAAGTTAAGAAATAAAGTTAAGGCTTTGCTGTTACAAGATACCCTAATGGGCTTAGCTATGTTTGATTCTTTACCTATAGAAAGTTATATGGCTGAAGAAAATCAACTGAAGTTAGAAGAAGAGCAAGCCCGTAGATGGGCTGGATATAGCCGAAGACGAGGAGCAGAACATAAAGCAAGAAAAAGAAACAAGGCGTTAAGAAATTCTGATCGTGTCTTAGGACAAGCTAAGGTAGGAGTCTTGGCTCATCCAGATGGTAGAACCGCTGTTTCAGAAAGAGGTAATGTAGAAAAGAGTGCTAGTGAAGCTATGACAAAAGATGGTAAGACTATCTTTAGAAGAACGGATAATCCGAAGGGAGTTTTCGCTTGGCAACCAAAAATGGAGCAGACACCTTATCTCAGTCTTGGAAACTTGGAATTACAAAGAAGATTATATGAGCACCAAAGAGAACAGGTTTTTGGTCCCTTGGAAGCATTAGAGCAAGACTTACATCTAGCTAAACGACAAGAAGAGCAGGGTTCAATTATTCCACCAGAGCATCGTAATCACTCGAAGCCGTGGGACAAAGAATCCTTACCAGCTACTTTTCCCATAGACATCAGTCTTCTTGAAAATCTAGCAGGACTTCATGTACACCCTGCTCTAAGAGAGTCGGCCATGATGGAATTAGAATTAAGAAAGTGGTTAAGAGATCAAGGAAGAGAACATCTTTTAGATCCTAATCACGAGGAATTTAATAAGGATAATATTCCTTATTTATATCTAACTATGAAAGCTGATGCTTTTCTAGAAAGAGACTTGCCTAATATTACTAGAGCTTTGACGAGAGGAGTACATGGTACTGCTAGAGAAGAGGCGAGTTTCAGGGCAAGGCTGGGACATGGAAGTAATATGTGGCATCTTGGTCTCAGTGAGATGATGGAACTTAGCAGAAACATTCTATACAAAATAATGGATGGACTTTCTTTAGAAACTAAGGGTCATCAAATTGGGATTGTGCATCCAGATCTTAGGAACAAAACTGTAGTAAAAATTCTCACCTCTATCTTCGATCCTATAAATAATGTTACAGGTCACATGATGTCTCCTACTTTACTACACAAAGCTTTGGGTATTGGGATGGTATTAGGAGAAGGTATAGTAATACAAGAAGGAATAAATCGCGGAGAAGGTATTAGACAGAAAAAAGGTAAAACTGATATCTGGCCTTTGCTTGTTCAGAACCATGACTTTAACAATTATCTTTCTGCCATTCTTTGGGACTCTTATATTTGGAAAGCTATACGAAAATTTAATACACAAAACGATAATAAGTATTCCCACATAAATACTGTAGATGATTGGAATAGTTTACATCCAGAAGATAGACAAGAAATTATAGACCTAGCTAGAGAAATTGGAACTGATTTATATAACCCACTAGTAGAGTTTGAATTTTTTGTAGAAGAAACTGATGATGATAATATAGTAAGATTAGTTTCTAAAGATAAGCAAGCAAAGGGTGTAGGTAAGCCCGAAGTATTTAGACACGCTTTTGGTGGGGCTTTCTCAATGTTAGTACAGGCTAATAGAGTTATTCAGGGTGCTAATATAAAAATGGCCCTAACTGCCGAAGGTGCTTTAATGATGTTATCTAGTAATACAAACTATCCGTTACTACGTCGCCTCGAATTAGCTTATCATGCTAATAAAAGATTAGGGGTTAGGAAAGACGAAAGTGGAAACATTGTTCCTGTGGAGTCTGAGTCTCAAGTATTAGAAAATGAGTTTGGTTTTAATATGAGAGCGGAAGTTGAACGAAGAATGTTAGAAAGCGATAGCATGAAACTCATGTTGGCAAGAATTCAAGGTAAGCCTTTCTCTAGAAATTTAGACGAGGGACTAGAAACTTTGACTGACGGTACTCGTATAATTGGTAGAGAGCATCCTACGGTTGTTGATTGGACTCAGTATAGGACGGATGAAATGGGCAGAACCTATTCCGTAGACTCTGTTCTTACTACTTTACGATCTGTAAGAAACAAACTGATAGTAACAGGTGTTGGAGATGTTGGTCATATAGATCCGGACTTCGATGTATTACCTATGATAGATAGGGTCTTAGCAAATGTAGAATATCATAATTTAGAAAACAGCGATACTCAAATTGCTATGATGATGGCTTTACTTTTAAGAGATCCTGATCTTGATTCTGAGTCTATGGCTATTTTCTTTGGGTTAGTAAAAGAAGGTATCAGTGATGCGGAATTAGAAATGAAGTTGCTTAAGGTTAGAGAAAACTATCAAACAGCTCGGAATAACTATAGAAAAATTCAAAGACTTGCTCAGTTACCAGAAGCAGAAATGTTTAATAAATTCTACTGGGATGCTAGATTGTTTATGGAGAGAATAGTAGCCGGGACTATTCCGCTTGCCGCAGACTCTGACTTGTCAATAGAGTTTGCTTTAGTTCTAGCAAAAAAACAAAAGGAAGCAGATCTAACTAGCGACGAAATCCAGCAGGCTAAGTTAGCACTGGCAGCCGCTACTAAAGACCAAGCTCAAGAAGCCCCGCCAATATTAACCGATGTTCCTTCTGAAGGAGTAAACACAAGAACACATGATCTGTTTAGCAAACAATATCCTGAACTAAAACAGATCTCAGAGAAAATCAATGATGCTTTCCCAGAGAATTCTTTACAGGCTAGGATGCTAAGAAGTGTGGTTGCAAGAGTGTTCCAAATTCAACCCAGTATTATTGTAAACTTAGACTTTACATTAGAAGATATGAGATCATTCTTAAAGAAGCATGGAGACAATGGTCTTGGGTTTGCAGAAAAGACAAAGGAAGATAAATATGAGCTTGGTTTAGCTGTAGATAAAGATCTACCAGCCGCAAGACTGGCTTATATATTAGCACATGAGTTTGCCCATGTTGGTATGACTAAGTTTATCCAATATGGAGGAAGAGAGTGGAAGGAGTGGCGTAGGCTATATCTCAGTAAAACAGGACGAAGTCTTTTAAAGAAGGTGGTCTTGGCAGCTAGAGGTGGTGTGTGGTCTCCTGAAGCACAGAAAGAATATGAATATTATTTAGATAAAACAGATAGTAAGGGTGACCCAGATCCCACAGAATTCATTGCGGCTATTACAGGATATTATATATTAAATGACTCCCTACCTTTAGTTTCAGATCTAACAGCTAAAGAAGCTGAACTTTATGAACGTAGCGAAGGTCTGATGAAACGAGTTCTAAACTATATCTCTAAGATGATGTCTAGACTATCTACTGTATTTAATAGTTTTAAAAGTGAGGCTCCTCAAGAATTTAAGGCTTTACAAAGATTGATATATCGTACTATGGGACACGGAGTAGATGAAAATCTAGTAAACAATTTACCTACTGGGCCTATGTATATGACTACTGAGCCAAAGGAAGCTCCAAAAGAAAGTACAATTGCTGGAATATCTAAAGAATTAGATAGTTATAAAATAGAAGAACAAGAAAAAGCTAATAGAATAATGAAGTTAGAAAACCAAATAGAAGAACCTGTTCCGGGAGAACTTGGTAAGCTTCAAAAAGAGCAGGCAGAAATTCTTCAAAAGATAGACGAACTTGAGACCCAAATGGAAGAACTGGGCGGAAACCAGTTAGATCCATGGGGCTTGTCTCTTAGTCAATACGTTAAACTCAAGGAATCTGTGAAAAATAAATATTCTTCTGAGGGAGAAATAGATATAGCTAAGGTAATAAACGAAGCAAGTCGTATGGAAATCAGAGCCTTGGCTAGTTTAATAACCCGAGAAATGAGAAATATCTATATGGGTAAGGATGGAGAGTTTGGTATCTTGGCAGATTCTGCTATGGATAATCTACCTTTCTTTGATGATAAAAGGACCAAAGGAACAAAACTACTAGCTTCTGGACAACTAAGTAGTACTGGAGCTAACTTTACTTGGAACTCTCCATTCCAATTAATTGTATGGTTATCAAATTTGGTTGATAATTCGTTATCTACACTACCCGGACACTGGGGTAATCTTGATGGCTTACCTAGTGTAGTTTCGGCTTTAGGAGAAGTACAGCAGATTTCGACGGAAATTGGAAACTTAGAAATGGCTATTGAACGTAGAATAGTTGGGTTTATAGAAACACACCTTGCAATTTCTGATATAATACCAGACGAGAAGAATATTAAAATCAAAGATAGGATTGGACTCCAGATATTAAAAAAGATAGATGGTACTATTACTAAGTTTACTGATGATGCTCTTATAAAAGATCCTGAGCTAGCTGAATTGGCTGATGCTATTGTTGAAAATTATAAAGGTATGATGGAGATATTAGAACATGTAAGCATGGAGAATGGCGGACGGGTATTGTCTAATGTAACTAGTATCGTTCCTTATCGCTTTGCTACTGGTTTATTCTCGACTGGAAGAGCTACCGCAGAAGACCAAACTAATTTTACGGAATCTTTTAGAAAAGAAGTTAGAGATAAAATCTTACACCAGACGGATCGCATAGATCCCTTTGCGGCATATGTTGCGGGTATTCTACCTACAGTTAGTCCTGAAAATACAAAAGAAGGTTTGGAAGAGTTAAAAAGAATTGAGATATTATATCCGGGAGTCTATTCAGAGCTGCTAATATATGCAGAAAAACATAGGCGACAAGAAGAAAATCCAAATAAAGATCCTAGAGAATTATTTGCCGAATTAAGAGATGATAAAGATGGAACTCAAGGTAGAGCGAAAGAAAGATTAATGAAGAAGGACAGCGAATACTATGAGTCTTTTGTTATTCCTGCGGTTTACGATCTTCTTAATCTTATGGGTAGCCTGAACGAAGAAACAGGAACAAGATTATTCTTCCAAGTTCACGATAATGCTGATTTTACAACGGCTTATGATACGGTATTAGGTGAGCTTACGGGCAGGCAGCAAACAAGATTAGCACATATTACTAGTAAGAACTCTAGAATATCAGATTCTTTATTATCTAAAAATACTAATCCCCACTTCCCTGTTGAAGTTCAACAAGTTATGGATGTTCATCTACGGAATATTATTGATGGAGCTGGCGTAAATGCCCACTTCCCAAAACTTTGGAGTATTCCCCAAGTAACAGAAGTTATGGACATACCTGAGATTGCTAAATTCTTAGTGTGGTCTCCAGATAAGTTGGCTGATGGTATCATGCGTAGTGTTGGACAAGATACTATGCTTCAATCAATGTTTAGTAAGACCTTTGGTATTACTGCTAATAATTCAAGACACACCCCCGCTCATTTAGTTATACAATTATTTAAGAAAGCACTTAATGATACAGCCCATCCCATTCTAGCTAATGATGATGGTACCTTGATTTCTATTACGGATAGAAAGAATTTAGACACAAGTTTAGATACACTAGAAGAAAAACTAGATGTTGTTTTGGGGCGTGCTTCTAGTAAAATAGATGGTGCCGATTCGTGGATGAACTTCTTAGGTAAGTATTCCCCAGATATAGTTCGTATTATCTATGGTACAAACTTAACTATGGCTACTATGATTGTAGAGAATATGATGAATGTTATGGATAATATCTTTGGCCGTCGAAGCCTAAGTGGGGTTATGGAATCTGTCTTAGCTTTACCCCGACGTTTATCTCCAGAAGTTCGTAAAACTGTAGCGAGAGATCAATCAGAAATCTTAAGAGCTTTCTCACAAGGCTTTGTTCCTGATTTCTCAACACCTTCTTCAGATATACGAAAGAGTTTTGGTGCGAAAGCTATAAAATGGTTAGGAGAACGGAATATGCACTTGGCTGGACATATTCATGAGATGATTGCTACTAGTAGGGCTATAATTTTTAGAAACTGGATTAGAGATAATCTGGATAATAAGAAACTGAACGAGGTAGCAAAAGTAATAAAAGATATAAAACCAACTGATAGAAAGAAGCTGAAGGCTGTAATGAAGCGTGTTGGTATAGCAACACCAGACACCGCTTTATTATCTTATCTAGTAACAGAAGGAATCTTTTCAGACCCCAATAAACTAAAGATGTTGAAGGAATTAGTAGATATTAAACCCAACGGAACCTATCACCTTGGAGAAATGATTCTTCATACAAATACGAATGAGTTAATAGATGGTCATATGAGAGATAAGATGAAACTAATTCAGGCCCTTAAGAGAGCCGAAAGAAGATTCATTGAAGAGGTTCTTGTTAATCCTAATCCCTTCGATTCTTATACAGGCAATGGTTCATGGGATACAATGATTGAAATCTTCCGACGATATCCAGTCTTATTTGCATCTCAACAGATCTATAGAAAAATGGCACGATTCAGCCCAAGTCGTATGGTGTTTAATTTAATTTCATACGCTATATTAGATATGATATATATGTCCTCTTTGATGTTAGCTGTAGGACATAGTTTAGAAGATTTGAGGGAAAAATGGGCAAAGGAACCTACGAAAACTTTGTTGATGTCAATGGCTAGATTACCTCACTTGGGTCGTTACCTTGGAATGGTCTCTGAGATGGTATCTATTATTGTAGGATGGGGATATGGTAGCGGTACTATGCAAGTAATCCCATTCGGTGCTACTCTAGGATATGGTGGGAATGCTTGGAAGATAGCCGAGCAAGGGTTTGATTCTAAAAAGGATATCGAACCCCATAGAGTAATCAATGCTCTAAGAGCCTTTGTCCCAGCAGAAATGAGAATTGTATTATATCAGATTCTAGGTGAAGACTATATGAGACAGTCTAAGGGTACAGGAAAATCTATTAATCACATGGGAACACAGGCAGCTACAAGCAATGTGGCTGATGAGAGATATCTCCTCAGAGAGATACTAAATGAGGTAGGAATTCTGGATTCTAATAGGTCTTCTCAGGATATCTGGCATCAATTACCCTACGATATGCAGGAGAGCTTCCTAGAGCAGCGGAGAGCCGCCCTAGCACCCAAAGAGTCTCCGACCCCGCCTGAAAAACAAAGCCCTCAGACGAGCCCTCCGGCCCCCTCAGGGCAAGCTAGGAGTACAGACCTAGTAGCTGCTATAGAAGAGCAACCAGTGAAACTGGCGATGCCCGGAGGACTGGCATAGAAATTAAAGTATAAGACAAATCTCTGGTTATTCCTGAACTGGGATGTACTGGGTAAACTCGATCATGATGACAAGAGAATCGACTAGGGGGTCACGAATTTACACGAGGGTAAGAACACATAATGGGAGTGTATCCCCCCCCTTACCCCCTTGCTCGAAAGGAGCAAAACCATGAGCATGCACAATGATCATAATGATTTCATCCTGATCTCTAAGAGCACTGAGACACAGTGTGCTTCCTTAGGTCTCGCAGTTGGAGCTGGCGATCTGCCGCAGTATGATCCTGAACGAGTAGTATGTAGGAAGGTCGTTGTTATTCAATCGAAGCTTAACGAGCGTCGGTACACGTACTCCTACATCCACAGATTCGATGGTGGAGAAGGTCTCTGTGACCCGATCCGCCTTCACGAAACGCACGTGTACTTTGGTGTCCGTGGCGATACGCTACAGGAACACCAAGGTTACGTTAGCCTTCATAAATGTATGAGTCAGATCCCAGTCTGACATTAGCCGAAACTCCCAGCAATGGGAGTCTACCGTGATTGTTCACACGGTACTGATGAGGCAGAACCTTACCCCCACCGCTCTTGAAAGGAGCAAACCAATGAGTACACTTGACATTACCGCATACGCATTCAAGATCCTGTCCGAACGCAACAGAGTGTTCGAACGGCTCGCCATCGAGAAGGTCGCCCTTGAGACTGCACAGAGGCATCTCGGAATGCCGCTTGGCGAGGCCGATACAAAGCGTCAGCAGATGCATGTTTTGTTCATAGCCGCCCTCCGTGGGATGGATGTGGAGAAGATGACGAGGACTCTCGCTGAGTACCACAAGGCACAAGCCGAGTTCGATGATGCCTATGCTCTCCACTGCGAGCTTCAGGAGAAGATGGATGCCAAGTCCATTGAGCTTGAGGCCTATAAGAAAGAGACAGACGATATAATCTTGGGCCTCCGCTTTATCGTGGGCGACGAAGATTCAGACCAATGGGCCGCCGAGTCTCTCCGCACCCAGTACAACGAAGGCACGCTTCACGCGTGACCTTTGCCGAAACTCCCATCCGTGCGATGCACGGGCCGCCGTGAGCGTCACGGCACCACCTCTTCAGGAGCCTTATCTATGGGTAAGATTCGTGTTGAGTTCTGCGTTCAATGCGGTCCCGTCGATGTCGCACTCTACCAAGAGTACTTCAAGGCCGGGGAGCTCATTGAGCACCAGCATGGAGATTGTGACACCGGTCACCGTCTTCAGGCTGAGCTCAAAGAGCGCTATGAATGCGTGAGGATTCTCTGCCGTCAGTGTGCCTACCATGAGGCACACGGCAGCGATCATCTCGTAGAGTAGCCGCCGTGCTCGCTACAACGTCCCTCTGTCGAGCCTTCGCGGTCGAGAGGGGCTTCATATTGCCGAAACTCCCAGCAATGGGAGTCTGTCGTGGATGAACTCACGGCACTGATGAGGCAGTTCCTTACTAGGAGGAATAGCATGCTTAGCTATTTCATTATTGGTGTAATCCTTATCATCCCAATCATTGGGCTGGTGTTGATTGCAATGGCACTCTGTACTGACTTCTTTGAGAACATCATCAAACGCAAGGATGAGAAGGAGTACTACAAGTACAGGGATCTTGATGATAACGATGAGCCTCTTGTCATCCACGGTCAGGGTGACTACCGCAAGGAGATCCGACCTAGCGACATAGATGCTTTTCGGCAGCGTTGTGGCAGTCAGCAGGATGGTGGCTGGGTACACCTCATTGACGAGGACCACGTTGAACGATTAGAAGAAATCATGGAGCAACGTATCCAAGATGAACAGGAATTCCCGCTAGACCGGGAGGACTGATCTCTTTCCGGGGACTTCACCATCCTAAAGCTTGACGGCCTTAGGATGGTTTCTTCGCGGTAAGCTAACACAAGGAGGTGTTTCATGTGTTCTTCTTAATGACTTTGGAAGTCATGAGGAGAGAAGGAAGAACACCCACCGAAGGGTGTACCTTGCTCTCTACAAGGTGTACGTGTATCGCTAAATAGGCGGGCGAAAAACTGCCTACTAATTGTCCCTCGTCGGGACAGAAAGGTTCTATTATGCGCACCGTTATGATAGACATCATAAGTCTGTGGGATGGTTCAACCCACAATTTTACCGCTCTCACGGATGAGACTGAAACAAGCACCATCCTTGAGACCGTGTTCTTTCGGCAACAAGACAATCACAAGGACATCTCCGGCTTACCCAGCCTGTGTGCCGGGGATATTATTTGTGTTAATGGCGAAAGGTTTCTTTGTATGAACATCGGCTGGAAGAGACTAACCCCTGAGATGTTCTGCCAGTGGTCTTGTTCTTCGGAGCTAGGCCGAATGAGTCTGGCGTGGCACGCGGGCGAGAAAATATAAACAGTTCTGAGGCAAGCTGCCAGCCTTCAATGGCAGCACATTGTCCCTCGTCGGGACAGAAAGGAGTGCTTTATGAGCACTGCATTCAAACCGACCGAGCAGTATCTGCTGCCCGGTCCTCCAAAGCCAGCACCAAAGCTGGCTAAGTGGGTCGTTCAGAACCTCCCTGAGGTTGTTGATACGATTCACTCGTTGTACAGGGAAGACAGCATGCCTAAGGTTAACGAGCAAGTTACCTTGTCATTGCTGGAAGACCGAAACTTCAAGGTCCAATTGTGTTTGATCTTGAAGAACTACAACGAGAAGGTGATCCCAAAGAAGTGGGCTCACATCTCGAAGAAGTACTCTGAAGCATGCCGGGACTTCTTTCCCGGTGGCTTTGAGGACTATCTTCAAGCGTCAATGTGTGACTGGAAACTCCGTGAGGTTCGTAAGTCTCACACCGCGAAGGTCATCCTTCGGCTGAAAGAGATCCACGAACCAGTGTGGATCAAAGAGGATATCCCGGTCATCAAGACATGGGTATTCCCAGATCCGCCTGATCTCTCCAGCGAGCAATTCGTCCCACGGATCACCCGTCGCCTTCAGAAGAAGGTCATCACATCTGAGATGAAGAAAGCATCTCAAGTGATGAGCAACGTTGCGTTTGGTTGGAACAACTACAGCCAAGCACTACTTGATCGCTTCAAGAGCAGTCCACTGGCTCAAGAAGACAAATGGGTGGACTGGCTCAATCATGCTGCTCATGAACTCGCTACCGTGAAGAATTGGAAACAGTTCTTCATCGCGTGGTACAAGTGGGAGTGGCGAATGCGGGCTATGGCAGTCACCAAGGACCGCCTGAACCCACAAGGGAATGTCCTCTCCCGCTCTTTGTTCCGGCTTGCCGAGCCGGTTGAAGTGGATGATGAGAGCTGGCCTTCACTCTTGTACTCTCTCAAGAAACGAGGTGTTACGAAGGACAACTATCGTGACATCCTCAAGGAGATGCAGATCTCCTCGAAGGGTGATGTTGAGACCTATGCCGCAGCTCTGGATCTTCTAGAGATGGAGGAGACTGGTAAGTCTTCTGCTCTCTGGGGCATGGATCAACGTGCCTCCCTGATGAGGCTGATTGTGATCTACCTTGGTATCCTCGAAGGATATCGAGATGTCGGTCTCCATCTGGAAGGCACTCCATTCGATGGGGTTGTCCTGCCTGATGTGTGGCAACAGGTGATCATCGACACGATCCTGAGGGATCCGGACCTGAAGCATCTCGACATCCACAACCCGGATGACCTGAAAGCTATCCGACCGCCAGTCAAGACGGTCGGTACAATGCATGGGTTCGGAGCAGCGGCCAACACTGCTGCCTACGGACTGCTGGGTCTTGACCCTATACGAGACGGACTGTGTATCACTTCACTCGAAGGACTGGATGCAGTCGATGAGCGTCTCGAATGGTGCAAGGTCTATCAGCACATTGTTGATGAGAACTGGACTCCAGTAGAGCATGTTGAGCATGCCAAGGAGAAGGCAAAGCTCATCATCAGCTCGATTGGTCGACGGTACTCATGGCTCAACAAGAGTACCTCGACACTGAGGAACCTGATGAATAACCGTGCATATATTGGAAAGGAGCTTCGTGAGAAGCCTCTTCCACTACCAGTAATCACTGGGCCGTTCGGTTTCACTCTCGATCCTCAACCTTGGCGGCGTTCGAAGCACAAGGTCGAGACAATCAAGAGCTCTCTCAATGGTCGTTCCATTGAGGGACGGATGATGCGAACCACGTATAATCCAACCCCTGACTTGGGAACAATGTACATCCACTTCATGGAGTCTTTGGAGACCCTGAGGACAACACTGTCCTTCTCCGAAGAGGTATCCCCGAACATCATCACGATCTTCGACAACTACCTCACTGACTGCAATGGGATGAGGCATCTTCCCGAACACCACACCCGAGCGTGTATCCAGAACGTGGAGCACTTCGAGGCCAACGGTTGGCCTCTCGAACTGTGGGCTGAAGCCATGGGTACGAGTATCCCCGCCCGAAGGATTGGATCCAAGGACATCAACCCGAAGTCCTGTTTCCTCGACGTTTGACATTTGACCAATCCCCCGGTCTACATGGTGTAGGCCGGGGGTTGGCAGAACAGGAGTATTACCATGAATGGTAATGGAGTATCATGGGTTGCTTTCCCAGCAATCCGAATGACCGATGGAAAGCAAGTCGGTCACATCGTAGTGATGAATCGCAAGACCTCACGGAAGGTGCGACTCATCCCCACCAATCCCACAGCACCCTCCAAGTGGTGGTTGTCCACGCCTGATTGCGAACGGGATAATGACGGCAAGTTCTGGTTCCCGAACGGTGGCGACGAGGCCCTCATCCCTGAGATCGTTGAGTCTTGGGGCATGAAGCCACTCGCAAAGAAGGATGCTATTAAGTTGAATAGCAACTTCAATCCTCGATCCTTTGCCAACATCGAGGTCACCAGTGAGGAAATGCTGGAGGCCTCACAGGGATTCGTCAAGAAGGTCGTGGTCAATTGGCCGATCTTCAAAGACGGACGGGTTACGTATGAGGAGATCTCTCTTGAATCTGAGATCTTCGTCACGCGAAGCGAGGCCGACACCAATTGGTGGGACAGCAAGTGGAAGCACCTGACAAAGGTGGTCTCACTGAATCGACCAAAGGCCGAAAGTCTGGTTGCGAGCGAGGATGAGATCCTCGATGCGATCATGTGATCTTTCTGTTCTGAGAGTCTCCGGGGGGCTCTCCTCATGCATCCTAAGGGGTGTGTGAGGAGAGCGTTAGCTCTTTTTTTTTGATCTCATTATGAGGTAAGGGTGGACCCTATTCAACGCAGGCTTCGCCGGTTCTTTAGATAAGTGGTGGTTAATTCAAACAGTTGTTTGATCTATAGTTGGGGCCATAAGTATACACGGGTATTCATAAGTCGCTGCTTTGTGACTCAAGGATAGATATATATAAGATTATTATTATAGGTTACCCTAGTGTACACCTAGGGTTACCTGTTAGGTTATATTATATTATTATTCACCTAATAGGTAAACATAAGTACTTCTATAGTCTTCATAGGCTCCTTCGGAGCACCTCGGGGGACCGGCTGGACATCCTTCGGCTGTCTAGCCGGTCAAGATATGTCGGAATCTGGGGAACTGAAGGTGTTGTCTTTACCGTAAGGACGCTTCAGGTCTGCTAATTTCCGATCAATAGAAGGAGCCACTATCATGGCTTTCA
>Ga0098035_1000898_pt1 | contig 14708 bp, 4 predicted proteins | sample 3_EtaG_FD_75046 | JGI IMG/M metagenome (GOLD analysis project Ga0098035, IMG submission 75046) | Marine viral communities from the Subarctic Pacific Ocean - 3_ETSP_OMZ_AT15126 metaG | ecosystem: Environmental > Aquatic > Marine > Oceanic | place: Pacific Ocean | collected 2015-01-07
AGAGAACGAAGGAAACTGTATAGCATATATAGAAAAGGTATGGTCATTCCCAACAGATGGTAAAGTTGGGCTATTTTCATTTGGGGAGAACTATGGAAGATGGCAGGGAGTGATAGAGTCGCATAAAATACCTATAAATTATATCACACCTAAAAAGTGGATGAAGTATTGGGAAAAGAAGTATGATATTAAGTTACCAAAGGAGAAGAAAGAAAGAAAACATAAACTAAGGGAGCTTGCATCATTACAAACAGAAACTAAAACAACCTTATGGAACTCAGATGCTATATTGATTGCGGCTTATGGGTATAGAATGGAGAATGACGAATGAAGAAAGTTACATTAAAAACAAACACAGATTTACATGAAGAACTAAAAGAATATGTTAAAATAGGAGAAACTCTTATAGAGTTAGGAGAAAAGCTAAGAGATAAAAGTTATAACGTATTATCTACATTCGCTACATATGGTGTAGAAGTTCCTGAAAAAAGAATAAAGAAATTAATAAAGAATAATGATATTAGTAGAAAGCAGGTTGAAGTAAACTAAGCAAACTTACCTGCTGACTTAGACAAACTCTCAAGGGACTGAATAACAGGATTTATCTGTTTTTTGGTCTTCTTGGGTTTTGTCTTAGCATATTTAGGCTTTTTAACTCCAAGAGGTTTAACTAATGGATATATATAATCCATCTTTTTTTCCATTTGTACTTTATCTTTATGTAAACCAGATTCTAATCCTATTAGAGTGCCAATACTTGCACCATTCCACATTCTTGGTGCTGTCATAAACAATGACCTACCTATCTGAGTATTTAATGTTCTTACAACATCAAATAGTTTCTCATTACCTCTCTTACTTGCATAGTCTTCATAGCCTGCAAGATACCCCCAAGGGTTCCTCTCACTCATCTCACCATTTGATAGTAAATCATAAAATCCAAACACATTACCTAACGTAACCATATCTGCTACAAAAGGGCCTCCTGCTGTCCCAATAAGAGGGCCTTTACCAAAATATGCTTTCTTATCCCCGCTAAGAGCATCTACAAAATTCTTTGCTCTTTCGTATGTATCATGCTGTACTAAATTACCTACATCAGTATTAGTTAATGGTGATAATACTCCATTTAGAAATGCATATAAAGTACCTAACCTATACAACCTCCAAGACTCCTTACTATTCCAATCACCTGCCATTACAGAATCTTTAGCTTCTCTTGCAATCTTATGCTGGTATTTATAAAAATTAACACCATAAGTCATAAACTGAAACAGTATGGAACCAGCAGGCCCTCTCATTATTTCTGGCTTAGCAAATGGAGAATATTCATAATGCAATTCCCTTACTGCATTTGAAGCGAATTTTGATGATTTTGCTACAAGAACTCTCTCAACAGCATCCTGTATAGTTTCGTCTTTTTTTAATTCTGTTTCTTTTCTATCAATAGCCCTTTTAACCTGGTCTTCCATCATCCCACGATTATTATTTAAATATCTATGATGAAGTGCAAATGCTATCTTAAATGTAGCTTGTCTATTGACCTTATTTTCAACAATTCTCATTGGAGTACCAGATTTTCTGGCCAACTCCTCTAATCCTTGAGTAAATTTTTGAGATACAGTATCATATCTATATGTAAGATGCTCCTTACCATTTTTATTAACTTTTACTACCTCAGGGAAAAGACCTAATGTATTTGTAAGTTCTCTCGCACTAGCAAAATATACACCATACTTCTGAGCTTCTTTAACAGCTACTTCACCTAACCCGCCTTGCAAATACTTAAACGCATCATAAGTTCCTCCTACTCCAAAATATACTAAGTTCTGTAATGACTGAGTAGCATTTCTTGCAGCACTTCTAAGGTTTAATCCCAGCTTTGACATAAACTCCCAAGAGGTAACTCCTCTTACTAAGCTTTTACCAAAACTTGAGTTTATATCTAATCCTAATAAAGAAGCATGAGTATCAAATAAATATGTAGAATAAAACTTAGCCTGTTCCTCACCCTCCTTACCTTCAAAATTCTTTAAATTTCTTATACCCTTTAATAATGACTTAGTAGTATTGCCAGCAAAGTTAAACATGGTTACATTTCTTATGTAATTATCCATAGTACCTATAACATCTATACTACGCCTTATATTCTTACCACCAGATTCTGCTGAATGGGTATGTTTACTTAACCTTAACTGCTCAGTAACTATATCAGCTATATTATCTATATAGTTTGAAAGTTTATCATAATCAACATCCTTAGATTTTGCTCTATCATAAATAGACTCTTGAACAACTTTCATTGTAGGTATAATATTCAAAGCTTCAATAGGGAAGTAATTGGGCTGTGCTTTCATTTCACTCTGTATTTTTTGAAGACCTTTCAAGACTCCTGCATACTTATCTCCAGTAAGTTTATTAGCTTCTTTTAATGCACCAATATATGCGTGCATCCCATTATTTAAATCCTTAAATAAAGGTTCAGCTATCTTCCTCCATTGGACAACAATATCATTAAATGGAGCATATCTTGCTCTGTCCCCTTCCTTTGTGCTTTTGATTAAATCTGGAAACCTAAATAGTTCATCAGCAATTTCAAAAATCTTAAACTGTTCTTCTTTACCTAAATCCCTTAAGTGAGTATTGTAATAATCTTCAACTGCTCCCCAATCACCTTCCATCATTAGCTCTTGGTATCTATTATACCTTTTCTGTAATGCCTTATGAGCCTTATTAACATTTTTAAATCCAGCTTTTTTCATATACCCTTCTGCTCTTGCATGCTCACCAAGCATATGAATAATTGTATTCATTGTCTGTTGGTATATATCCCTTCTACCTTGAAAGAAGTCATGCTCTCTTTTAAACTCATCAAAAGTTTTATTAGCATGATAATTTCTTTTTAATACTTCTTCCGACAAATAAAATAACTTAGCAATCTTACCAGTTTTCTTATTAAAATCTTTTTCAATTCTATTTACTCTATTTCTAAAGTGTTTCATTTTTTGATATGTAGGAGCATCCCCACTGTCATAACTTTGGTCAGTAACTGCTTCATAAACCTGCCTAAAGTATTTACCAGCATCCTTTTCTCCAACATTAAGCATAATGATACCATCTTTTTTAAACCACTTATCAACTATTTCATCATTTAGTTTTAGTATTTTCGGGTCGCAACTAGCAGTCATTAATAATCTCCTTTAACCACAGTTTAAATTTAACCAATTAGTCCTTGCTGCCTGTTTCATATCAGTAGCGCTTTCATTTCTTGATGATGTATTACCACCAAGTGCGTTAATATCTATATGAGCAGTGTTCTCTGCAGTAAGCATGTTTTTACCAGAATGTTTACCATAAAATATTAAAGCATCATTTTTCATAAAACCATAAAAGCTATTCAAATTCTTAACAGATTGGAGCCTACCTTTTCTATTTAACACCTTATAAGGTCTAAAATAAAAATCTGCCATTGTTTTTATATCATACATCTTACTAATGCCTGGAGGAGCTCCTCTCATACTTAAATAGTCTAATGAGATGTCGCTACCAGTCATCTGATAATGGTCTAATATCTCTTTATTTAAAAGAGAAACATTATCTAAATCAGTCTCTGAGATTTTAGGATATATATCTTCAAGACTTCTATAAAAATTATCTTGTGTTTGCCTTGAAGCATCGTCACCAACTAATTTAAAATCCATCGCCCCATTACCAAGACTTCCTTCAATGACTTCTCTAGCACTTCTTGGAATAGCTAACTCTTCAACCTTGGTTTGACCATAAGCAACTCTCATCTTATTAGTAAAACTATCAGATATAGCTTGGAAAATTGCTCTTTTCCTATCAATAGGCTGAGCTAAGAACTTCCAGGGTATACCAGTTTTTCTTGCGTAAGCCTTTAGCATAGGTACTTCTGGAACATCTAATTGATTAATAAAATTAAGACCAAGATTCATATATTTTTGTTCTTTTGCTATTGCCTTACTACCACCTTCAAACCCTGGTAAGTACTTACCTCTCTGATATGTAAAAGTAGTTCCTGATGGCTTAGGAGTCATAAATTTAAATAAGAAAAGCATACCTAACCCAGGCTCAGTAGCTTCCCATGCATCGTATCTTCCTTTAATGTATCTCATATTATCAGCAGCAACAATATCTTCTCTTTCATTTGGCATATAAGTCCCATCGTTGCTTTTAAACTTTCCCCAGTTTTCAGCAATCTTATATCTTGCATCTAATATATCAGTTTCAAACTGCTGAGCAAATGTATACTCTTTTGGGTCAAGAGCAAACCCAGTAAACTCTGTCATTGTTTGATGCCACATTACTAACTGAGCATATTCATTTGAATTAAATCCTTTAATCCTTATAGCCTTATTAGGATGCCTCCATGCATTATAGCTTAAAGTTCCATTCGCAAGAAGTTTTTGAACTTCCTCCTTCCTCTTTTCCCATGGTGTACTTTTAAAACTTATAGGCTTGGGATGTTTCCATTTTCTTGCTTTTTTATCCCACAAACTTAACTTTATAAAATCACCTTGCATTAAAGCTCGACTCATTTGATTTATAATAGATTTTTTTATTGAACCTGCAGCTTTTTCATCTATAATAACTGCCTCATTAACTCTATTCCTAATTTCTTCTAACTTAGATTTCTTTTCTACAAAGGTATCTTCCATATCCTGATTCTTATACTTCCTAGCAGCGAATATAGAATTTTCTAATCTATTTATTTTATTTTCTAAGACATTTAAATATGATAAAGTACTTGCCTGTTTTTCTATTTTATTAATAATAGATTTTGAAACTGCACTAACTTCATCACCATCTTTCAACCCCCTACTCCACATGTTGTCAAAATCTTCTCTAGCAAGACTTAATTCTTTTTTAGGTTTTTCTACAAACAATCTATCCAAAGATACCGCAGCCCATACTGCTCTATCATATGGTAATAATCCATCAGTAGAGCGCATCATGCCTCTATCAGTCATAAGACCAGGCTTAGGAAATCTTCCCTGCACATCAATTATTGGGTCTTTCTTTAGTTCTTTAAATCCATGAGCACCAAACAACTCGTCCAACTGTCCTACAGTATAACCCTTCTTCTCCAGTTTCTTATAAACATGCATATTAAGATTTTCAAGCACATCTTTATAAGCTTCAAATCCACTTTTAAGAGTCTCGTAGTCAACCTTCTTAGCTGTTCCACCGTCATAAATATCAGTAGATAACTGCAAGAAATTTCTATATGGCTTTACTACTTCTAATAATGCATCCTTTTGTATGTCAGATAATGTTACACTAGCATCTCTCCAATCATCAGACTGCCTGGCTCTTTTAGATACTTTAAAAACACCTCTCCATGAAGCTCCTTGTGAATCAGTCCATCCAGCTTTACCAAATAATAAGTTTTTCAAATAATCATCATCAAAGCTTTCTCTTTCATACCCATCCTTTGAGTCAATAATTCTCTGAGCATCCTTAGCTAATCTTCTGTCAATCTCTCCCCACATGCTATTATCAAAAGCAATTCTTGTGTCCTTCCATTTACCTATTACTATATTAAATCCTCTGGTTTTTAAGTCTTGGTCACGACCTTGATAGTGCTGAAGCCACTGTATAAGCCTTCTTGCTTTTACTACTGGGCCTCTCATCCAAGTAGCAGTTGCTGACTCTAAATTATAATCTACTAAAGAATTTGGATTATCAAGACTGAGATTTTCTAAACTAGTCTTCGGAGAATTATCTGTGACTGCTAGTATATTACCTGAATTTTTATTCCACTCCATTAATATATTATGAGGAGTGTCCCACCAGTAACTAACTTTATCGTAGTCATGGTCACCTTCAAGTCTAGTCCAAAAATCCTTAGTATTTACTTTAGCAATATTCCCATCTGTATTAAACTTTTTTAATCCTAATATTACTTTATCAGAAGATTTTAAAGAGGGAGTTCTATGATATACTACAGCAATTTCAGGGTCATTAAGGTCACGAATTACCTTCTCTTTCGTAAATTCAACATCTGTTGCTTCTTTAAGAAAATCTGTTTTCTTTAACCTTTGTAAGTAATCATATACCTTTCCAATCTGATTCTCATAATTTCCATTCTTAGTAAATTGAAATCTTTCTAACCTAGCTTCCATGACATTAAGGCCTAACTCTCTAATCTCTCTTTCTATTGCAGTTCTTTCAGCTCCTGGGGCGAGACCAGACCTCACTTCTTCTAATGCTTTTATTCTGTCTCTAGCAAGTCCTCTTATTTGTTTAACAAATGTATTCCATTGGACTATTTCATCAGGGCCCTTCTTATCATGGAGAATAATTTCTAAGTTCCTACCTATTGGCTTAGTTCTTGATTCAGCAGCTGCTTCACCTTGTCCATATGAATAAACACGCCTTATTCCGTCTGCATCAGTATGGAATGAAGTCCCCTTTAAAGCATCGGGATGTAAAGAGCCATCTCTATTATATCCAAAATAACCTGGAGCTACAACACTCTGTCCTCCAGATTCATTCATTGGACTAAACATCCCCATTTTTTCTATATAGTGATGCATCATAGCATTCTTCTGAGCTCTTCGCCATGGTAAAAACTGAGGATACATATCAACTTTCATAAATTCACTTATAGTACCATAGGTATTGTTATCAACGTCTTCAGTATTGATACCAAACAACAACTTTGATTCAGCAATCATTGCATCTATACTACCATTATTAAGGTTAACCCCTGCCTCATCGTGCCACCTATCAGTAGTCTTTCTAATAAGCCAATTAAAATATGCATCATTTAAATCCTTACCAACTAAATCTGCTCCCACATGCATAGGGATTCTAGCTGGTTTATTGTGTTGATTCCACATTTGTATACCAATAGCTTCAACTGGCATATTAATTGTTGTTGCAGCTTGGTTTGCTTCATAGGCAAGAAATTCAGGAATGTCAGCAAATCTTGACATATCAATTACATTATTCCTATAATGACTACCAAACCCTTTAGCAGCTGAACCAAATGTTACAACATCTACCTTATTCCTTGCTAAATACCCATCAAAATTAGAGTCCACTACAAACATTGTCTTGCCTAAAAAGGCTCTATTCCCACTATCTGAAAAAGAAATAATAGGCTTATTAGCAGTTGATTCAGTCCTAAAAAAGTCACCTGTACCAAGTTTTAAAGCTGTCATAAAATCTTTAGAGACTATTGATACTGAATTAAAATGACTCGTATCTCCCAACTCTCCAGGAAATGTAAATCCTCTTTCCCCTCCTTCCAGTTGTAAAATATTATACAAAGGATTACCTGCATCATCTTTTGCAACATTAGCGTTTTCAGCTACTAGTTGGTTTCTATAAGTCTCTAAAGCTGAAGAAGCATTAGGATGTCTTCCTTGCCGATTACCAGATAATGATGCTAAATCACTTTCATCTCTCACTAGATGCATCCTAAAATTACCAGTCGAAGCTAGCCTATCAACTACATTTAAAGCTCCCTCAGTATCGGAGCTTACCCCTATTGTATCTCTCCAAAAACTACTTATATCCCGAAGACCTTCTCTCCTTAACTTTAATGTAGTACCATTGGACATCAATCTAACTCTTCGCATAAAATCATGTGCAAATTCTTTTTCCCAAACCCATCCTTTAGAATTACTCTTAGTATTGCCGACTGTCTCCCAGAACATATCTCCCATTTTATTGTGACCAAAGACTACATGAAGCATTAAACTTAAATCACCACTAACATCTTTCTTAGCATCATATGGGTATCTATATAAATACTCACCTTCAGCAGGTGGAGGCCCAACAGTATCACCGTCTACTGTCTGTTGAGGTTTTCTATTGTCAACAATCCTACTCTTATCATTAATAACATATTTATCTAATAATTGATTTATCCTGGTACCAATATCTCTATTCCTATCTCCAATCCCACCTCGCTCAAGAGCCTTATATAATACTTTAACAAAAGCATCCGATAATTTATGTACTCCAGTTAATGGTAGATTCCCAGAGGGTTGAGCAACTCTTGGTATAGCTATCCCATAATCTAAATCACCAAATGTAGCTAAGAAATATCCATTTTGTTCAACATCTTTAGGGTCTACTGGATAATCTGTTTCCATAGTAATTCTTGCTTCTTTTTTAACTGCAACCTTATGTAGTGACTTTATAAATTTTTCCATAGTCCCTCTACTAGACCTTTGGACATTGAAACTATTTCCATCACTTAATCTATAATTAAAATCAACAAAAGCAACTTCGCCAAACAGCTCCTCTAATAAATCTGAAAGGTCATTTTTTCTTAGAGTTTCTGCTTCAGAAATCCCTCTTGAAGATTCAGCAAGTTTAATTCTTCTTACAGACTTTGTTTGGTTTAATGATTCCCATACTTTAACCATATCACTACCAAACTTTTCTTTATCTTTTTGAGGCATCTCTTTCCAGTCATTTTTATCATATGACCTGCCATCAATTTCTTTAGTACCTATCATATGGTCAATAATATAGTCTTCAAATCTCTTTAAAGTAAAGTCTCCACCATCCTTACCCAAAGATTCAAACATAACATCCATAGCATTATTATCACCAATCTCAGGTAATATGACTCCCCAGTCATTAAGAAGCTTGTCAAATGTCATTGATACATCTAAATCAGATTCATGTTTTGGTATAAAATCAATCTTATCTCTCTCAGTCATTAACCTTATCTGATACTCAGTAGTGAGAGGTTGTGTTATCATATCTATTTCGTGAGCAGCTTTATTTAGTCTATCTTTTAAATTTGGAGTGCTCTCTGAAACTAGCCATGCTCCATCTTCAGTATTAAATAATTTATATTTTTTAAGAACTTGTATTGCTCTTGTAGTATTACCAGCTTTATGAAGCACATTGTTTAATACATTACCCATGAAAGATTTTATTTCTGGGTTATTAGTTCCACCATGCATCTCCATTGTTGCATCTCTTAAAGATTCAAAAGAGGATACCATAGCACCTGACTCTATTGCCTTAAATTCTGTTAATAACCTAAACATGGCCTCGTGAGTCGGTAATGCTTGAACATCTGTAAATTTTAATATACCATGCCCAGTTGCATCATTCTTTATTAAAGGAGCTAGTGTTTCATTTATTAATTTTAAATAATCTCCAATAAGATAACCAACTGCCTGAGATTCTCCAGAAGCATCAGCTAAAGCTTTAAATGTTTGATAAAAAGATAAATCTGTATCCCGTAATCCAACCTCTTCTAAATTGTTAAAGGCTTTTTGCACTGTGTCTAAATTTCTATTTACCCATGATGAAAGTTCTACATCGCTCATACCACTAATTCTATCATGATGCTGTTTTATTGTATCTAGTTTTAATAATGTACTCTTTACATTACCAATATAGTCCTGAAGAACTACCATATTAAACGCAGGGCCAATTAATCTCATGTCTTGTAACTTTGTAAGTATAGCATAATCTTTTGGAGTTAGAGCAGTCCCATCATTTCTTGTAGCACTTCCTAATGTTTTTTCAAATGAATATGAAGCTAATCTATCTACAAATTGTTTAACATCAGCATCCCTATCTCCTTCCATCCTATCAAACCCACTAAATAAATTACTATCTTTAAATTTCTGTATTAATCGGTTTACCTCTCCCTCTCCCGCAAAAGATGTTGGAGCAGGTAATATATCAGACTGTTGGTTATAATTTACATCTCCTCTTAGTACCTGCAATAAATCACTAGCAAATCTTTGCGCTGGATTGTCAGCTTTAACCTGAACCTTCCCAGCATCTTGAACTATAATTTTTTCTGGTAACATACCTGCTTCAGGGAAGATTAAACTAATCAATCTCTTAACTTCCGTAGCATCTTCTCCGAACCTTGTATCGACTGGCCTTTGAGGGTTATACTCTCTTATCTTGCCAAGTTCAGTATAAGTTGTTTGTACAGCCTGTCTAAATAATGCACTTCTCATAACATCTCTATGAGTAGGCATCCCTATTGTAAGTAAATTAGTCTCATCAATAGATACGTCATCACCAAGGAATTGTTTTGTAAGAGCTAAATCATGTTCACCCATTATACCTCTATCAGTATCTTTAGAGCCAAAAATTCTTTGTTTCATTTTAGAATTGAATACAATCGGATTAGCCCTAGTTACAACTACTCTATTTTTTAATATACCAAAAGCACTATTATTATCACTGCCATCTCCTCTCCCACCAAATAAATCTAACATCCTATCTGTTCCTCTACCTCCAGCTATATCAGTAGCAGAATAGTCTATCTCTCTTAATATTAGTCTACCAGTCTCATTACCATTTGCATCCTTTTCTTTTCTAACTCTTGGAGCTTCATCAGATGTAAGTCCTTGCTCCATTGCTTCAATCTCATACATTTTTAAATATGCATCCTCAAGAGCATTCATCCATATTTCAATACTTTTCTTAGTATGAGCATCAGATGAAGCGTGAACTAAGTCAAATAAATCAAATCTATTTCCAATACCCTTATAAGAATTTGCCTTTGTTCTATATTCATCTAATGATTTAAAATTAGTATCCTTTAATTCAGCCATTAATGCTTGTACTTCTGCAACAGTAAACTCTTCATAAGACTTTACTCTTGTGGTCATATTATCTACATCTACTTCTTCATTTCTTATTTTAGATTCAGCAATACTATGAAGTACTTTAAATACCTCACCAGCTTCAATCCCTTCTTCCTGTAAGAATTTTGGTTCAACATCCTTACCAATAAAGAAATTATGGTTTTCTAAAACCTTAACAAGCTTAACCATATCATCATGTGAGAGATTAGGCTGGCCATGCTCTCTAAGAGTCTCAAGGTTATCTACAACATTTCTCCAGGCTGCATGGTCTAAGTCCATTCCAAGTGTCTTTAAATACTTATCAGTCTTCTCAAACTTTTCTGTATTATAATAAGGTCTGTCATCAGCAGGGAGTTTTACAGTTTTACCTTTAGCATCTTTATATTCGAGAGTTCTACCCTTCTTGGATAAGACAGCTCCAAGTAATGTATGGAATACTAAGTCTTCTACTGGAAGTTCACCCTTAAAATAAGAATTTAAAGTGCCAACATTAAATGCAAGAGAACCTAATATTACTCTCCTTGAAGAACCTGTTAAATCCTCCATTGCCTGTTTCCTGAATTGTGGCCACCAATCCTTCATAAAAGCACTCTCTAAATCCACCATCCATGTCTTCAGTTCTTTAGCTTTAGAAGCAGAACCAATGAAACCATCAAGGTCTTTATTCTCTGTAACGAACTTCTCTAATGAACCTCTCTTAGTTTTTAATGTATTAAACATTGACTTTTGGTCTTCCATTAAATTCTTAGCTCTATTAACTAATAATATCCTATCAGACTCCTTAGTAACATCAAATTTGCTCCACCTTTTCCTAGTTGATAAGCTCTGCTTCATCTTACTGAACCCTGACTTCAGAATAGACATATCATTACCACCAGGGACAAGTTTTACCATACCTAATGCACTACCTAAAGCTAACGCATGGCCTAATGTACCTAATGGAGCTAAATCAACATCTTCATTCCCTAAACTATTAAAGAAATTCATAGGAAGTTCTACTGCAGCAAACAGTAAAGCTTCTTCAGCTGCAGATGCGGCAATATTCCCCCATTTACCGTTACCAAATTTTAAAGCAAATACCTTATGTAAATCTGTTATAGGAGTATTATACTTACCTCCTATATATTTTCTAACTTCTTTACCAACTAAATCAACTGCTTTTTCAGAAACACCAAAAGCTCCTCTTGTCTCAGTAGTAGCTGCGCGCCCTAAATCTTCAAAAGATTTATACCTACCTGGAGATAATGTTTGAACCTGCTGACCAGGCCACAGCTGTTTCATATTAGAAACCTTACCCCTTATGATAGTATCTATTGTTTCATCAACATTCTTAACATATGCAGTTCTTAATGATTGATTGCTAAAGAACTTAGAGCCTTTCCATGTGCCCATTTTGCCAATAGCATTAGCACCTTCCTTAACTAAATCAGACTCTTTAATCCATTTGGTAATATCATCTGGCCCCATACCTTTAGATGCTGCCCAACTAAGAAACTCTTTATCACCCTTTAAAATACGAACAACATTATCAGTATATTTAGCAGTGGCAACCTTAGACCCCATACCAATAGTTTTACCAGCCTTATCAGCAACTTTAACACCCTTTAATCCAATACCAGCAACCCCTCTAGCCCATCCCATAGGCAGCATAAATCCACCAACAGTACCTATTCCACTAGCAACTCTCTCTCCAAAAGTTCTTGGTTGTAAAGCTCTCCAGGCTTCCTGACCTAATGTTTGCCTAACTCCAAGACCAGCAAGTCCAAATGTAGTAGTGTCAAAAGCTGCCCACATTCCCTTACCGACTGCTAGACCTAAATTACTTTCGTAATCAAAATCTTCTATATCAAGCCATTTAGGTACTTCTCCAGTTTCTAATGATTCCCATAAACTGCCAGTAGCAGCAGGAGATGCTCCCCCTAATTGTGGTTTAGTTTGTGTAGTGAATTGCTCTCTTGCTCTTCTATCGAAATCTTCCTTGAGCTTGAGAGTTAAGTTGTCTGATGCTAATGCCATATAATATTATAAGAAACTACTTTGGCATCGTTTCCCAATCATATACTCCACCTTCACCTCTCACCCGAGTCCCTCCAATACCAGATGCAGCTTCAAAAGCTCTTCTGAAAAAACCCTTTTTTGATTGAGCTTCAGCATACTTTATATCTTTAGCTAGCTCCACAAGTTTATTATAATCAAGACGATTCCCCCCATCTTCAACGGTTCCATACATTTCCTTCGCAAACTGTGGGTTAAGTTGTTTCCAAAACATTGAGGACACATCACCCTCCAAAACATCTTGCACAGTTTCATAAGGAAATTTTTCTAACATATCAGATAATTCTTTAATATCAATTTCTGCAGCCATTTCAGTAAAACCTAAATCTAATATTTTCTTTTTAGCAGCAAGTGCTGCTGTAGTATGATGTTTCTTTTGTGTTTTCGCAATTCTATTAGATAAATCCAGTATTTCATCATCATAAATATTAGAAGTACTTTTTAGTCCTTTTAACCTATCATTTTGGTCTCCAGATAAAACTCCAGCAGTTATGCCTTCTTGCATTACAGATATTTCATTAAGGACTTGCTGTTTTGCAAATTTCTTTTCTTCTAAGGATGCATTAAGTAAATCGAGTTCTTCTCCAACAGTCTTAACCTCTGGATAAGAAAAAACATCCATAGATATTCTTTGTTTTACTGCTTTCTTAATACCTTCTTCAGCTTCAGCAAATAATCCTATATCAGACTGTATATCATAATCTTTCTTAGTAAACTGCATCATTTCTTTACTAATGTTAAAGTCATTCTGACGAACTTTCATTGCTGATTTAATTGTAGTCCTTACACCTTTACCAGTCATTCCAAGACTTGTAAATGGTGCATAAAACCTTTTTTGATATGAAGTTAATGCATCTGGGTCAACATCAGCTAAATCTAATATATCTCCTAACTCAGAAGCAAGACTTACAAGCGCATCAGAATCTTTAGTTTCGTAATGAGACCATATTGCAGTTGCTATTCTTGTAGCATCTGTATTACTCCACCCTTTATCGTGAATCGTCTCAACAGCATCGGTAATGTTATCAACTCTATCCTCACCCTCTCCACCAGAATAAACTGCTCCAAGTCCAGTCTGTGTTAAAAACTCGGAAGCCACTTTACCTGCTATTTCATCATTAGCAGTCTTAGCAAGTTTCAAACTTTCACTTGCAATCTGTATATCCTGCATCTTTTTTTGCTGAGCATACTGCATCATAGCAAGAGATTGCTGCACCCTAAACCTCTCTCTTTCCTGTTGAGAGGATAGAATCATATTTAAACCCTGTAAAAAATTTGCTTCTTGTGCCATAATTATAATCCTATATTTTTACCTAAATACCAACTATCTGATTGTTTTTTAAATGCTTTCTTTTGTAAAGTTGCTCTCTTTATAACTCCTCCAAGTCTTGACTTTTCTCCTTCATACCACTCCTCAATACCACCCATCGCTTTACCAAGCTGACCTAATAATCCTTTTTCAGTATTCTCAAATCTTTTCCATATAGAAGATTTCTTTTGAGTAACTCCTGCTGATGTAACTAATCCACTTTTCTGAATTGCTGTATTTAATTGCTGCCCAACTTCTTCTTTTTGAATCCCAAGACCCTCTGCCTTTTGCCCATACTCAGCTTTAGCAACTTCTATCCTTGCATCTTTAGTAGGGTCTAGCTTTTCAGCAGCTTCAGTCGCTTCATCAATTTGTACTTGTGATAGCCTTGCCTGAGAAGCAGCCTGAGCATTACGAGCCTTGCCACCTGTAATAGATTGTATTCCACCTAATACTGCTGAGCCTATACCAGCTACTGCCCCAAGGCCTGCTAATGTTATCCCTAAAAATTTCTCCTCCTTACCAGTATAAGGATTAATAGTACCAGACCCTATTGAGTCTACAAGCTTTTCCCCTTTAGCTCCATACATATTCATTAATTGTTTTTCTTGAGGATTAACATGCCAATCAGAACCTGGTATTACGTGCTTTGTCGTATGCATCTTAGTATCACCAAAACGACCTAATGCCCCTTCTGATAAATGATTATCTGCTAATGTTTTTTTATATGCCAT
>Ga0098035_1000902_pt1 | contig 14667 bp, 19 predicted proteins | sample 3_EtaG_FD_75046 | JGI IMG/M metagenome (GOLD analysis project Ga0098035, IMG submission 75046) | Marine viral communities from the Subarctic Pacific Ocean - 3_ETSP_OMZ_AT15126 metaG | ecosystem: Environmental > Aquatic > Marine > Oceanic | place: Pacific Ocean | collected 2015-01-07
ATGGTAAATCGTATGGAAATGGCACTAGAAGACATGAAAGATTTGAAGGGACTGAAGGAAGAAATTCATGATAAGAAGGAAGAGTACGAAACGCTGAAAGATAAGATTAGGAAGATTGAGAAGAAGAAAAAGGAGAAAAAGTAATGAAAGAAGACTTGATGGGTGATATAACTGCAGGGTGGAGTAGACCAAAAATGAAGTCTGCTCTTTTAGAAATGCTTCCGTATTTGACCGATATTGATTTGAAAGATTTTATATATTCATATCAGAAAGAACTTGAACGAAGATACGAAATACGTAGGAAAAAGTAATGAATGATATAACTGCAGGGTGGAGGTGATCAACAATGGATGATGCAATTTTTAATGACTTGCTGAAGAGCACAAAAGATATGGTGAAACATGCCAGAGGTGAGGCGATTCAGGGGGTGACTGTGAACGAAGATACGAAATACGTAGGAAAAAAGATGGATAGATTAACAGAACTGATGGTCATCACAATGGAAGAGTGTGGCGAATTGACTCAAGCCTGTTCCAAAGTTTTGAGAAAACAAGATTTTGAAAAGCGGAAGTGGATGAGAAAAGAAGTTCTTGAAGAATCTAAAAAAGAATTGACTAAAGAAGTTGCTGATGTTTTGTGTATGATAGAACTGCTGGAAGAAGAGGGTTTGGTGAATTCTGTAGACCTTGCTGAAGGAATCAATTCCAAAAGACGAAAACTTGCAACTTGGAGTGGTCTTGTTACTGAACAACCTCTGGGAGAGCCGAGAAGGTGGCAAGATATTATACTTGAAGAATAGGTGATTAGTGTTAATGGCAGCACACGAGACTCCAAATCTTGAAGTAAGGGTTCAAATCCTTTATCACCTGCCATAGGGCAGTAGATTAGCTGGTGAAATCGCCACTCTGATACGGTGGAGATCGTTGGTTCAAATCCAACCTGCCCTACCAATGGAGCAGTGGGTGAGTGGCTTAAACCAGTTGATTGCTAATCAACCGTATTCTAATAGAGTACCGAAGGTTCAAATCCTTCCTGCTCCGCCAAACAGGGGAATAGTTCAGCTTGGTAGAACGCTTGCTTTGGGAGCAAGAGGTCGCAGGTTCAAATCCTGTTTCCCCTACCAAAAATGGAGATATTGAAATGACTAGTATGTTTGAAATTCCAATTCGGGTGTTCTGTACAGAATGCTCTGAATGGATAGATGAGATTGATGTGGAAGTCACTGGTATAGAAGAAGACTTCCAAGGTAGAGATGTTCTGGCCTTTGTGTGTCCAGACTGTAAGACAGACCAAAAAGGTTTCAGAGTTGGATAAAAAAAAGACTTGACAATGTTCTGGGGATTCTATATAATAATAGTTAGAAAGTGAGGAATTATGAAAACACTAACTGAACTCAAAAAATTTGACGCCGTACTTCGTATGAGTCGTTTCTCTACTAAACGTAAAGGTAATGACAAGAAGCGTTTATCCAAAAAACTCTGTCGCAAAAAGGTAACATGGGCATAATGAAAAATGAGCATATAGATCATCTTGAAGAAAAAGATGAAAATCTTGCTACACGTAGTTGTCCTCAGCACGTGATTGATGAAGAATTAGCAGATGCTGCAAGGCAACGTACAAGAGATTTGAGACAAATGGAAATGTACGATGATGAATGGATGAACTGGAGCGGTCTACGGTGAGCTACTCACGCTGGATTGACTCCGATTTTTATACCTTCTGGTGCAGTTCTAAAGCAAAGGAAAAAAATGATGAGGAATTTGCTTGTTATTTTTCTATTGACAACTGCCCACATTTTAGGTATACTGAAGTTAAGGAAATGATAGAAACTCCCGAATTGATGCGGGATAAGGTGGTGTATCATTTGAATGAAAATGATATCCAAGAACTTCTGACCTATATGGGTCAGTTCATTGCTGATGTAGATCAGCATTATTTTGATAAACTCTCTAATAAAAGAGGTGGACAATGACTGCAGTAATGCGAAGATTGGTGGTAGAAACCGTGATTCCCAGCAATTACAAATGGATTGCTAGAGATCAAGATGGTTCAATTCATGCATTTGAAAAGGAACCAAATCTTGATTATGGAACAAACAAAAATCCCTATGCATGTGATATGTGGGATGTATACGAAGGTGAAACGATGCAGGTCAGTTCAAAGACTGCTGTATCTGCTGCTCATTTAACTGAAGAGTTAGGTGATTGGCGCGACTCCTGTAAGGAGCTAACTGAATTAGCGAGTGCCGACAATGTTAACGAATGAATTTATACTCAAGTACCGCAACGTAGATGAAAAAGACTACCGCGGTACTAAGGCAGAACATCTTTGGGAAAATGGAATTCGGAGACATATTAGGAATCCGTATCTCATTTGTAAAGATGGTTTCAGGATGTCTGTTCAAGCATCTGAGACTCATTATTCATCACCGAAAGGTTTTGCAGATAAGTATTCAGAAGTTGAGATAGGATATCCAAGTGATATGGAAAGTCTGATTATGGATTATTGCGAGGATGATGAAAAACCTTGTAATACTGTTTATGGTTATGTCCCTGTTGAATTGGTTGACAGGGTTATTGAAAAACATGGTGGCATCGATTTGGATGCCATCGAAACAATAAAGGATACATGAGTCCTATGAAGCGTGCTCGTCGCGAACGAGCAATCAAAAGACATGAGAGCACCATTGCTTCTCATGAAAAGAGCCAAGAGCTCACCAAACGTATCTTGGAAGACAAAGAGTTGACCAAGAAATTCTCTTCCGATGAAGTTGAAAAACTTCGCCAAAAGAAGCTTGAGAGAGCTAAGTCTTGCCTGGAAAAGACAAAAAATAATCTCAAAGGCTAAATTTTTGTCTTGACAAACCTCTCTCATTTTGAGATAATATAATTAAAGAATGAGAGAGAAACCTATTTCGGAGTGAAAATGTCCCTAACAAATACAAAATCATTACTGGCCAAACTTCTGGCAAGTGAAAATCTGACTGTTGAACATGGAAACTATTCCACTGCTTCAATGGATGTCAAGAATCGTGTCCTCAGACTTCCAATCTGGAAAGAGATGAGCGGTTCCTTGTATGACCTTATGGTTCTTCATGAGGTTGGACATGCACTTTACACACCAGAAGATGGATGGCATGAATCAGCATCTAACAAGGGTGCTGGATACAAGTCATTCCTTAATGTTGTTGAGGATGCACGGATTGAGAGAAAAATCAAAGACAAGTATCCAGGCGGACGCAGGGCGTTTACTGATGGATACCTTGATTTGATGGATAAGGATTTCTTTGGAATCAAGGGCACTGATGTCAATGAACTTGGATTGATTGATAGAATCAACCTGTACTTCAAGGGTGGATTCATTCATGACATTGAGTTCTCTGCAGAAGAATCAGAGTTTGTTGAAAAAGTCAGTAACACTAGAACTTGGGATGATGTTGTCCGAGTTACTGATGAACTTTATGAATATGCTAAGTCTGATGAGGCTAATACCGATATGTCAGACCATTCCTCAATGTCTTGGGGCGATGGCGAAGAGGGTGAAAAAGGTGAGGGTGAAGAAATGGATATGGGAATGGAGGGCAACGAGTCTTCTGATTCCCTTGAAGACTTCATGGATGAGATGAAGAAGCGTGGTCTTGAGGCCGGCGATGAAGAAAAAGAAGAAGATGAGTCTGGTGGACTGACTGCTGAGAATGAGGGTGAAAACTCTGATGGAGAAGGTGAATCAGCTGGTGATGAGTCTGCAGAAGATGGAGAAGAATCCGATACAAAATCTTCTGGTGGAGATTCTGAAATAGATGGTGATGAAAATTCAAATCCTTCTGGAGAAGGTGCTGGAAGGTCAAAGAGTCTTGCTGAAGAAGATAAGTTTTTCACTCCTGGCCCATCATCGGTTACTGACAGAAACTTCAGGGAACGTGAAGGTGAACTGGTTGAGGATGATGGTGTATCTTCAGTAGATTATGCTAATATGCCAGTTGCTAATACATCAAAGATTATAGTAGACCACAAAGAAATTCACGCAAAGATTTTCAATCATTATAATTCTACAGGTGAACGGCGAGCGACTGATGAATTGCGAGATGAGTATAAAAATGCAACTAAGAAATTTGTTGAGTTTCGTAGTAAGAACAAAAAGACTGTTGAATATCTTGCAAAAGAATTTGAAATGAAGAAAGCAGCAGATGCTCATTCCAGAACGGCTACAGCTAACTCTGGAATCATTAATACAAGTATACTTCACACATACAAGTATAATGAACATATCTTCAAGAAAATTAATGTCACTACTGACGGCAAGAATCATGGTCTGATAATGGTAGTTGATTGGTCTGGTTCAATGGGAAACAACATTAAAGGAACTATTGAGCAGTTGATGGTTCTGGTGATGTTTGCTAAGAGAGTCAACATACCTTTTGAGGTTTACCTGTTTTCTGATACATATCCTTCAGAAATCCGTGGCAATGATAATTATAGAGATAATAGATATCCTGAGTGGACTCATAAGGATGGCGGCAAGAATGATGATTTGATGATTAATCCATATCATCTTCTGAATGTATTTTCTGGAAGAATGAGAGCGAATGAGATACATCAGGCATACATCAACATGACGGCAATTGCTACTGCATACGATAGAGATTATTATGGATACTATCGGTATAGGACTTGTCCTTCAGAATTGAGTCTTGGTGGAACCCCTTTGAATGATTCACTTCTGACAATGCATACTCTACTTCCAGAGTTCAAAGCAAAGAACAATGTTCAAGTTGTAAATCTGATTTATCTCACAGATGGCGATTCCGCCGGTGGTGAATATGTTTGGAATCGCAGAACGGTTGAGAAAAAGAATCATAGTGGTGAAACAGTTATGGTGAATGAAGAAGCTCGTAACCTAAGAATGGGATACAGCTGGAGAAGATCTTCTTCAAAGGAAAAGGTTTTCATTCGTGATACCAAAACTAAAAAAGAATATCTCATGGAAAATAGTAATAGTAATTCTTTCAGTCGAAATGCTATGACTAATACTTTGGTAAAAGTCCTTAGAGATGCACATGGAGTTAATGTTGTAAATTTCTTCATTATTCCTAAAATCAATCGGCATCAGGTTTCAGAATTTGTTGACCGTACAGATGAAGATAGAATGAAGACCACTGAAAAGCTTCACTCTCTTTGGAGAAAAGAAGGCCATCTCATTGGTAAAGATTATGGTGGATGGTCTGAGTTATATTTGATTCGTGGCGGTAAGGCCCTTGATGTTGTAGAGACTGAATTCAAGGTTTCAGAAGATGCCAAGAAGGGTGAGATCAAGAGAGCATTCTCAAAAATGAACAAGAACAAGTTGAAGAATCGTCTTCTACTTTCCAAGTTCGTAGACATGGTGGCAGCGTGAGGTTGACCGAGCGGTTAGGTGATGGTCTGCAAAACCATTTAGGGCAGTTCGATTCTGCCACCTCACTCCAAAAAATATTTCAGAAAAGACTTGACAAACCTTTGCCGATTTGAGATAATATAATTGAACAGTTGAGAGAGAAACCTTTAAGGAGTTGATTATGAAATTGACAGAAACAAGAAAAGCTTTTTTAGAAGCAGCAATAGAAAAATATGGCAGTGAAACTGTCATTAAACGTAGTGATATTGAATCATTAGTAGAATCCAATGAGTTTGGTTTTCCCTATTGGTTCACTTGGGTCGCTGCTGGTGGAATTTGGGACAAAGATCTCAAGCGTGGCGAATATCGTCTTCCAGAAACTTCTACTCCAAAATCTTTTCCAAGAGAGAAGTTTGAGGATTTTGAAACTGGAGATCCAATTGGTGGATCGGCGTTGACGCCAAATGTTACAGTTAAAACTGTTTCAACTGAAATATCAACATCAAATGAGGAAGCTGTGGAAGAGTCTATAGTCGCATACCATAACCCTACTGAAAATTTGGTTCCTTCAAAAGATCCATTATATGTTCCGTTTGGGCATTTTAATGATGTTTATAGTATCATTAAGTCTGGAATGTATTATCCAGCTTTTATTACTGGACTTTCTGGTAATGGAAAAACCTTTATGGTTGAACAGGCTTGTGCGAAAGCCAAGAGAGAATTTTTCAGAGTCAACATTACAGTTGAAACTGATGAGGATGATCTTCTTGGTCACTACGCACTGATTGATGGTAATACAGTCTGGCAGGATGGCCCAGTTGTTAAGGCCATGGAACGTGGTGCGATTCTTCTCCTTGATGAGATTGATTTGGCATCTTCCAAAATCATGTGTCTCCAGCCTGTACTGGAAGGTAAAGGTGTGTTCCTTAAAAAAGTAAATCGGTTCGTTTCCCCCTCAAAGGGATTCAATGTTCTGGCCACCGCCAATACAAAAGGTAAGGGGTCTGAGGATGGTCGGTTTATCGGAACTAACATCTTGAACGAAGCGTTCCTTGAGCGTTTTCCAATTACAGTTGAGCAGGAGTATCCTACTGTTTCAGTAGAGAGAAAAATTCTTGACAAGGTTTTTGTAAGTCTTGATGTGGATTGTGGAGATTTCTCAGAACGGCTTGTTACTTGGGCCGACATCATCCGTAAGACCTTTTTTGAAGGTGGGATTGATGAGATAATCGCCACACGGCGTCTGGTTCATATCGCTAACGCATTCGCCATCTTTGGTGACCGTAAGAAGGCGATTGAAATGTGTATCGCTCGTTTCGATGAGGATACCAAAACTTCATTCATTGACCTTTATTCCAAGGTTGATGCTGAAGTCTCTGAGGCTATGGCCAAAGAGGCAGCAGGTGAGGGAAATCTCATGACTCCAGATACTAGTTTAGTTGATGAGACTAGCGATTCAAAGGACTTGACACCCTTCTAAAATGTGGTATACTAAATATAGTGGTAGTGAAAATCCAAATGCGGTGAAGGAGAAACACCGCTGATACAAAAAATCTCCATCACTGCCACTTTTTTTTAAAATGTTCCAGTGAAAGGATTTTGACATGGACAAAGTTATTAATATATTCAAATGGATTGTATCTTTTTTAATGGTAATGTTCGGCATATTAATTCTGGATCAGAAATATTCAGATTTATGCTGGGCTGTGGGTTTCTTATTCTTTGGATGGAAACTCTTTGAATCAACCCTTCCAAAATACGAGAGATATGTACGAGACTGATACTTTTGAGTTTACCTTTAGTAGTGGTAATAAAATTGCCAGAATTGAAATTGGACAAGATAAAGAATTATTCTTATCTGATGTGCTTGAAGCTGTGCAAAATATTTTAACCGTGGGTGGATACACTTATGTAGATGAAGTTCGCGCGGTAAATTATGGTGAAAGATATAATAAGATATTCTCTTCAAATTCAGAAGATTCTGATTGGAATGAAGAGATAGAAGTTCCGCCACCAGAAGAAGATATCTTTAAAAAGATGACTTATGAAACTATCACAGATGCTGGTATGGATACAGCAAGTGCAATAAATTCTAAGGAGATGAATGGAAATTGAAGTTAAAATTGAAGAACTACGAAAGAAAAAGATTTTCGTAGCCACACCTATGTATGGTGGAATGTGTCATGGTATGTATACAAAGTCCACGGCTGATCTTGCAACTATTTCAACTCAATATGGGATGGATCTTAGATTTTTCTATCTGTTCAATGAGAGTCTTATTACGCGTGCAAGAAATTATCTTGTAGACGAATTTCTGCGCAGTCCGTATACACATTTGATGTTCATTGATTCGGATATTCACTTCAATCCAAATGATGTTTTGACCTTGGCCGCATTGGACAAGGATATTATTGGTGCACCATATCCTAAGAAATGTATTGCTTGGGAGAAGGTAAGGAATGCGGTTGATGCTGGATTGGCAGACGAAGACCCAAATGTTCTTGAAGAATATACTGGTGATTTTGTTTTTAATCCAGTTGGTGGAACAAATGAAATTAAGATAACTGAACCTGTAGAAGTTCTTGAAATTGGAACAGGGTTTATGTTAGTAGCTAGGCATGTCTTTGAAAAATTCAGAGATGCTTATCCGCAATTCAACTATAAACCAGATCATAATAGGTCTGAAAATTTTGATGGTTCAAGATACATTCATGCGTTCTTTGATACTGTCATTGATTCCGAAGCATTTGCTGGTGATGGTTCTCAGGGTAGCGACCGATATTTATCAGAAGATTATATGTTCTGTCAATTCACTCGTAAGCTTGGAATTAAAACTTTTATGTGTCCTTGGATGAAACTTGGGCATGTGGGAAGTTACGTTTTTAATGGTACACTTCCATCGTTGGCTAATCTTGATTATGCATCTCATGGTGCTGATATGGAGGCCCGTCCACATCTTGTAACTAAGGAAGAGGAAGCTGCTATTGAAAAGGAAGCGGGTAAAAAGCTCTCTCGTGCGGAGCGGAGAAAAATGGCACGAGATAAGAAGAAAAAGAAGAGTTGACATACTGCTAAACTATGTTATAATAATTATATAATCTGAATAAGGAGCTATATTATGCGTTTATCTGAACAAACCGTTTCCTTACTTAAAAACTTTGCGAGTATCAATCAGAACTTGCAGTTTAAGTCTGGAAACAAACTTCAAACAATTTCAGCACAGAAGAATATTCTGGTTAATGCTGAGGTTCCAGAATCCTTCCCAAGTGATTTTGCGATTTATGATTTGAATAAAATGCTTGGGGTAATGTCTCTATTTCAAGATCCAGAATTAGAGATTGGTGATAAGCAAGCACTGATTGGTGGAAAAGTAAACTATATGTTTGCTGACCCTACAATGATTGTGACTCCACCAGAGAGGGAATTGGCATTTCCTGAGCCTGAAGTTAGTTTCACAATGTCTAATACAGATTTTGTCCAAACTACTAAGGCGGCCGCACTGTTAGGTCTTCCTCATGTTTGTGTAGTGGGAGATGGTTCAAAAATTACACTAGGATGCACAGATGTCAATAATTCATCTTCTGATGATTTTGTGACTGAGGTAGGGACTACAGATATGAATTTCTGTATGGTGTTCAAGATTGAAAATTTGAAATTGTTTGCTGGTGATTACAATGTTGAAATCACTTCCAAAGGTATTTCTAAATTTTCTCACACTTCTATAAATCTTCAATATTTTATTGCAACTGAAGCTGATTCTACATTTGGAGGATAATGCAGAGAGATGATTTTTTGTGGGTGGAGAAGTACAGACCCCGCACAATAAAAGATTGTATTCTGCCAAGTGAGTTAGAAGAATTCTTTTCAGAATTCATAGAACAAGGTAAACTTCCCAATTTGATTTTCACAGGTCTTCCTGGCAGTGGTAAAACCACAGCCGCCAAGGCTCTTTGTGAACAGACAAATACAGATTACCTTATGGTCAATGGTTCTGATGAGGGCAGAAATATAGATACTGTAAGAACTACATTGAATCAGTTTTGTAGTGCTGTTTCAATGACAGGAAACCGCAAGGCCATCATCATGGATGAGGCCGACTACATGAATCCAGATTCCGTTCAACCCGCACTTAGAGGTTTCATTGAAAAATTTGGAAATAATGTCTCTTTTCTTTTTACTTGTAATTATCCTACTCGTATTATTGATCCCATCCATTCCCGTTGTGCTGTCTTTGACTTCTTTATTCCAGTAAATGAAAAGCAAAAGATAGCAGAAAAGTATCTGAAAAGATGCTGCGAGATTCTAGATGAGAATGAGATTGAATACGATAAGAGAGTAGTTTCAGAACTTATCATAAAACACTTTGCAGATTTTCGTAGAATTCTGAATGAACTACAGAGATATGCGGCAAGTGGTAAAATTGATATTGGAATTCTTTCTACAATAGAAGAAGTCAATGTCAATGAGTTGGTGAATTATTTAAAAAGTAAAAAGTTTTCTGAGATGAGAAAATGGGCCAATTCCAACATGGATACGGACATTGCTCGTGTGTTTAGAAAAATGTATGATGTTTTGAATTATCATCTTAAGCCACAGTCTGTTCCTCAGGCTGTTTTAATCATTGCTGACTATCAGTATAAATCAGCATTTGTAGCAGACCAAGAGATAAACTTGGTTGCATGTCTTACTGAGATAATGGTGGAATGTGAATTTAAATGAACGATTGAAAGAACTGGTAGATCCTAAGACACAGCTACCTATGATGAATCCCGAACAATGGGCTGTTATGCACAGGGATTTCACAAAAGATGAAATTAGAGAAGGGCTTGCCAAATTTATTATTGAAACCAAACCCCCCTATCCTCGCAAAATATCCATTCAGAATCCCCAACAAGCTGATAATAGATTTTTTGAATTATGTACTTTAGATATGGACAAGTACATTTCCCCAAAAGACCAAACTAAAGATGTACTTGAGAAATATGATGATTATCGTAGACCTTTTAGTTCTCATGGCCTTGGAGTAATTGATTGCGGAGCTGAATACAATATCATAAGTGACTATGATATGTACGAAGAGAGAATGAAATGCGGAAGTCACACCACGCCGTCTCCGATGGATGTCTGGACAAAACATGAAGATAAGATGGCCAGACTTTTCAAATACTTTTACAGACTCGGAAATAATGAATTGACTATTCAAACATACATAGGGGCATTTAGAATTGGAAGTTATTTAGCAACTCAGTTTAAACCTCCAGTTGCGAAGGCTATATATACTATGACACAAGCAAAGAAGGTGTTAGATACTTCTTGTGGTTGGGGTGATAGATTGACTGCATTCTATGCAAGTCCAAAGGCTGAAACGTATATTGGATGTGACCCTAATGGAGATACTTGGGTTAGGTATCAGTATATGTGCAGACGTTATGAAAAATTACTTGGGCATGTTGGTGACCCAATCAAGATTTTGAATGATACTTGTTTCACCAGTAGAGGAAAAAAGACAGTAACTATTTTTAGATCTGGTGCTGAAGATTTGCCTTGGGATGACCTAGCAGATGATTTTGATTGCACGTTCACTTCTCCACCATACTTTGCTACTGAATTATATGCACAGGGTAGTGAATTTGAGGATGACCAATCTTGGAAAAAGTTTGGTGAGTATGAGCTATGGAGAGACAAATTTTTCATTCCAGTTACAGAGCAATCTTACCTTCATTGCAAAGAGGGTGGATATTGCATGATTAATATTTTAGACCCAAAAGTTAAGGGTACAAGATATTATGCGGGCGACCAGTTGATTGATTATATGGAAGCCAAATATGAAGGTTGTTTTACTGGACAGTTAGGCATGAGATATATGCAAAGACCAAAGAAAACAGCAACTAAGAAAGAACTGGATGAGTTTCTAGCCAAATGTTACATTGAAAATATTTGGGTTTTCCGAAAAGGAGAAGAAAAGGTTCCATTGTTCAAAACAGGATTAATGGAGTTCTTTGTATGACAGAATTTACACCAATAGAAGTTGTTGATGGTGTCTATTTTAAAAGAGATGATTTTTATAAACCTTACGGAGACTATCATCCAAATGGAGGCAAAGTTCGCCAAGCTGTGATGATGTTTATAGTTTATTTGGACGAGATAAGAACCAAATATAATAATGGAGTCATTACCGCAGCGGGTGTCCATTCTCCACAAGGTGCTAATATTGCTATAGTAGCTAGACATTATGGTGTTGATTGTATTACTTGTGTGGGAGGAACTAGCCCAGAAAAATTGGACAACCATCACATAATGAGATTGACCAAGTATTATGGTTCTGAAATTAAAATTGTAGCTGGTCATGGAATGGCAAATGTAATACATTCAAAAATGAAAAAAATAGCAGAAGATACTGGATATATGGAAATTGAGCAGGGAGAACTTTTGGAGAAGAATCCATCAGAAATGTTTTATGCAACAGCAGACCAAGTTGAAAATATTCCAGATGATATTGATACTTTAGTAATTCCCACAGGCTCAGCTGTTCAGCTTATGGGAGTTTTACTTGGGATTAAAAAATTCAATAAGAAGGTGAAAAATATCCATAGTATTTGCGTTGGCCCCACAAGAGAAAAAAATATGAAGAGATATGAACAGGAGTTAATTGATTCTATGGATGGGGATTATGCTTGGGATAAGCCTCATAGTTTAGAATTAAATGAATTCAAAATGTATGCTCATAAAGCTCCATATAGCAGGAGTCATGTTTACGAAGTAAATGGTACTTACATTGATGATATTTACGAAGGTAAAGCATACCACTGGATGCTGGATAATGTGGATACTAAAAAAGAAAAAACTCTATTCTGGTGTGTGGGGAAAAGACCAAGACCAGAAGATGTTGATTATATTATCGAAAATAAACTATGAGTTTGTTCAATGATGCACATATAGAAATTGAAGATCTGAAAAATATAACTGCCGATGAATTTTACAAAATTAGATCTCTTCCGATGTGGGAAACAGAGGCCAAAGAACTCATCGACTTTTATAATGCAGAGAGAACCAAACGATATGGATTTGGTGGAACACTCCCTGCGGAATTTTCTCATGAATACAACAAAATCTGTCACGACATTTCCAGACGGATCATAACAATTGGCTATGATGGAGATAGAATTATTGTTGTCATCAAAAGAGTTCAGATGTTTAAGCACATCTATAATAGAATTGAAGGCCTCCCAATCAGTATGGGCGGAAATCGAGAAATGGAAAAGGTTGTACTGAGTGAAATTGCAGGGAACAATCTGGCCACAAAGATTAGTGGATTAGAAGATGAGGTCAAGCCTCTTAGTTATCCATTCAGTGAAAAGGTTGAGGCTTATAATTATCATAGCTATATTCCAGAAAATTTTACTCGTATAGACAAGAATAAGTGGAAGCATAAAAAAGGTATCAAGAGAATGTTAGCTATGGAAAAGCTAACAATGAATTTTTTACAGGATCAAAATGCATATGATTTGAAAGATATTCAAACTCTCAATGATGGATTTGACAAATACAAAAAGGAAGTTCAGAAAGTCCCAAAGGGATGGCATAAGCTTCAAAAGTCTATGTCAAAATATCCATACTGGACTGATGATAGAGTTATTTGTTATCTATTCAAATACAAAAATATTCCAGTAGCCTTTGTTGTATATGTTTTAGTGAATGATCAATTAACCCATCAAATAATTAACAAGTCCATTGGCCGAAATTTGCATGAGGAATATCAACTCACTGAAGAAGAGCAAATAGAATTTGAGGAAATCAAGAAACGGATTTCAGCGTTTACTCATTATAAAACGATACAGGATTTATGTAGAAGGGGAATTATGAATGGATATTTCGGTGGAGCGTTTGGAAATGATGGGAAGACTTTGAGAACTTACAAGAATATTGTGAATGATCATGAGATTGAGCACCATATCCATAAGTTGACAACATGAGCGAAGAAATTTTATATGAAGTAGAATCTCATGGCACAAAAATTCAGGTAATAGATAAGAAAAAAGTTAGACATTTAAGATTTGGAAATGGAGCACGACAATCTTCAATTGACAAAGAAAATCCATATAAACTCCAGACCAAGTATGCACGAGATATTGTAAAAGTCTTTAATTATTATAAAAAAGAGCCTCATCGTGTTTTAGTTTTGGGGTTGGGAGCTGGTACAATACCATCATATTTGTTTCATAAATTTCCAAATACGTTGATTGATATTGTAGAACTTCTTCCAGAGTTGAAGGATGTAGCATCAGATTATTTTGCTATGCCAAAGGATGAAAGATTAAATATTATTATCGAAGATGGATACGATTATATTATGAATACAAAGCATGTTTATGATGTGATTTTTATGGATATTTTTAACAAGAGTGGAACTCCAAAGAAATTCTATGCAACAAAATTCTATACTGGACTATCAAGATTAATTTCTTCAGATGGTTTTGTGGCTTTTAATACTTGGGTTGATTCTTATTCTTACAGCATTTATTTGGAAAAACTCAATAGCGTTTTTGCTAGAGTTATTGAGCAAAGTTCGCCAAAAAGCGGGAATCATATCGCTTTTTGTGGAAGTTCGGGATGAGTTCTGATTTCGGGACTTGTCATTTGACAATATGGAAATATCTGGTATAATGGTATTATACAATGAAAACAATGCAATAAAGAGCAAATATGACTGAGACAATAATAAAATATAATGTGCCTACTAATACAAGTAGGACAGCGCATGATGTGATCAAGGAAGATGTTCACACCAATAGTAAGAAATTCGACACATACAATGATGTTTTAGCTAGGTTTCTTGGCGACAAATATGATTGTTTTTGGGCCGAAAAACGTGACGGTGGAAAAACTGAAATCACGTTGAAGACAATGGAAATTGCAACTTGGAAGCCAGATTTTGTGGCAAGAGTTGCAAAAACAGGACAGGTAGCAGTTGTGGCTGAATCTTTCTTTGTTCACGCTGGTTATCAGACTGCATCAGAAATTATTACTGATGAGAATGGTGAACCAGTAAAAAATGAAAAGGGTAAAGTTAAGAAGCGAAAAGTCGCTAAGAATTCCGATGGTACAAGGGAACTACACTCGAATCATAAATCCATGTTGCTCAAGCATGTCAATATTGGTATGGAAGTTGCCAAGAAAAAGGCACGATTTGAGGAATTGAATGGTGGACTTATGGATGCGGATGGTAACGAATCTGATTTTGTTCAGCCTTTGAAAATTTTGAACGTATCAGTAACGATTCCGAATTGTGATAAC
>Ga0098035_1000904_pt1 | contig 14663 bp, 11 predicted proteins | sample 3_EtaG_FD_75046 | JGI IMG/M metagenome (GOLD analysis project Ga0098035, IMG submission 75046) | Marine viral communities from the Subarctic Pacific Ocean - 3_ETSP_OMZ_AT15126 metaG | ecosystem: Environmental > Aquatic > Marine > Oceanic | place: Pacific Ocean | collected 2015-01-07
CCACGCAAGCGCGAGCTTGCCCCGCTCGCTGAGCGGCTGAAATGGGCGCGCGACGCCGCGCTCGAGACGGTGCGCTGGACCGCCGGATTCGACTTCCCCGACCGCGAGCGCGACTACACCTTCATCGCACTGAGACATGGCGAAGAATATCCTTTCAACGACGGCCGTATCGCCTCCAACCGCGGGCTCGACATCGCGGCCTCCGACTATGACGCGCACTTCGAGGAGACCCATGTCGCGCGCTCGACGGCGTTGCATTCGCGCCTGAAGGATGGGAACGCCTATCTCACCGGACCCCTCGCCCGCTACAACTTGAACTTCGACCGCCTGTCGCCGTTTGCCCAGGACGCGGCGCGTGAAGCGGGTCTGGGGCAAACCTGCACCAATCCCTACCGCAGCATCGTGGTCCGCGCCGTCGAAGTGCTCTACGCCTGTGACGAGGCGCTCAGGATCATTGACGCCTATGAAGAACCGGACCGGCCGGCCGTCCCGGCCGAGCCGTGCACCGGAACCGGCTATAGCGCGACCGAGGCGCCGCGCGGGCTCTTGTATCACCGCTACCGCCTTGAGGCGGACGGTGCCATCGCCGAAGCCCGGATCGTGCCGCCGACGTCACAGAACCAGGCCAGCATCGAGGAGGATCTCGCGAGCTACATCGGCGGTTTTCTCGATCTGCCCGATGACGAGCTTCGCCATCGCTGCGAGCAGACGGTGCGCAACTACGACCCCTGTATCTCCTGCTCGGCGCATTTCCTGCGGCTCGAACTGGATCGAGGGTAAGCCATGTCGAACGCCGCTTCCCGCCGGATCGTGCTGGGCATCGGTAATCCTGACCGAGGCGATGACGCGGTCGGTCGGAAGGTCGCGCGGCTTCTGCGCCAAATGGCACCGGACGACGTCGAAGTGGCCGAGCACGACGGCGAGGCAACCGCGTTGCTTGCCCGCCTTGACGGTGCCGCAGCGGCCTATCTGGTCGATGCCTGTCAGTCCGGCGCGCCGGCGGGGACAGTGCACCGCTTCGACGTCAGCGTGGCAGCATTGCCGCAAAGCCTGTTCGGCCTGTCGACGCACGGGTTTGGCCTCGCGGAGGCAGTCGAACTCGCCCGCGCGCTCGGCCGATTGCCGGCGCGCTGCGTCGTCTACGCGATCGAGGGCGAGTGTTTCGACCTTGGCATGCCGCTATCGCCAGCCACCAGCGCGGCAGTTGCCAAGGTCGTTCGGTGCCTGGGATCGGAGATCATCGACGACATGGAACCGGGAAGGGAACCAAGATGCACGAAGCCCACTTGATGGAGACCTTGATGCGCCGGATTGCTGAGATCGCAGAGGCGGAGCATGCGCGGCGCGTAACCGGCATCTCGGTCTGGCTCGGCGCGCTGAGCCACTTTTCAGTCGAGCATTTCACCGAGCATTTCGAGCGCGCGAGCACCGGCACGATCGCCGAAGGCGCGCAGCTGGACGTGACTGTGTCGGACGATACGCAAGACGCCGATGCTCAGGAGGTCATGCTGGAGAGCGTCGAGATGGAGGTCTGAGCGGCATGACCTCGGCGGCTTCTCCAACCGAATCCGGAACGGGCGCACATAAGCGAATACGCCTCCTTGTCCGCGGCGCGGTGCAGGGTGTCGGCTTCCGGCCTTTCGTCTATCAGCGAGCGCGGACGCTGCAGCTTTCCGGCTGGGTCGAGAACTCGGCGCAGGGCCTGACAGTGGAAGTGGAAGGCGATTCGGCAAACATGGACACGTTGGTCCGCCTGATCCGCGAGACGCCGCCGCCGAATGCCGCGGTGACCGCGATCGAGATTCAGGAGATCGACTGGCGCGGCGACGAAGCTTTTGCGATCCGTGCGAGCACAGTCTCCGGCGCACGCACGGCCGAGGTGCTGCCCGACCTCGCGACCTGCGACGATTGCCTGCGCGAGCTCTTCGATCCCGCAGATCGGCGTCACCTGTATCCCTTCACCAACTGCACCCAATGCGGGCCGCGTTACAGCATCATCGAGGATATCCCCTACGACCGCGCCCGGACCTCGATGCGGCATTTTCCGATGTGTCCTGCTTGCACTGCGGAATACGGGAATCCTGAGAACCGCCGATTTCACGCCGAGCCCAATGCCTGTCCTGCCTGCGGGCCGCAACTCGCCCTCTGGACCACAGCCGGGGAGGTTGTCACCTGTCATCACGATGCACTGCTCGCGGCCGCTTCGGCCGTTCGTCAAGGGCGCATCGTCGCCGTGAAGGGCATTGGTGGGTTTCATCTGATCGTCGATGCTCGCGACGAGGCGGCCGTCCAAAGGCTCCGCCGGCGCAAGCGGCGCGAGGAAAAGCCCTTTGCCGTGATGTTTCCCTCGCTCACGACGCTCCGTGAGGTCTGCGGCCTTTCGCCGGTCGAGGAGGCACTACTGGTCAGCCCGGCGCGGCCGATCGTGCTGATACGGCGGAAGAGTGGCCCGATCGCATCTGCGGTGGCGCCGGCCAATCCTTGGCTCGGGGCGCTACTACCCTATGCGCCGCTGCACCATCTGCTGATGCACGAGCTCGGCTTCCCGGTGGTGGCGACCAGCGGCAACGTCGCCAATGAGCCAATTGTTACCGACGAGCGCGAAGCGCTGGGCCGACTGGCCGGAATCGCCGACCTGTTTCTGGTCCATGATCGGTCGATCGCGCGGCCGGTCGATGACTCCGTGGCGCGCATCGTCTGCGGACGCGAACTCATCCTGCGCCGCGCGCGCGGCTATGCACCTGCATCGGTTTCCGTGAAGGGCATGCAGGCCGGGATCCTCGCTATGGGCGGTCACCTGAAGACGACCATCGTCCTGAGCGGCACGGATCGCGTGGTCATGAGCGGGCATATCGGCGATCTCGAGACGGCGGCGGCACGCACGGTCCACGCCCGGGCGGTGGCGGACTCGGTCCGGCTGCAGGACGTAGAACCACGCCTCGTAGTGCGCGACCTGCACCCGGACTACGCTTCGGCTCATGCGGCGGAGGCGGCGGGGCTGCCCGTGATCGCGGTGCAGCACCATCTGGCGCATATCGCGGCGTGCATGGCCGAGCATGGGCTGGCACCGCCGGTTCTGGGCGTCGCCTGGGACGGCGCCGGCTACGGTCCCGACGGTACGATCTGGGGCGGCGAGTTTCTCCTGGTGACGCCGGCGGGCTGGCGCCGCGTGGCGCATCTCCGGCCCTTCCGACTGCCCGGCGGCGCCGCGGCGATGCGCGAGCCACGCCGCGCGGCCCTCGGGCTCCTCTATGAGGCCTTCGGCGAGGACGCCTTCGCCATGACTGCGCTTGCGCCGGTGGCTGCCTTCACGCCCGCGGAGCGGAGCGTGCTGCGCGCCCAGCTCGAGCGAAGAGTCAATGCTCCGGTGACTTCAAGCGCCGGCCGGCTGTTCGACGCCTTCGCCGCGCTGTGCGGATTGCGGCAGCGAGCGAGCTATGAGGGCCAAGCGGCGGCCGCGCTGGAGTGGGCCGCAGAGGGACATGCAAGCAGTCAGCGCTATGAGTTTGCGTTACGCGAGGTGGGGAAAGACGAGGCCTTGATCGTCGACTGGCAGCCGGCGCTCGAAGCATCTCTTGCGGATCTGCGTGCGGGCTCGCAGGCCGGCGCCGTGTCTGCGGCGTTCCACGCCGGCCTTGCGGCGGTGATCGCTGCGGTCGCGCAGCGGACCGGAGAGCACTGCGTGGTGCTCTCGGGCGGCTGCTTCCAGAACGCTCGCCTCACCGAAACCACGGTCACGGCCCTGCGTGCCGTGGGCTGCAAGCCGGCGTGGCACCGCCGCGTCCCGCCTAACGATGGCGGAATCGCCCTCGGCCAGGCAGCCTGGGCGGCGTGGACAGAACAGCGGAGCGGAATGCCATGTGCCTAGCGGTTCCGGGACTGATCGTGAGTGTATCCGGCGACGACTCCATCATCCGGGTCGGCCGGGTGGATTTCGGCGGCGTCGTCAAGGAGATCAATCTCGCCTATACGCCGGAGGCGCAACGCGGCGACTACGTCCTGGTTCATGTCGGCTTTGCGCTTGCCGTCATCGACGAGGTGGAGGCGCAACGCACGCTCGCCTATTTGCGCGAGATCGCCGCGCTCGATGTCGCGCATGCGGACACCGCGCCATGAAGCACGCCGAAGAATACCGTGACGGCCGCCTCGCCCGCGCTCTCGCCGCCCGGATCGCCCGCGCGGCCGCCCCCGCCGCCCGTTACCATTTCATGGAATTCTGCGGCGGCCATACTCATGCGATCGCGCGCTATGGCATCGAGGACCTGCTGCCTGGCAATGTACGGCTGATCCACGGTCCCGGCTGTCCTGTCTGCGTGCTGCCGGTCGGCCGCATCGATGCCGCGATCCGGCTCGCCGAACGCGCGGAGGTGACACTCTGCAGCTATGGTGACCTGATGCGCGTGCCGGGCTCGCGCGGCACGTCGCTGCTCCGCGCCAAGGCGGCGGGTGCCGACATCCGCATGGTCTATTCCACACTCGATGCCTTGCGCATCGCCGAGGCCGAGCCCAAGCGCGAAGTCGTCTTCTTCGCTATCGGCTTCGAGACCACGACCCCGCCGACGGCGCTCGCCATCCGCCTTGCTGCGGATAAGAAGCTCAAGAACTTTACCGTGTTCTGCAACCACGTGCTGACCCCGTCGGCGATCCAGAACATTCTGGAGAGCCCCGACCTCAGGGAACTCGGCTGCGTGCGAATCGACGGCTTCATCGGCCCGGCCCATGTCAGCACTGTGATCGGCGCCGAGCCCTATGCCTTCTTCGCCAAGGAGTTCGAAAAGGCGGTCGTGATCGCCGGCTTCGAACCGCTCGACGTCATGCAGTCGATCCTGATGCTTATCAATCAGGTCAACGAGGGCCGGCACGAAGTCGAGAACCAGTATGGGCGGGCGGTACGGCGTCAAGGCAACGAGCGGGCCAAGGCCGATGTCGCCGAGATTTTCGAGCTGCGTAAGAGCTTCGAGTGGCGCGGCCTTGGCGTGGTGCCTTACAGCGGCCTGCGGCTCAAGAGCAGCTATGCCGCCTTCGACACAGAACGCCGCTTCGGCATCGAGTCGGTATCGACATCCGACAATGTCGCCTGCGAATGCGGCGCCATCCTGCGCGGCGCCAAGAGGCCGACCGATTGCAAGCTGTTCGGCACGGTCTGCACGCCGGAGACACCGATGGGCTCCTGCATGGTTTCGGCCGAGGGCGCCTGCGCCGCGCACTGGGCTTATGGGCGCTTTCGCGACCGCGCCCGGGAGGTGTCATGATCCCCAAGACCTATCGTCGCAAGCTCGACATCAGGAACGGCCGTGTCGAGCTCTCGCATGGCGCAGGCGGGCGTGCCATGACGCACCTCATCGCCGACATCTTTTACGAGGCCCTGGACAATCCGTGGCTCCGGCGCGGCAATGACCAAGCCGCCTTCGACGTCGCCGGCGGACGCATGGTGATGACCACCGACGCCTACGTGGTCTCGCCGCTTTTCTTCCCGGGCGGCGATATCGGCGCGCTCGCTGTCCATGGCACGATCAATGACGTGGCCATGGCCGGTGCCCAGCCGCTTTATCTTTCCGCCAGCTTCATCCTCGAGGAAGGGCTTGCGCTCGCCGACTTGAAACGCATTGCCGACAGCATGGGCGCGGCCGCGCGCACCGCAGGCGTTCCGATCATCACCGGCGACACCAAGGTGGTTGAGCGCGGCAAGGCCGATGGCGTGTTCATTTCGACGACCGGCATCGGCGTCGTGCCCGTCGGGCTCGACCTCTCGGCCGACAAGGCGCGGCCGGGCGACCGGGTGATCCTGTCCGGCACGATCGGCGACCACGGTGTGGCCGTCATGTCGCGGCGGCAGAATTTGTCCTTCGAGACCGAGATCCTATCGGACACGGCCGCCTTGCACGACCTCGTCGCCGGAATGGTCGAGGCCGGCTGCCGAAGCTTGCGCGTCATGCGCGATCCAACCCGGGGCGGGCTCGCGGCAACGCTAAACGAGCTCGCGCAGCAATCCGGGATCGGTTTTCGTGTGTCCGAAGAGGCCGTGCCGGTAAAGCGAGAGGTTGCCGCCGCCTGCGAGCTCTTGGGGCTCGATCCGCTTTACGTCGCCAACGAGGGCAAGCTCGTCGCCGTCGTCGCGCCAGACGCGGCCGAGGCCGTGCTTGCGGCGATGCGCGCGCACCCGCTCGGGCGCGAGGCCGCGATCATTGGCGAGGCGGCGGCCGACGAGCATCGTTTCGTACAGATGACGACGGCCTTCGGCGGTGGGCGTGTCGTCGATTGGCTGTCGGGCGAGCAGCTCCCGCGGATCTGCTGAGGTGCTCATGCGCATCCTGCTTCTCGTGCACAGCTTCAACAGCCTGTCGCAGCGCCTGCATGTCGAGCTGACCGAGCGCGGCTACGAGGTCTCGGTCGAGTTCGATATCAACGACGCGGTGACGCGCGAGGCAGTCGCTCTCTTCGATCCAGATCTCGTGCTTGCACCATTCCTGAAGCGCGCGATCCCAGAGGACATTTGGAAGAATCGGCGCTGCCTCATCGTTCATCCGGGCATCGTGGGAGACCGCGGCCCATCGGCGCTCGACTGGGCGGTGCTCGAAGGCGAAACCGAATGGGGCGTCACCGTGCTCGAGGCGGATGCCGAGATGGATGCCGGCCCGATCTGGGCCTGGGCAAGCTTCCCGATGCGGACGGCGACGAAATCGAGTCTCTATCGCCGCGAACTAGCGGGTGCCGCCGTGGCCGCCGTGTTCGAAGCATTGGAACGGATCGAGTCTGGCGCGGTCGCACCGCGTCAGCCCGAGCGCACCGATCCGGCTGTGCGCGGCCGGGCGCGCCCGCCCTGCCGCCAGAGCGATCGCGTCATTGACTGGGCGATCGACCGCACAGACGAAGTGCTGCGCAAGATCCGCAGCGCCGACGGCACGCCCGGCATCCGCGACCGAATGTTCGACCGAGCGGTCCGGCTCTATGACGCACATCCGGCCGAGGGCCTTGCCGGCGACCCGGGCGCGGTCATCGCCCGCTGCGATGGGGCGATCGCGCGGGCCACAAGCGACGGCGCTGTGTGGGTCGGGCACGTGCGCGAGGAGTTTGACAAGGTGCTCAAGCTGCCCGCGACGCATGTCTTCGCCGCGGAGAGCGCGGCACTCCCGGAAGTGCCCGGCTATGCGCCGATCCGCTACGAAGAGGACGGCCCGGTCGGCCTTCTCCACTTCGACTTCTACAACGGCGCGATGGGTACGGCGCAATGCGAGGCGTTGCGCGGGGCTTATGCGCAAGCGCTCGCGCGACCAACCCGCGTGCTGGTTCTCACGGGCGGTCCCAATTGCTGGTCGAACGGCATCCATCTCGGCCTGATCGAGGCGGCCGACAGCCCGGCCGATGAATCCTGGCGCAACATCAACGCCATCGACGACCTGGCTTGCGACATCATCACAACCACCGACCGGCTCGTAGTTTCCGCGCTCCGCGGTAGCGCCGGTGCCGGCGGCGTGTTCTTGGCGCTCGGCGCCGATGAGGTGTGGGCCCGCGAGGGCATAGTACTCAATCCACACTACAAGGACATGGGGAATCTCTGCGGCTCGGAATACTGGACCTACCTGCTACCGCGCCGCGCCGGGGCGGAGAACGCCCAGCGCGTGACACAGGCGCGGCTGCCGATGGGCGTCGCCGAAGCGCACCGCCTCGGTCTTGTCGACCGCCTCCTGCCCTCCTCCTCTGCGCACGACCCGATGGCAATTACCCGGCTCGCTCGAACGCTTGCGCTGGGCTCGGATTTCGAGGCGCGTCTTGCGGAGAAACGGCGGCGCCGCGGCGCGGACGAGTCCGATAAGCCGCTTGCGGCTTATCGCGCGGAGGAACTCGCCCGCATGCGGCTCAATTTCTACGGTTTCGATCCAAGCTATCATGTCGCGCGCTACAATTTCATCCACAAGATTCCGAAGTCGCGCACGCCGCTGACACTCGCCCGGCACCGGTCGCAAGGTCACCACCGTCTCGTGCGTGCAATGCTGCACACCGGCACGTAGCGTGACCAGGAAGCCAACACGCCCGAAGCCCGCAGTGATAACGTAATCGCCGATAGTATCTGGCCAGCTGCGTTTCGGAACTGGTTTGAAGGTAATCACAGCTCCGCGATTGCTGCTGCCTTGACCGGCACCGATTCTATGCCTTCGCGATGAGCAAGCTGCACGGAAGGTGCCTGAGTAATTCGCCGCCAACCGAGCCATCAAACCAACGCTCGATGATGCCTTTCTCTGAATGGCCGAGAACGACAAGATCAGCGTTTATTTCATGGGCATAGGTAATGATCTCAAGCCCCGGATCGCCTTGCCGGATGCAGGTGATGACATTCACACCCTGCTTGCCGGATTCGAGGGCAGCCACGTTGAGGGCCTGTTCGAGCTCTTCGCGTTCCATCCCCCAGACGTCAATTTCTCCATACGCCTCGGCAAGCCCGCTGCTGCCCGTTGTCGCGACAATTCCCAACAGATGCAGTTTCGATTTACAGAGACGGGCAAGGCCGGCCCCTTGGTTTAAGGCGGCCTGGCTGAACTTGAGCCCATCATAAGCCACCAGAATATTCTCGTACATAGGCGCTCTCCTGCGATGAAATGGGCATTATCGTTTGACGCCAAATGCTCGACGCCGAAATCACAGCCGCACAGGGGCAGCTGCCAATTTAGGCCAGCCCTACGCAGGCAACCGTGTCATGATAACGGTTTATGGTCGAAGCCCCCGGCGTCGCGTCTCTGCAACGTCGAACATGAAGCTGTGCAGTGGCCGCGCCATACGTGTGATCGCGTAATCGAAGCATGCGGCCCTGCGAGCAGTTTATGAAGCGCGTCCCAGCGTAGCCCCCAGTCTACGTCCGCCGGTACGTCTGCTTCGCCTCCGTGTACGATGCATGTACGCACCGGTAACCACCGGCGCGTACTATCAGACGTCGAAGGCGACGCGCTCCACTTGTTCGCGAAGGTGCCCGACCGCTGCGAGGACGCTGGGAATGGTCGATCTGGCGGACGCAGGGATGCGGATCGTGTCATAGCCCGCACGCGCGGTCATTGTGTCGCGCATTCGATCCCTGGCGGCGTTGTGGCTGTAGTCGTCGACCTCGACCAGGGCGACGACCCCACCCGTAGTCGGGTCCTGAATTACGAAATTCACGATTTTCTGCGAGAAAGCGTTGCGATCCGCATAGGCGAACCGGCCGCCTGGGCGTGGCTGTGCCTTGAGAAGCGCGCCCATCGCGATCTGCGCGTGGATCCGGTACATCGGCAAGACCTGCTCGAGCGCGACCAGCATCGCCAGCTCGCGTCGCGTCATGAACGACTTGGCGACAGGCGCCGGCGGCCCCGACAGGCCAAGCTTGCCGCCCAGCAATGCAACTATGAGCGCGGCCGAACCCATGAAGATGAGGAGCGGCAGCGCCGGATCGAGCAGCGGCTGGATGAGGTGGAAGGGGTCCATGGCTATCTCCCTCAGCCCCAGCCATCGCGCCGGCCTTCGCCATTGTCGCGCAGATTACGGCCGTCGAGCGCCGAACGGCGGATACTGAGCTCCACGCCATCACCCTTACGGGTGATCTGCACGTCGCGCGGATCGAGATTGTTGCGCCGGGCATAGTCATCCGCGGCCTTCTCGCTACCGAACTTGCCGGCCTGCTCAAATTCCCATCCCATGGTTCGTCTCCTTACACATGCCGGGGGCACCATGCCGGCGGCTTCACATTATAAATCAAGGCCGAGGCTCCGTTCGGGGAGCGGCGGCAATGGGTCGGCACGATCGAGCTTGAGGTCCGGCGGCGCTTTCGGATCCTTGACTGCGGCGGCCACAGCCGACACCGCGCCGTCCGGCAGCGGGGGCAAATCACCGGGCAACGGCGGAAGGTCGGACAGATCGACCCCATCGATCGGCCCGGGATCGAACTTCTCGCGAGGCCCCGGCCCTTTCTTGCCGTCAATGTCGAGCCGGCCGAGGGTTTCGAGCGCCGAGGTCTTGTTGCCGGGGTTCATGTCGAGCTGGCGCTCAAGCTTCTCCTTGTCGTCCACCACCATGGTGAGTTCGTCGCGCACGCGAGTCACGCCGACGTTGAACAGGCGCTGGTTCGAAAGATTGCGTTCGTGGGCCGACATGACAGTGATCGCCTTGTCGGTGGTGATACCCTGCGCCATGTGCATGTTGAGGCTGTAGGCAAGATCGAGCCGCGAGAGCATCGGATCGCCGAGATCAAGCGTCAGGCGGCTCCTGTCAGACATTTCGACCGTGACGCCGGCGGCGTCAACGCGCACGACGCGGGCAAGCGCCGCATTGTGCAGGCCGCGCTCCTTGTCGTTCGCGGTCCAGAGAATCCGGTCGCCCTCGCGTAATTCGAGCGCCTTTTTCTCGGAAAGCTGAAGCCGATCACGCTGTTCGGTCGGTGAGAGCTTCTGCGGATCGAACCGGAGCTTCCGGCGACCGTCGGCAAGCTCGACCTTGCCGTTCGCATGGACCTTGAGGACGTCGTAGCGCCCGGCCTGGATGCCGACATCCCGCGCCCCGCCCCGCCCAACCTCGAGCGTCTGGCCTGCCTGATAGGTCGAGACATAGCGCAGTTCCTCGCGCGCGGTATTGACGCGCTCATAGACGGTGAGATGGAGCGCCTCGCCCTTGACGCTGCCTTCCGCGATCAACCCGTCCTGGATGCGCTGATTGATGATCGCGCGCGCCTCGCGTCCCGAGGCGAACACCGCGGTCGCCTCGCGCTCGGACTGCGGGAGCGCCAGCCACATGTCAGCGGCGGTCGCGGCCGGTTCGGCATTCTCGACAACATTTGTCCCCAGCACCGCCAGCGCGGCACCGGCTTTGCCGATATTGGCGAGCGCCGCAACGGTACGCAGCTGGTCGGTACGCTGACGGATATTCTCGTCCATTCGGGCCAAGGTCCCACCGCCCGCCTGGATCATGGCGAAGGACTTACCCGCGTCGATCGAGGAGAGCTGCTGGCGGTCACCGACGAGGACGAGCTTGTCGACGCCCAGGGCCGCACTGATCTGGTGCAGCTTCAGCATGTCGCTGCTCGAGACCATCGAGGTCTCGTCGACAACGAGCATCGTGCCAGCAAGCTTGCCGCGTGCCGCAGCGTAACGCGGCGTATCCCGCTCGGCGATGAAACGCTCATTGGCGAGGACGAAGGAAGCGATCGTCTGCGCCTTGATACCAGCGCCCTCGCCCAGATCCGCCACCATCTTGTTCTGGAAGGCGAGGCCGGTCACCTGCCGCCCCTCCCCTTCCGCGATTCTCGCGACCGCCTGCAGCATGGTCGACTTGCCCGCGCCCGCGACACCCTGGGCAATGACCGTCCGATCGGCGGAGCTGAGGATCATGGTGGCGGCGGCAAGTTGGCCGGGGTTGAGTGGGCGTTCGGCCACCGCCTGCAGCTGCGTCGGCGCCGCATCTGCCGGGAGGATTGGGCTCGCCGAGCCCTTCCCATCCTCGACGGCCGTGAGGATCCTCTCTTCGGTTCTCAGGGCTTCCTGGGTGGTCACCATGCGCCCCGTCCGGTCCGCCGCGGAGGCCACGCCGGGGATGAGCTGCCGGTTCTGGACGAGCCGGTCGATCCGACGCTCGATGCTTTCGATGGTGACGCCCTTCACCCCGAGATCGAGCGCGGTCTTGGCGAGCATATGGACGGGGTATGCCGCCTCACGCTCGGAGAGGATGCGTACGGCCGAGGCGACCGCCAATTGCGTTCGGGCTTCGGCCGGCGATCGCACCGCGCGTGCCAGCGCATTATCGACCAGTGGATCATGCGGGCGCAGCAGACCGCCCAGGCGCTCGCGGGTCGCATCGATCGCCTCGCCGATCGCGCGATAGCCCCGCTCGAGCGCGCTCTGCGAGAGCGCCGTCCCGGCACGAGCTTCGGCCGAGGCGACGAGGCCCTTGCCTTCGAAACCGAGCGCAGCCGCGCGGTCGATCCAGTCTTGCTTGAGGGCCGCGCGATCCTCGACATCGAGCTTGGGATCGCGCGACCTCTTGGTGATCTCGCGCAGCCCTTCGGGCGATTTGATGCCGAGTTTCGTGGCGCGCTCGAGGATCTCGTCGCGGCGCTGGCTGAACTCAGAGAGGACGGCTTTGGGCACGCCCGAGATTTCGAAGGTGCCATGTTTGCCCTTGAGCTCGACCTGGTAGCCGAGCGTCTCGAGCTCAGCGCGCAGATGCGCGTGGTAGATCGAGCCGATGACGCTGTTGTGGCTCCAGATCTTGTCGGCATGGAGCGCCTGCCATTTGCCGTCGAGCATCCGGGTGAGATTGGCGATGACCGCGTGGATGTGGGCCTGCGGATCGAGCGCTCGACTGGTGTCGTGCTGGAATAGCGCATAGACCAGATTGCCGGTCTGGACCGGCACCTTGCGCCCTTCGACATCGCGCCGGCCTTCGGCGAGGTTCTTCTCGACCCACGCCATGGTCTTCTGGACAGCGGCCATGTTGGCCCCGAGAACACGCTTGTCGCCGGCGACATAGGCCATGACCGAGGCGGACTTGGGCATCGAGAAAGTGAGGTCGACGCCCGCGCGCCGGTTCTCGTGCCTTCCGACCGCCTCCCCGCTCGGAAGGATGCCGTTCAGCACCCCTTCGAAGGCGTCTTTCGAAACCTCGCCAGACAGGCCGATCTCGCTCGCCCCCTCCCCTGCCCACGCCGTGATCTCCGAGCTGCCCTCGACGGTATAATAGTCGTCCTTCGCGAAATAGTTCGCGGCGCCGGAGGCGGAGCGGACGGCGGCGACCGAGAGCATCAGATCCCCATATCCGTGCCGTCATCTTCGCGGCCCGAGACGAAGGCCTGACGCAATTCGACCAGTGTCTGGTCCTCGACCTGGGGGCCACGCGCGGCATCCTGGCGGCCGTCCGGGCGATCGTCACGATCCCGGGCCGCAAGGGGCTGCTCCTCGGTGCCGGAGCGCGCCGCCTGCGCCTTGTCGGCAGCATGGGTCTGAGGGGTCGATTGTTCGTCACGATCGTCCGCCCGCGGGGCCGCGCGCCGCGCGGCGTCATCCTCCTCCTCGACTTCGGCCGACAGGATATGCGCGGCGAGATCCCTGGCGATGTTGGTGGTCTCGACCACTTCCTCCACAACCTGCAACGAACCATCCCGCCCGCCGGCTTCCCCCGCCCCGTCCTCCTCGAATGCCTCCTCTCCGCGCTTCGACCGCACGGGCTGAATATCGGGGCGAAGGAGGAAGCCCTGGGCGACTTGAGGATAGTCCTTCCACTCGAGCAGGATGCGCGCCGCCGGGAAGCCGTCGGGAAATTTCACGAAGCCGTGCATCGAGGGCAGGTTTGTGATGTCGTCGGCGATCACCAGCGGCTCGACCTGCTTGCGCGGGGTCAATGTCGAGGCGTCACGGGTGTTGTTGTAGCCATAGCTATAGGCCTCATCCATCTGGCGGACCTCGCGGTTGCCGATGTAGCGCGCGCATTGCTCCGCGGTGTCGAGATCGGCGGTCGCCAGGATCAGTTTGGAGCGCGCCAGAGAGGCGAGATTGCGGGCGCCCTGCTCGCCATAGACCTCGACCAGTTTTTCGAAGCTGTGGAGCCCGAGGATCATCGCGCCGCCGAAGGCTCGCGCGGTCTGGAGACCGCTTTCGATCGCGGGCAGGCGGTGCAGTGCGCCGAGCTCGTCGAACATGAACCACGTCCGCAACTCGCGGGTGCGCGGCAGGGTCATCAGGCGGGTGATCGCGAGGTCCATCCAGAGCGTCAGCAGCGCCCGGTTCATCGGCAGATCGACATAGCTGCACGTGATGAAAAGGATCGACCCGGGCTTTTTGTCACGGGTGATCCAGTCCCGGATCGAGAAGGGCGCACCTTCGTCGGGGAGGAAACGGAGCGCCTGCGCATTGGTATTGAAGACGGCGCGGATGGACTCCGCCATTCGCGCCGCTTCGGGGGCGGTCAGAGGGTCGGCGATCGTGTTGACGAGGAAGCGGTGGACGCGCTTCAGGTCCGCCGTCATCAGGTTCTCCGAAAGCGCCAGATTGGTGGTCTGGCCTCGTTCCTGGAGACGGATGCACATCTCGATGAAGAGGGTGCGGGCGGCGAGCGCCCAGAAGGGTTCGGACGAACCGCCGTCGGAGGGTATCAGCGCGGCGGCCGCGGCGGTGAACTCGCTGTGGGTGCGGCAGTCATTGAAAATCGACCAGGCCGGGCAGCGGGCATCCATCGGGTTGAGAATCGTGTCGCGCGCAGGGTCGTAAAAGGCTTCGACATAGGCCCCGGTCAGGTCGAAGATGACCGCCGTATCCTGCCGCTCACGCATCTGCGAGACGAGGCTGCGAAGCTCGGTCGTCTTGCCCGATCCGGTGGTACCGATGAGCATGGTGTGCGACTGCTCGGTGCGGTGCGGATAGGGGATGCCCGCGAGGGTATAAGGATGATGAATCCCGGACTCCTTGCGCGCCCGGAAAGGGAGCTGCAGTACCCGCGTTGACGAGAGACCCGGAAAGAGATTGCGCGCCTCCTCCTCGAACTTGGCAAGGTTATGCCGATTGATTTCGGAGACGAGGATCTCGCGGTCGACGAGCATGGCACCGCGTTCATGGCGTTCCTGAAGGATCGACCGACCGCGCCGGTGCGAGATATCGACGAACCAGATCGCAACCGGAATTGTGATGAAGATCGAAACGAGGAAGGCGCCGATGAGG
>Ga0098035_1000905_pt1 | contig 14644 bp, 12 predicted proteins | sample 3_EtaG_FD_75046 | JGI IMG/M metagenome (GOLD analysis project Ga0098035, IMG submission 75046) | Marine viral communities from the Subarctic Pacific Ocean - 3_ETSP_OMZ_AT15126 metaG | ecosystem: Environmental > Aquatic > Marine > Oceanic | place: Pacific Ocean | collected 2015-01-07
ACGCAATCAACGCTGGCGGGATCATCATCATCAGCCATGAAGGACCGAATTTTAAGCGCGACAAAGCCATGCAGCAGGTGGCGGGCATTCATGACACCTGTCTCAGCATCTTCGAGAGGGCGAAGCGGGAGAATGTCACAACCGCCGAGATCGCCGACAAGATTGCGCTTGAGCGTCTCGAAAATGTCCGGAATGAAAAGGCGCGCCTCGCCCTCGCCAGTTAGGGCAGTGATACGTCAGGACCAGCGGTTATGGACCCAGAACCAGTGGTCCGGCCGCTCGGTTATCCAGAGCTCATAGGTTTCGTTGATTGCCTTTAGCAGCGCATATACATCCGTCGCCTTGTCACCGGTCTTGGGAACGTCGAGCGCGGGATATATGGTAAGACGGCGACGGCCACCCTCCAGACGTTCAGCCCGCATCGGATAAATCGGGACATCCATCTTGTAGGAAATCTCCGCCACTGCCGGTGCGGTCATGGCATCCCGTCCGAAAAAAGGAACCGCAAGGCCGTTATTCAGCTTCTGGTCATTCAACAGAACGATCGCCCCGCCATTTCGCGCCGCTTTGAGAATGGTCCGTGCGCCTTCATTCCCTTTCGGAACAAAGCTGTAATTGGGATCGGCCCGCATTTCCTGAAAGAAATCCTCGACCAACGGATTATTGGCCGCCCGGTAAATTCCGGTCGCCCGCGCGCCTAAACGCCGCCCGACCAGCGCCACCAGTTCCCATGGCCCATAATGCGCAGTTATGAAAAAGGCCGACTTGCCGCTGTCCGAATAGGCGTTCAGATATTCTTCCCCGACGATTTCAACAGTTTCCGTATCACTCAGGATGTCGCGGTTAAACGGTATCTCCCCGACATTGCGGCCAAGGTTTTCCCACATTCGCATGAGATTCTCCTCAACCTCCCGCCCGGTGAGATGTGGCAACGCGGTGGTCATATTCTCCCGTGCAACACGATGAACGCCCAAACGGGGACCAATCTTGCGGGCGAGCCAACCGCCAAAACTCGCGGCATTCTTCCGGCCCAGCAGGCGGAAAATCGCCATCAAGATCCTGACTGCGATCCATTCCAGTCGGTATTTTAGTGATACTTTTGTCATATATTACCCCTCTTTCAGGACAGAAAGAAGGAGGGATTTCAACGCCTCCGGCGTCTCGAACGCCATGTCTACATCAAATACGGTGACCATCATTCTCGCCTCCGCCGGGAGTCGGACAAAGTCCTTCCGGGTAGTGACAAGGGCAGCATTCTGCGTCGCAGCGCTCTCAACCATAGTCATAATTTCTTCATTTTTATAAACATGGTGGTCAGCATAGCTAAAGTGATCTATCAAGTCACAACCAGCCTCTCGAAGACTGTTGAAAAATTTCTCCGGGCGGCCGATTCCAGCGAACGCCACCACTCTCTCACCGCTGAGGGCCTCCGCAGAAGGTCGTGGAACCAAATAAGACTTATAAACCGGTTTAATTTTTTTTAATTGGTTTATTGCATTTTGATCATTGTTGCGGCCAACAAGAATAACCGCCTCGCTCCGGCTGAGCCCCGCAGCGAGCGGTTCCCGAAGCGGGCCTGCTGGAATCAGGCGCCCGTTACCCACACCATAGTCAGCGTCGAGCACAAGCAGGGAAAGATCCTTTACCAGCGACGGGTTCTGGAATCCGTCATCCATGATGATCACATCTGCCCCGGCTTCTTCCGCGGCACGCGCACCGGCGGCCCGGTCCCGAGCGATCCAGGTCGGTGCGGTCTCGGCGAGAATGAGCGGTTCATCCCCGACCTCCCGAAATGTATGGACATCAAGGACAACGCGCGTAGGGCCCGCAAGCGTACCCCCATACCCCCGCGACAGAAAATGCGGCTTTTTCCCGACACTGAGAAATAGCCGGGCAACGGCAACCGCGACCGGGGTCTTGCCCGCACCGCCCGCCACAACATTGCCGATGCAGATGACCGGTACGGACACCCGCTCCCCTTTTTGCAGGGAACGGTGAAAGCGGCTGATCCCTCCGTAAAGGCAGGCGGCCGGCGTCAACAGAAGAGGAAGCAAGCTGTTACTGTCGCGCTGCCAGAACTGTGGCGTCTTCATCGCGCCCCTCCCGACAATAGCGCTTCCACCTGTTCGAGTGTTTTTTGAAGAGTCACCTCGCCACCTGCGACAACCCTGGACGCGCGCTCGGCCATCTCGTCCCGCGTTGCCGGATCATCCATATAGCCTGCGACTGCAACCGCCAGCGTCTCTTCATCCGTCACTTTCACACTCGCCGCATGTTCATCGAAGCTCTGCATCACATCGGCAAAATTGTCCATATGGGGACCATGCAGCAGGGCGCAGTCCAGGCGCGCGGCCTCCAACGGGTTTTGCCCGCCCGTCGGCACCAGCGACCCGCCAATAAAGACGATCTTTGCTAACCGGTAAAAAAGGCCGAGTTCCCCAATGGTGTCGGCGACATATACGCCCGTTCCCGTCTCTATCTCCCCCGCTCTGGACCGTTGCGCCGCGTTTATCCCTAGATCCGCCGCAAGGGCTGCCACCTCCCCACCGCGTTCGGGATGTCGGGGAACAATAATTGTCAGAAGATCGGGATATTTCTGTCGCAAACGTCCATGCGCTGCGAGAACGAACTCGTCCTCTCCGCGGTGGGTACTGGCCGCAAGCCAGAGGGGCCGTCCCGCAATCTCCTTGGTCAGTGTTGCAAGCGCCACCGGATCAACGGGCAGCGGTTCCGCCGCAAATTTGAGATTACCAAAACATTCCACAGAATGCGCCCCGAGTTCCCGCAATCGCGCGGCAGAGTCTTCCGATTGCGCGGAACAAAAGTGAAAATTCCGAAGGAGCTTTCGGGAAAAGCCAAGCGATTTCTGCCAAATCTGAAAGGATTTCTCTGTAATCCGGGCGTTCGCCATCATCATCGGAATACCGCGCTCGGCACTTTCCACAATCAGGTTGGGCCAGATTTCCGATTCTATCCAGATCGCCAGGTCCGGTCGCCAGTGATCGAGGAAGCAACGCACCGCGCGTTTCATGTCAATCGGGACATACTGATGAAGAGTGCGGTCCGGCAATCGGGAGGCCATGATTTCCGCTGACGTGCGCGTACCGGTGGTAACCAGGACTTTCCGGTCACCTGCGGATTTAAGGAGCCCCTCGATCAACGGCAATGCGGAAATCGACTCCCCGACGGAAGCCGCATGGATCCAGATCAGCTCCCCTTCCGGTCGTGGAAGAGACGCAGTGCCGAGACGCTCCTGAAACCGGTCCGGGTCTTCCTTGCCCGACTCGAGGCGCTTTTTCATATGCCGTCGCAGGACTGGCGCACCAATCCACAGGAGGCCGTTGTAAAGAGCCATCTGCATCAGAGTTCCGCCACCTTTTTGTGCGGCTTGACCGGCTTGTCGCGCGGCTCCGGTACAACTGTTTCCCGTCCACAGGCCGTGTCCGCGGCATGGGTGATGTAATTGAGGCTGTTCTCGATCGCATCGCGTGCCTGCTGAAAGGCGCCGTCTTCATCGCGCCTTGGAACCTCGATCCCGTCGCCCCAGATAACGACCCCCCGGCTGAACGGTGCGGCCAGAAAAAAACGATCCCAACTGCCGAGAACTTTTCCTCGTGTCGTAGAAAAGCTGACCGGATAGACGGGCAGGCCGGACATGGCCGCCAGGCGCACCACTCCTTCTTGCGCGCGCATTCTGGGCCCGCGCGGACCGTCCGGCGTGATGACGGCGACTTCACCCTTCTTCAGGACCTTCAGCATCTGCTTGATCGCGGCCGCCGCGCCTTTGGTCGCAGATCCCCGGATACTCTCCTGCCCCCAATGCTTGATCGTCCGGGCAATGATCTCGCCGTCGCCATGATGGGAAATCATGACGTGAACCGGTGTCTTGCGCTGCACGGAAATCGGCATCATCAGCAGGCGGCCATGCCAGAAAGCAAGGATAAAGGGCTTCCCCTCGGTCATCAGGGAATGAGGGGCTTCCCCATTGATCACCTGCCAGCGACTTGTGCGGTAGACAAGCCAGATATAGCCTGCCGCCAGCAGGCTGATCACAGCCTTGGCACCGTCGCCTTTCAGTATTTTCTTAACTACCTTCAAATTACTTAGCTTTCACCGGGTTAGCTCACGCCCCGATATATCTTGCCCGCCCCGTCAATTCCAGCCTATTCACCAAAAATCGACTATTTTCCAATGTCATGGATTGCGGCGTATTCAATATCTCACTAATCTACTAGTTAATCATCAATTACAGAAACCTGCAGCGAAAGCAGCAAGAAAAGAAAAATATCCCGCTATGACAAGTACCACTCAGTCTGAAATTCTCCCCTCCGCCTGTCCCCATGATTGCCCGTCCACATGCGCGCTGGAGATTGAGCGGCTGGGGCCACAACAGATCGGCCGGGTGCGCGGCGCTGCGGATAACAGCTATACGGCGGGCGTCATCTGCGCGAAGGTCGCCCGATATACGGAACGGACACATCATCCGGATCGCCTGATGCACCCGATGCGTCGCGTCGGCGAAAAAGGCAGCGGCGAGTGGCAACGGATCAGCTGGGACGACGCCCTCGACGAAGTGGCGGAGGCCTTTCTCAAGCGCGAAGCCGAATATGGCAGCGAAACCATCTGGCCCTATTACTATGCGGGAACCATGGGCCTGGTACAGCGGGACGGGATCAACCGGCTGCGCCATGTCAAGAAATACTCGCGGCAGCATTCCACTATCTGCACAACGCTGGCCTGGACCGGCTGGAATGTCGGCACCGGTTCGCTGCACGGGACCGACCCGCGGGAAATGGCGAAATCCGATCTCGTGGTCATATGGGGCACCAACGCTGTTCACACCCAGATCAACGTCATGACCCATGCGACCCGCGCCCGCAAAGAGAGAGGCGCAAAGATTGTCGTCATCGATCCCTATCGCAATGCCACCGCCATTGCCGCGGATATGCACCTATGCGTCAGGCCCGGCACAGACGGCGCGCTTGCATGCGCAGTGATGCATATCCTCTTTGCGGAGAATATGGCGGATCGTGCCTATATAGCAAAATACACCAAGGGTGCTGCAGAGCTGGAAGAGCATCTTAAAACCCGGACACCGGAATGGGCCGCCGACATAACGGGCTTGTCGGCAGAGGAAATATATGAATTTGCCCGGCTTTATGGCCAAACGAAGAAATCCTTCCTCCGGCTCGGCTATGGCTTTTCCCGCAGTCGGAATGGCTCCGTCAATATGCATGCCGCAAGTTGCCTTGCCGCAGTAACTGGCGCCTGGCAGCATGAGGGCGGCGGAGCATTTCATAATAACGGTGCTATCTACCACTGGAACAAAACCCTGATTGAAGGGCTGGATGCGGTGGACCCGAATATCCGCGTGCTTGATATGTCCCGTATCGGCCCGGTCCTGACAGGCGATAAGCGAGATCTCGGTGACGGTCCCCCCATCACGGGCCTGTTTATCCAGAATATGAACCCCATGGATGTTGCCCCGGATCTCACGAAAGTTCATGCCGGCTTCGCGCGTGACGACCTTTTCGTCTGTGTGCATGAACAGTTCATGACGGAAACGGCCAAAATGGCGGATATCCTGTTGCCTGCCACGACCTTCGTCGAGCATGACGATTTTTATCAGGGCGGCGGACAGAATCACATCATGATGGGCAGGAAGATTATCGACCCACTCGGGGAGTGCCGATCAAACCATGAGGTTATCTGCGGCCTTGCAAAGCGGCTGGGCGCAAACCATCGCGGTTTCGAGATGACGGAAATGGAGATAATCGACGACACCTTGAAAATATCGGGTTGGCCGGACGCCGCGAGCCTCACCGCGAGTAAATGGCATGACTGCCAGATTCCCTATGAGGAAGCGCATTATCTCAATGGCTTTGGGCACGAGGACAAGAAATTCCACTTCACACCGGACTGGTCTCGCATGGGACCAAATTTTGACGGCATGCCGTCCCTGCCCGACCATTGGGAGGTTATCGACCAGACGGATGCGGAACATCCGTTTCGTATGGTGACGGCACCGGCGCGAAATTTTCTCAATTCCTCCTTCACCGCAACGCCGACGTCCCTGAAAAAGGAGAAACGGCCGACCGTTAAGATACATGGCAGTGACGCAGCTCGCCTCGGCACCGAGGACGGCGCCATTGTCCGGTTGGGCAACAGGCAGGGCTCCCTACTCATTCATGTTGAAATATTTGACGGGGTTCAGCCCGGAACGGTAATTTCAGAAGGCGTCTGGCCCGGCAAGCATTTCATCGAGAAAGTCGGGATCAACATCCTGATCAGCGCCGAGGCCGCCAAACCAAACGGCGGGGCAGTCTTTCATGATACGGCCGTATGGATCAGGCCGGAATCTGCGCCGTCAGAGTAGCCCAAGAGAGCGTAATTCGGCGGCCATTTCCTCGGAAAGCTCACCTTCGCTGTCGTCGTCAGCTTCGCTTTCCTCCACGAGGTCGCGCAGGTCACGCGGTGCATCCTCTGCTTCCAGATAGCGCCAGCCCTGATGCGGATTGCGCGAAAACAGTTCTGTCTCGATCAATTCTGAATCAAGGATCAGGCCGCATTTCTCGCCTTCGGTATCGAACAGCCGTTCAAGCTCCACGACCTTCTGACGGGCGGCGATATGGCCCTTGATAATCCAATAGACAGAACCGCCGTCAAGCAGCTCCGCTTCACGGGTTGGACGCTGCTTGGTGACATGGCACAAAGGCCCTGCAATCAGCCGTCGAGACTGATTCGCGCGAAGTTGATCGACCGACGTATTGCCGACGCTAACGATTAGAAGATGTACTGCCATGACTAATAGATACCCCGAAAGGGCCCCGCTTGTCCAGAAATCAACGTTTAGTCGATTTTGCTCTTAAGGGCCCTTGCAACGCTGGAGACTGGTGGACGCCCTAGATAATCAGAAATAAACCAGGCTGACTTGACCAGCTTTTTAAGATCAATCCCGCTGTCGATCCCCATTCCATCAAGCATATAGACAACATCCTCCGTCGCAACATTGCCGGTCGCGCCTGGTGCGTAAGGGCATCCACCAAGACCGGCGACGGAGCTATCGAGTTTCGAGATGCCCATTTCCAGTGCCGCAAGGTAGTTCGCCAGTGCCTGACCATAGGTATCATGAAAATGCACCCCGATTGCCTCGAGCGGTATAACCTTGGCAACGGCCTCGATCACCTTCTTTGTCCGAAGGGGTGTCCCCACGCCGATTGTATCCGCGATGGAAACTTCATAAGACCCCATATCATAGAGCTTCTTTGCCACATCAGCGACGGCTTCAGGCGTCACCTCTTCCTCAAACGGGCTGCCAAGCGCGCAGGACACACTGGCCCGATAGGGAATGCCCGCAGCTTTTGCCGCTTCCGTCACCGGCGCAAAGCGTTCCAGGCTCTCGGCGATGGAACAGTTGATATTGCGCTGATTGAACATTTCGGCAGCGGCGCTGAAAATCTCGATCTCGTCCGCCTTGGAGGCGATCGCGCCTTCATATCCCTTCATATTCGGGGTCAGTACGGCATAGGTCACGCCTTCCCGGCGCGAGAGCTTCGCCATCACATCGGCGGTATCAGCCATCTGCGGCACCCATTTCGGGGAGACGAAACTGCCGGTCTCGATGGCGGTAACACCCGCATCGACCAGGCGTTCGATCAGCTCGACCTTGATATCAGCTGGCACCATCTGCTTTTCATTCTGCAGGCCATCCCGCGCACCGACTTCAAAAATACGCACCTTGGAGGGAAGCGTCATGATGTTTCCTCACTTTCAAAGCGGACAAGCACTGTACCCTCATCCACCTGGTCCCCGACTTCAAAAAAGATGTCTTCAATAATACCGTCCCGGGGGGCCGTCAATGTATGCTCCATTTTCATGGCCTCCAGAACCACCAGCGGATCCCCCTTGGCAACGGTCGCACCAGAATCGATAAATATCTGTATCAGCTTTCCGGGCATCGGTGCGGTAATGGCACCGGCCCCCGACTCGCTACCGGCATCATCGAAATCGTCGATAATCTGCATCAGCTCGACCTGCCGACCTGTCGTCACGACGATAATCTTGTTGCCCTGGGTAACCGCGGCGGCCGACAGCTTGTGGCCCGCGATATCCGCGAGAATACCCCCATCCGCTGTGCGCTCCACCTGCACGGGGAGCACGCCCGTCGGCAGGTCGATCAGATAGCCGCCGTTCTCATAAACAATATGGGTGGTCACTTCCATCCCGTTAATCTCGAACTTGAAATCATCATGGCCGGCATCATTGGGCCGCCATGCGGTAAGATCATCCCACGGTGAATACGGATCATTTGTTGCGGACCGCGCTGCCTTGTGGGCTTTCTCGCGCTCCAGCAGAAGATGCGCCACGGCAATCGCCATATCTTTATCCGTCGGGGTAAGCGGCTCCGGCACCAGGTCCGTCTTGAAACGGTCGATAAATCCAGTATCAAGATCCTTCGCCGCGAAGGCCGGATGGGTGGCAATATTTCCAAGGAAGGCGAGGTTCGTTGCAACGCCAGCCACCTGATACTCATCAAGCGCGGCACTCAGCTTCTGAAGCGCCATATCGCGGGTTTTATCCCAGACAATCAGCTTTGCGATCATCGGGTCATAGAACGGCGTCACCGTGTCCCCTTCCCGCACACCGGTATCAATGCGCACGCCGTCTGATTCCCGAGGCGGCCGCAAACGGAGCAATTGACCTGTCGCGGGCAGAAAATCATTTGCCGGATCTTCAGCATAGAGCCGCACCTCAAACGCATGACCGGAAATGGAAAGGTCCTGTTGAGTGCAGGGGAGCTTGCCCCCGGCGGCAACTTTCAACTGCCATTCTACCAGGTCCTGCCCGGTGATCATTTCGGTAACCGGATGCTCCACCTGAAGGCGGGTATTCATCTCCATGAAGTAGAAGGCGTCCTCCTTCAATCCCTCGGAAACATCGGCGATAAATTCTATGGTACCCGCCCCGACATAGCCAATAGCCTTGGCCGCCGCGACCGCGGCCGCGCCCATGGCCTCGCGCATGGAGTCGGGCATATCCGGCGCGGGCGCTTCCTCGATAACTTTCTGGTGCCGCCGCTGAAGGGAGCAATCGCGCTCAAACAGATGCACCGCATTGCCATGGGAATCGGCAAACACCTGAATTTCGATATGGCGTGGCTTGGTCAGGAATTTCTCGATCAGCACACGGCTATCGCCAAATGCCGATTGCCCCTCCCGCTGGGCAGAGGCAAGCGCCGCCGGGAATTCCTTTGGTGAACTCACGCTCCGCATGCCCTTGCCGCCGCCGCCCGCAACCGCCTTGATCAACACCGGATATCCGATCTTTTCAGCCTCCGCCGCGAGCATTTCGGGATCCTGGCCTTCGCCATGGTAGCCGGGGACAACGGGAACGCCGGCCTTCACCATCAATGCCTTCGCGGCATCCTTCAGGCCCATGGCACGGATTGCATCGGCAGGCGGGCCAATGAAGACAATACCGGCGTCTGCACATTTCTCCGCAAATCCCGCGTTCTCGGACAGGAAGCCATAACCGGGATGGATTGCCTCCGCCCCGGTATTGCGCGCGACCTCAAGCAGGGTATCGCCCTTCAGGTAACTCGCCGAGACTTCCGCCGGACCAATCAGGACGGCTTCATCCGCCATCTCGACATGGCGGGCATTGGCGTCCGCCTCGGAATAGACGGCTACCGTCCGGATGCCGAGCTTCGCCGCTGTGGCCATGACCCGGCACGCGATCTCCCCGCGATTTGCAATGAGTATTTTTTTAAACACCGGTTATAAGTCCAATCATAGGTTAAATTATATGCCAGTTGGGTTTACGCTTCTCAAGGAAGGCCTCCACACCTTCCTTCCCTTCCTCTGTCGCCCGGCGGGTGGCAATGCGTTCCGCCGTGTCCTCAATCATATCCTGGTCGATGGGACGGTTCGCGACTGCATAGATCAGCTCTTTTGATTCCGCCATGGCACCCGGGGCATTCTTCATGATCTGTTCCAGCAGGTTATCCCGCGCTTCCGCGAGATGATGGACATCCTCAACCACCTCATGCAGCAAGCCCAGACGATGGGCTTCTGCCGCATCAAAAACTTCCGCCGTCAGGAAGTAACGGCGACAGGCGCGAATGCCAATTGCCTCCACCACATAGGGCGAGATCACGGACGGCAGAATCCCGAGTTTCACCTCGGACAGGCAGAACTTTGCCGCTTTCACACCGATGGCAATATCACAGGCAGCGACAAGACCAAGTCCACCGCCATAGGCCGCACCCTGAACCAGCGCGATGGTCGGCTTCGGGATGGCATGAAGGTTTTTCAGCATTCTCCCGAGTGCTATACTGTCCTCGCGGTTATCTTCATCGGTGAAATGAGCCGCCCGTTTCATCCAGTTAAGATCCGCGCCCGCGCAATAGCTCTTGCCGGCCGCGGCAACAACAACTGCCCGCACCCCTTCCTGATGGCCGACATCGAGAAACATATCTCCCAGACGCTCGATCAGCTCCTCATCGAAAGCGTTATGCACCTCCGGCCGGTTAAGGGTGATGGTCGCGATTCCATCGGTGGAAAAGTGCAATACCGCTGATTCTTCACTCATAAATGTCTCCTACATTCTGAACAGGCCGAACTTCGTCGGCTCAATAGGCGCGTTGAGGGCGGCAGAAATACCGAGCCCCAATACCATCCGGCTTTCCGCCGGGTCGATAATACCATCATCCCAAACGCGGGCGCTGGCGAAATAAGGATGGCCTTCCTCTTCATATTGCGCCTCGATCGGCGCCTTGAAGGCGGCTTCCTCCTCGGCACTCCAGCTTTCGCCGCGCGCCTCCATTCCATCCCGCTTGACTGTTGCAAGAACGGCAGCGGCCTGCGGCCCGCCCATCACGGAGATGCGCGCGTTCGGCCACATCCAGAGGAGCCGCGGGCTGTAGGCGCGACCACCCATGCCATAGTTCCCCGCCCCGAAAGAGCCCCCGAAAATCATCGTGAATTTCGGCACCTTGGCGGTCGCCACAGCCGTTACCAGCTTGGCGCCGTCTTTCGCGATGCCGCCTGCCTCGTATTTCTGGCCAACCATGAAGCCGGTGATATTCTGCAGAAATACAAGCGGGATATTCCGCTGGCAGCAGAGTTCAATGAAATGCGCCCCCTTCACGGAAGATTCCGAGAAAAGAATGCCGTTATTAGCAAGAATACCGACGGGATAGCCGTGAATATGGGCAAAGCCGGTGACAAGCGTCGTGCCGTAGTTTTTCTTGAATTCGTCGAACTCAGAGCCGTCTACAACGCGGGCGATAATCTCCCGCACATCAAAGGGCGTGCGCATGTCCTTCGGGATCAGGCCGTAAATCTCCTTCGGGTCATAAAGCGGTGGCCTGGGCTTCCTCACCTCAAGCTGCATTGGCTTTGGCTTGTTGAAGTTGGCGACACAGCTCCGTGCAATCTGCAGGGCGTGTAGATCGTTCTCCGCCATATGGTCTGTCACACCGGATGTGCGGGAGTGAACCTCTGCCCCGCCAAGATCCTCAGCCGAGACCACTTCACCGGTTGCGGCCTTCACCAGTGGCGGACCGGCGAGAAAGATCGTGCCCTGATTGCGCACGATAATGCTTTCGTCGCACATCGCCGGGACATAGGCACCGCCCGCCGTGCAGGAGCCCATGACCACCGCAATTTGCGGGATGCCGAGGGCGGACATGTTCGCCTGATTATAGAAGCTCCGTCCGAAATGGTCGCGATCGGGGAATACATCCTGCTGGTTGGGAAGGTTCGCCCCGCCGGAATCCACAAGGTAAATGCAGGGGAGCCGATTTTCCAGCGCCACTTCCTGCGCCCGGAGGTGCTTCTTCACGGTCAGTGGATAATATGTGCCGCCCTTCACCGTCGCATCGTTGCAGATGATGACGCATTCACGTCCTTCCACCCGGCCGATGCCGGTGATGATGCCAGCAGAATGAATATCCCCGCCATACATGTCCCAGGCGGCCATCTGGCTGAATTCCAGAAAGGGCGATCCGGGATCAAGGAGCTTGCGAACCCTCTCGCGCGGCAGCAGCTTGCCGCGGGAAAGATGCTTTTCACGCGCCCGCTCCCCTCCGCCCTGCTTGATGATCGCCACCTTTTCCTTCAGGTCCTCGACGAGGTTGGCCAAATGCGCTGCGTTAGCCTTGAAATCATCGCTCCGGGTGTTAAGGCTGCTTTTTAATACAGTCATCTATCTCATATTCCCTTTCAGCACGCGAAAATCGATTGCTTGGCGAATGTCGCCCTTTGTGTTACGGATTTGCCTCTACGCAAGAAACAATAAAGGAGCCATGAATGGCCTATAATGCATTTGATCTGACCGGTAAGGTCGCCCTTATCACAGGCGGAAACGGCGGTATTGGCCTTGGCATGGCGGACGCCATTGCACAGGCGGGAGGCGACGTCTGCATCTGGGGGACGAACGAAACCAAAAACGCGGCTGCTGTTGAGCAGTTGAAAGCTCATGGCACGCGCGTTTCCTCTCTCATCTGCAATGTTGCCGATGAAAAGGAAGTCAAGGACTGCTTCGCCGAGACGCTCTCGCAGTTTGGCCGTGTTGACGGCTGCTTCGCGAATGCGGGCGTAAGCTCGGGCAAGAAATCCTTCCTTGAAATTGACGACAAGGAATGGCACCGCATCCTCGACATCAATCTGGATGGTGTCTTTTATACCTTCCAGGCCGCTTCCAAACATATGGTGGAGCGCGCCGAGAACGGGGATCCGGGTGGACGTCTTGTCGGCACGGCCAGTCTCGCCGCCATTTCCGGTGCCGCGCGGAACGAGCATTATGCCGCAACCAAGGGCGGCGTGATTTCCATGATCCGTGCGCTGGCCGTGGAATTCGCCGGCAAGGGCATTACCGCCAACGCGATCCTGCCCGGCTGGATCGAAACCGCAATGACTGAAAATGCGATCGCCTGGCAGAAATTCTCCGATGCGGTGAAGCCGCGCATTCCCGCCCGCCGCTGGGGCCAGCCTGCGGATTTCGGCGGCATGGCCGTTTACCTGATGTCGGACGCCAGCGCATATCACACGGGCGATACCATGCTGATCGACGGCGGCTATTTCCTCTTCTAGGTTATACCCATATCCCGGCTCCGCGGTTGCGGGGCCGGACAGCCGATATTTCCGCGCCTGCAAAACCACTACCAGCCCCCTCTCGTCAGCCATTCATCAAGTTGACCGACACGGTCGGCGCCCCAGAATCTTTCTCCATCGACGATAAAGAATGGCGCGCCGAAAACCTTCCTGCTGAAAACGGTATCCTCAACCGAGGCCTTGAAGGCCGCCTTGATTTCAGGATCCTGAACTGCCGCTGAGAAGGCGGCGCGATCAACGCCGGTTTCCTCTGCAATTTCGGCAACGATCTCGATATCGGAAATATCCTTGCCTGAGACGAAATAGGCGGCGAAAACCTTCTTTGCAAAGGCGATGGCCTGTGCCGGATCATGCCGGGCAATCCAGAGAAACCCGCGGGAAGCCCCAAGGGTCAGTTTTGGGAAGTCCGCCGGCATGACAAAAGGGATCTTGTGATAACGGGCGGTCCGTTCAAAATCCATGCGCGAATAGTCCCCTTTCAACGGATATTGCGTCAATGGAAAGGTTTTCTCACCCTGCATGGCCACGCCGAGCATGAAGGGATGCCAGACAACCTCCCGGTCATGCCTTGCGGCAACAGCCTCAATCAGGCGACTGCCGAGATAGGCGTAGGGAGAAGAAAAATCAAAATAAAAATCTATCGTTTTTGACATGATTTCAGCCCATTACCCTGCCGCCAGATTGCGTGCAATCACCAGCTTCTGGATATCCGATGTGCCTTCATAAATCTGGCAGACCCGGACATCGCGATAGATCTTCTCGACTGGGTAGTCGGCAATATAGCCGTTTCCGCCAAGGGTCTGGATCGCACCGGAACAAACCTCCTCCGCCATTTCAGACGCAAAGAGCTTCGCCATGCTGGCCTCCGTCAGACAGGGGCGCCCCGCGTCTTTCAGGCTGGCCGCATGCAGCACCATCTGCCGCGCGACCTCCAGCTTGGTCGCCATATCCGCAAGGCGGAAGCCGACCGCCTGATGTTCAATGATTGTTTTCTCAAAGGCCTTCCGCTCTTTTGCATAGGCCAGCGCATGGGCCAGCGCCGCACCCGCCATGCCGACGCTCTGCGCGGCAATTCCGATCCGGCCTGTCTCGAGATTGGCAAGGGCAATGCGATAGCCCGCTCCTTCCGGCCCTAACATGTTCGCCGCCGGGATATGCACGTCATCAAAGGCGATCTGGCAGGTATCGGAAGCTTTCTGACCCAGCTTCTTCTCAACCGAGACAACGCGATACCCTTCACTGATTGTCGGAACGATAAAACAGCTGATTCCCCGCTTTCCGGCGTCCGGATCTGTCACAGCGAAAACCAGTGCAATACCGCCAATCCGGCCGGAGGTAATGAATTGCTTGGTTCCGTTCAGGACATAATGATCCCCTTCCTTTCGCGCCCGGGTCTTGAGCGCGGAGGCATCCGAACCCGCCTGCGGTTCGGTCAGGCAGAAAGCGCCGATCTCCTTCCCCTTGGCAAGTGGCGTAAGAAAGGTCTGTTTTTGCGCCTCAGTTCCTTCTTTCAGGAGGGCGGCACAGCA
>Ga0098035_1000906_pt1 | contig 14639 bp, 20 predicted proteins | sample 3_EtaG_FD_75046 | JGI IMG/M metagenome (GOLD analysis project Ga0098035, IMG submission 75046) | Marine viral communities from the Subarctic Pacific Ocean - 3_ETSP_OMZ_AT15126 metaG | ecosystem: Environmental > Aquatic > Marine > Oceanic | place: Pacific Ocean | collected 2015-01-07
ATAAGAATTTTCACTTTTTCCTCATCCCGTCATAAACAGTCACTTGTTATTTTCTATTTTCATCCATTAACATTTGGAAGAAATTAATATCTAGTCCTACTTCCCGTACCAAGGTGGCTATAGCTGATGTGTCCTTTGGTAGACAGACGCCCCCAAAGCCTCTAAAATTATCGTTACACTGTAGATATGAATTAGTAACGTGAGATCGATTAACGAGCGCATTTTTGACGGCTGTATAATCAGCCCCCAAGTGATTGCATACTTCATAAAAGCTGTTAGCTAACGTAATGAGGGTGGCATTATAAATGTTATTGTAATATTTAACCATCTCCGCTTCGACCGGTTTTAATTGTACTACTTTTTCCGGGTAATGTCCGTGAGCACTCTTAATAATCTCGAATACTGCTTCACTCTCAGTGCCTACAACACACAAATCATGATTTTCAATAAAATCGATTACAGCACAACGTTCTCGCAAGAATTCAGGAACGAAACAAATAGTAAGATCTGGATGCGTGTCAATAAGTCGCTGGGTAGTACCAGGCTCGACTGTCGATTTGATCGCGGTGACTCCTTGGTACTTTGCTTCCGAAAGGGTAACCAGGCTAGATTCCACGATCGATGTGTCGCATTTGCCATCGCTATTTGGGGGCGTAGGAACACATAAAAAACAAACTTCTGTGTCTAATATATCCTCAAAAGAACTGTTCTCATATTTGGGGTCATAAAAACTGGTCGTATGTCCTAGTTCTCTAAACCCGGTCGCAGCCGCCGATCCGACAACCCCTAATCCTAAAATTCCAATTTTCATTTTTTAAATATTCCCATCTTTCGTAAATCGGGCCAATCTTCCAGAGTCCACTGTCGGGGCTCGGTGACCATCGCTTGGGGTAACTTCTCTAATCCTTGTTGAGCAGTCTCTGGTGTCATGTAATAGTGATACCCCATTGTCGTGATGTCCTGGGTCGCCCATGGAATGTCCGGTGCGCGTCCATCATAGGACATTTTCTTAAGTTCTGCTGCCGCATCTGAATTATCAGTTAGTATCATGCCGCCGCGTCCTAGGCTCAAATGCTTTCGAAATTGAAAGCTAATACACATAAACGTGCCGGGAATATAGGACCCGCGATACCAAAGGACGGCGGCATCAATAATATTTGTTCCGCCGAGATAATAATAATTTAGCCAGTCTTCCTCGCGCCACTCCAATTCAATTCCAATCTTATTAGCCAATAAAGGAACTGAGATATATGTATGGACTGGTACCGAGTACTTCTTAATATTTTGTTGTCTTAAGCACAACTCCAGTCCATGAGTGCAGCAATCGACTGATATTGCGTTCGGCGCATTAAAAAACGCAGCAATATTTCTTTCAAACTCAGCTACTACTTCAAAACTCATTTAGTGCACTCCATGTTTAAACTCATTAAGACACCATTATCCTTATCCATATGTGGAAGATATGCTTGAGAATGGTCATCGAAGTGAGAATGTTCGGTAGTACGCCAATCCCATTCGCGACAATCGCTAAAACCAGCTTCTGACAAAACTTTAGCCAATGATTCAAAGTCATAAACGGTCTTGTGATAAATGGTAGTATCTGCCATCGGCATCTTCCCATATAACAACCCAACAAAGTAATCTAAACCGTATTGCCCAGTGTTATACAAGTGCACTATCTTCTCAAAATTAGGAACACCGAGTCTGAGTATCCCGCCGGGCTTCAACACTCTACGCCATTCCGTGAGTAGCTCCTCTACCTCTTCTCGGTTAAAGTATTCTACCACATGAGACGCATAAATCAGGTCGACTGTGTTGTCTTTATACTCGCTCAGGTCAGTAATTGAAAGAGAATCGAGGTGCTCATAATCTCCAGCGTCTATATGCTTCCAGCCTTCGCCAAAATCGCGCCAGCCGCAGCCCATATTTATTTTAAGCATCGCTCATAAACTCCTTATCAAGTTTTTGTCCATAATAAGGTCCGGACTTGAACTCCAAGACCAGAGTGTCGTCCTCCATAATTTCATAGGTATGACCACCATAGAGAGTAATCGATAGATCTCCCTCTTCTAATAATACATCAGTAAGATGAGTAAAATCCTCATCGTATAGCTTAGCTTTCACCGCTCCTTTAACAACATACCAAGATTCTTGTGCAATTGAGGTATCGGGAACTTCTTTGAAAATGTGTTTGTGAGCCTTGAAAGTCTTGCCGGCAGAGTGCCTCATAACAGCTAATTGTAGGAATTCTTCGTCAGGGACTATGTCCTCTCTGGATGTCTCTAGTTCGGATGTTTTATAAACTATGTGTAATAACTTACCTGGACTTATATTAGAGTGTATTTTTAACATTTTTTCTTTTTTAGTTCTTCTGCTAGGGTTGAGGTTCTGAAACATGTTAATGTAGTTGTAGTGCTACAGTTAACAATCTCTATGCCACTCTTTTGGGCGCGCTGAGATAAAATATTCCAAGTAGGAGCGTGGAATTCAGTACCACGTGGTATGTTATATTCATCACCTTCTTGTTGATAATCATCAAACCAATAATTTGGATTTTTTTTAGGAGTCTTACCAATCCTTAGTTTTATACCTTCTTGTTCGGTTTCGGGTAAAAATTCAACGTAGCTGCAATCCACGCCAACAAGAATGATTTTTTCGTACCCCATACAAATTGCTGTCTGAGAAGCGTTGGCACCTGAAGATCCTCCGTCATTAAAATAATAAAAGTCGGCCTCATCTTGGGGTAATTTGTCAGAAGCTCCATATGGCAACAACCAAATTTTTTGCACTTTTTTTGATTCGTGCAATTGCTCTAAGAAGAAAAACCTTTCAATAGGAGATGTCTCCACCAGTTCTTTAAAGCTATCTCTGTGGGAGTTAGTAACAATATAATCAAAACAACCAAAGTATTTGGGATACCAGCCCATTCTCTCATATGCTCGATAGGCCGAATTTAAACCATACGTATCGAACCCACTCAGCATATCAAAATCAATATCTTTTAGCGAAGGGCCATTGCCCATTACAATAACAGTTTTTTTAGTCATTTAAAACTTTCTCTACTTTTTTCCAGAAATGCTTCTTTCTACTATCTAAATAATCAAATATCTCGGTTGGATCATTTGAGAACCATTCTTCTGAGGCATGCTGAACGTTATTATTTAATATAAGACGACACCCCAACAACTTAGCTTCTATAACTAAACGAGGGCATGTGTCTTTCCCAATCGGTAAAAAAATTAATCCTTCAGATTCAAATAGCAGCCTCAACATCTCATATCGCTTTAGATTTGATACAAGCCTGTACTTTAAATTATTTTTCTTAGCCAAATCTATGCAGCCGGCCGTATTTTTTATTGGGAATTGCGAATTTAATATAATATATTCGTTTGTTTTTTCTCTACTTATCTTATTTAATTCCCTCATAAAAAGCATATCTCTTTCGGAGAATGTGGATGTCAGCACTTCGCTATTGTTATGGGCTTTAAGAAAATCAAACTTTTCTTCATATGTGTGCTTCTGCTCTTCACTCATCCACCACAACAAAGAAGACTTATAGAAGAATAATCCCACCTCTTTGCCATGGCGATGTTCGTGACAATCGCACTCTTTTCCTGTTGCCAATTCGTGTATTTCTGCAGAGCGAAAAGAACAATACTTATAGTCATATTCGAAAACAGAATATTTTATATTCTTTTTGATAAAAGAAATCATCAGTTCTCTTGGAAATTCATAGAAATTTCCAAATATCCAAAAATCATTGCGATATTTTTCAATAAAATCTTTGTTAATTTTAGAACTTTGTATTCTCACCACATCATCAGGGGCGACCTCTAATATAGATTCTAGAGATAATTCGGCGCCCCCCTGAAAAAGATCAGAAAACGCATCTGATACTGCAATGAGTCTTTTCTTTGGCATTATTTATAGTAAATCTCCTAGCAAGTTGTCAAAATCTTCATCACTTAAAATATCTACATTCTCTGAAGTGTGCTCTTTTAGACAGTCATTAAATGCCTTATACTGCTTTTCTTCACTGAAATTTTTTAATACCCATTTCTGAAGATCTTTGGCCTGCTTTTTAAATCTACTATGGTCTTTATAAATCTCTCTTAATTTCATTTTATAAGACCCGGGTTGTGCATATGCCCACATTGAGCCCTTTTCTAAAACACCATCCCAAACAGCATGCTCAGGTATTGGCTGTAATTCATAAGCCACTCTTCCAAAGTGGGCTTTCATTTTTTCTTTACCGGTTTTCTCATCTTTTTTCTTATCTTTTTTGGGTGCAAAAAGAAAATCTACATGCCCGCTCCATTCAGGGGCGATTATTGGAAGTCCTGAATATGCAGCCTCAAATAACGGTAACCCAAAACCCTCTCCGTGGGTTAAGGAAACTAAAGCTTTAATTTTTGGATGTTTATACAAAGAGTGCATTTCTTCATCCGACATATCTCCATGTAAAAGATATATTTTGCATTGCCTATTTTCGTACTGTTTCAAAAAGTTTGTAATTGTTTTCATCGTATGTTCACGATCAATAATTGAATTACCCTTTGTAAAGGCTTTTACAACTAAACCAACATCCGGATTGTCAATAAATTCCTCAACAAACCACTTAATAGTGTTAGGTAAGTTTTTTCTTGGGCCCCACTGAGCTACTGTTAAGAAATTAAAATCAGTCTTTAGATCTAAATTTACATTAACATTTTCATATTGTTTTACTGGATAATGTACAACCTCTACATCTTTTTGGCATCTTAGTTCGACGCGTCGTCCTGTATTTTTATCTACGCCATCATACGTAGTTTTTAAAAACACTTGTTTAGAGTGTTCCGATACCGTAATCACCTTATCCATATGATTAACTTTTTCAAGCCAAATCGGAGACACTCTAGTTGTTTCGATTCCAGCAGTTACACCAATATTAATTGGCGCCATTTGCTGCCATTCATTTGGAATTGTGACCTGTATACTAATATCGTATTGGGGACGTCCCTGCGATTGATGGTGATACGCGGCCGTTTTTTGAATTAAGCTGTCTAGCCAACGACGTTCATCATTATCTTCGTGTATCCAACCACACTGACCCCATGGTACCGGCAACACATGTATGTCATATATATCTTCAACTGTTCTGAGAGCCCTTAAAACAAATCTTCCATGTTCTCCGTAACCAGATCGAGTCAAAACTGGCGCTCTTACTATTATTTTTTGTTTCATTATAGCTCCTCTAATTCCCAAGTAGTGTAGCCATGGCGAGTTTCCCAAGAGCCCATTTCTTCATGTATTGTAGTTAATGTTTTTTCCCATGAACTACAATAGTTTTCGAAATTATAATTTTTTACAACGTGGGCGCGACCTAATTTTCCCATTTTTTCTCTTTTTTTCCTCGGCATTTCATACATTTTTAACATAGCATTGATACAATCTTCTCCTGATATACGATCTTCGTAGATCCATGGAATATCTTGAGAGCCAATAATTGCCCTTGAAGCCGGTTTAATACCAATCCCAAACCAATTTTTTCCATCTGTAACTTGCTCTTGAAGGCCACCGGTCATATTAACAATAATGGGAGTTTCACAAGATAAAGATTCAAGCGTGGCCAGTCCAAAACCCTCTGCATCAGCAATATTAATAGTACAGTCACACATATTATACATCAAAGATAGTACCATTGGCTCGACCTTTTGTTGAGAAAATAATACTTCTCCACTTGTCAAGCCCAATTCTGTGACTATGGCGTCCAGGTCTTGGCCATGTTGATCTTTGACATCAGTGTGCATAATCAATGATGCTTTGTCGTGTCCAACTTTATCTAAAAATTCTTTAAACCAAAAAATTAAAGAGCCGCTCTGTTTTCTTCTAGCATTTCTATTATTCCAGAAAAATAAAAATTTATTTTCATCATAGCTATCTCCGAAAGACTTTCCAAAAGAATTTTTTGCAAAATTCGTAATATCTTCTACAGGGTGTTTTGAAAATATTTCTGAATCAACTGCATGTGGTAGATACATAGATCTTACATTTGGAGAAACATTTTTAACAACATCATCAGTTACTTTTGAAATGGTTGCAATAAAATCATTTGATTCATAATATTTTTTATTGTACATTGGATAGGGTCGATTGTCCCAAACATGGTAATAAACCATTGGTACCAAGGGGCGAATCTCATTTTCCATTTGCCATAACCAGCCGAAGAATCTAGGATCAGTCATAAACCAAAGAATATCTGGTCTTTCTTGTCTCAAGATAGAACGAAGTAGATCCGGGTTTCCATACCCATCAACCGGCAATGTTATCCAATCTTCTCCATACTCCTCCGTTTTAAGGGGTTGATAGGTCTGATGTTTCATTGCCCCGCCAAGACTAAAAAATTTAAACTTTCCAGTCTTTAACATTGCCTCAATCATATATTTAGTTTGTGTGCCGACTCCGGATGGAGCAAAAGGCATATCACTAATTGTTAAAACCTTAATCTTTTTTTGTGTTTCCAAGCTAATTCCTCACTTACAATGTTTTGTATTATAAAAGTCGCACGTTCCATATCTACCATGACAAAACAAACGATTTTTAATATGCTTCTTGTGGGATATATTATAAAGGGCTTTATTTAATATTTTAAGAGCATTTTCAGTTTTTTTATTTCCACTAGTGACTCTGAATAATTCCACATTGTTTGTTTTAGCCGTTCTTTTAATGAGCGCAAAATGAGTTTCTAAATTTGTAGGTTCGATTTTGTGTTTGATGGCAAAAAAATGTTTGTATAAAGTTAATTGATATGTTGTCATTTTTTCAGATTTTCTTCTAGTATCCCATCCCCACGAACATGTTTTCCAATCAATAACATGATGTTTTCCATCGGGAGTTTTAACAACTAAATCCACAAATCCTTTAAAATTGTATCCATCATAATCCTCAATTGGTTCAAACAGCTTCTCCTCAACAGAAACAAGCGTATAAGTGCCAAAATAATCTTTTAAAGCAGGAAGAATATAATCCACCAACATTATACCCTGTGAACGCATATCAGTGACTAGTTTTTTATTCAACCCTAAAGTCTCTGGAAGCTCTTTTAGTTCTTTAAGGAACTGTTCCTGAAAATATTCTTTTGGATTAGAAATATTATTTTCAACTAGCTGTTCACATGTAGAGTGCATTGCACTTCCGAAAGCAGTGTGTTCATTTCCCTTAAAACCATCGATCTTATCTAAATAAACTAGTTTATGTTTCCATGGACACTCAGCCCATAACTTCATTTCTGAAAAAGAGATGTGAGACAACTTATACCTCTTTTGTTGTTCTAGTGGTCGTTTTAGAGGACTGCGACTTACTATTTCCTGGTGCAGTAGCTTCTCTAGGTGTTCTTGACTTGGGAGCTGCTTTCTTCGTCGGCGCCTTTGACTTTGTAAGAGGTTTTGTTTTCTTAACCTTGAGGTACCACGTTGCCTCTGCATCTTCAGCTTTTCTAAAATTACTAACCGAATCAGGGCCACTAACAGCTTCTACTTTAAAATCTTTATATTTCTTTTCAAACTCTTTTACAATAATGTGTTTTTTGATTATTATTTTTTTTTGAGGGCGTAAACCATCCCAAAATAAACTTTTTTTAATCACCACATTTAACTGATCTAAAAACTCAATATGCATTTCTGTATTCTCCTTCATTGTTATAACTCATTTCATATTCTTCCATTATGTTATTAATTTTATTATATAATACCGGACTTATATTCTTTAAGTATTTTTTATCTCTAAGAAAATAATTTTCAAAGCCATTAGCAAAATATTCATTAATGCTGGTCACCGCATAAGGAGAATAAAATAATCCCATTATAAGGCTCTCTAAAAGAGGATATCCAACAACATTGTACAAATAATAATCAAAATGTTTATCATATTCTGGATCATTAAACTTGTCCTCTGAAGGCTCATACCCTTCCTGATCTAAGAGATTATAAAGGGTACGACGCTTCGAAAGGAATTCATCTTTTAAAGCATCATCAAAATAAATATCTTTGCCATAATTTTCTTCTACAGCGTGAGCAATTTCATGTACAATATCATCAATCATATCATTTTCGTTTTCTTGCTCATTTGTCACGTACAACGCCCCATCTTTATATTTTGCGTTAAAAGGCGTCTTACTATCATTAAAAGCTTTAAAACTTCCCACGTATATTGCATCGATATTATTCACGAGCCATTTAGGAACAAGGCCCTCAATAGTATCTAACACATATTGAAGATCAAAGTGATAAGGAAGCTGATCCTTCAAAAAAACTAATTTATCACCGTATACAAGGCGTTCTTTACTACTCTTTTTGGCGGCAGTACTGCTCTCAACAATATATTCTTTCATTTTAAAGAAGCCCTTCACTCTTCATCATTTTTTCACCTTCATCAAAATCATAAATTGCCTGTTGGTATCCACGAATAAAGTTCTCTTCAGCAACAGCTAAAAGAAATTCTGGAAACTCTTTTGCTACTGTCTTAATAATCATCTCAACATTAACTTCATCATTTTCAGGGTTCAATTGATTACCAACATAATCAACGAGCCACTCTTTTAATTCATTTGACTTCTCGACTGGCTTAAGAAGGTCCGGATTTTCATCAATACTCATTTATTTCTCCATTAAAATTTTAAAATCTTTTCGATATTTCCAAAGCAACGCTACATAAAAAACTGTTATCAAGCTAGGTACGATCATAGATTCAACACTCAAATCAAGGAACAAATGGAATAAAATAATATTAATAATTATTGGTGCTAATGCGACGAGTGATAATTTAACACATCGGTTAATAATAAGTGCAAAGCCGCAAAGCACTTCTACGCCCTTCAAAAGAGGAAAAAAATAAGGAGCTGCTGATAGCCCATATAGAAACTCGTGAGATTCCGGCAGAGGAGTGGGACTCGAAAAGAAATTAAAAAACCCACTTAACCCATAAACGAAAAATATTAAACCGAGACAAATCTCAGTAACATTCTCACTAATTGTTTCTAATATTTTATATAATCTTACTTTCATGACACAATCTCCCTTCATAGTATAACATTATAATTTATTTGTCAACATATTTTAAAGGATTTTTGCTGCGAGGGTTGCAACCTTTGATCGTTCGCCTTTAACTAATGTTACATGGCCTGATATATCATGTGCTTTAAATTTTTCCACCGCATATGCTAAACCATTAGATGTTTCATCCACATACACATTATCAATTTGGTCGATATCTCCAGTTAAAACAACTTTTGTGTTTTCTCCGACTCTAGTAATAATAGTTTTTAATTCATGAGCTGTCAAATTTTGCGCCTCATCAATAATGATATATGCATCAGATATCGAACGCCCCCTTATATAAGTTAAGGCTTCAATTTCAATCGTCCCTTGCGCCAGGTACATTGATAATGTTTCTTTATCGTTGGCCATCAAATATCTCAAGTTATCTTGGATGGGGGCCAACCATGGCGTCATTTTCTCTTCCATGGTCCCAGGCAAATAGCCTATATCTTTTCCCAGCGGCTGAATTGGTCTAGATACAATTAATCTTTTATAAATTGTCCTTTTGTCGCCTTCAACCACTTGCGCCAAGCCGGAAGCTATCGCCAAGAGTGTTTTGCCGCTACCAGCTTTGCCAACCAATGTGACAACTTTCACATTTGGATCCATTAACAGATCTAGACAGAAATTTTGTTCTTTATTTCTTGGTTTAACGCCCCAAATTCCTTTTTTAAATTCTCCATTGATTCTTTTAAGTGGTTTTGAATAATCATAAAATCGGGCTAAAGCTGTTTTTTTATCATTTGCACTAGAAACCAACAAAATAAAATGATTTTGAAAAAGCCTAATGTCTTCCTTTTCTAAATAAATTTTTTCACCTGCATAAAATTGATCAATTACTTGGTCATCTACTAAATGTGTTTTATATCCGCTATATAAATTTTCTGTATTTTTGACAACTTGGCCCATAACATAATCTTCAGTTGGAAGGCCCAGTGCATCGCATTTGACTCTCATGTTTATATCTCTAGAGACAACAATAACTTTTCTTTTTGTATTTTTATTTTTTTGTTCCAGGGCGACAGCGATAATTTCATTATCCGCGATAGACATATCAAGAGGGCTAGTTTCTGGAGATGTGACAAAAAGAATTCCTTTTCCCTTTGCAATACGAACTCCAGAGTGTAAAGACCCCTTGTCTCTTAGCGAATCTAGATTTCGTATAAAACTCCTAGCATTTGTTCCTACCCCATCTTGACGCTTTTTATGTTTGTCCACCTCCTCCAACACCTTGAAAGGTACAATTATATCATTATTCTGAAAAGAGGTTAATGCACGTGCGTCTGTTAAGTAAACACTAGTATCTAATATATAAGTTTTTTTTGCCATGTAATTCCGGAACTTGTATTATATACACAATAAATAGTATTAATCAAGGCAATATCAAAAAGAACTTCTGTTTTGCGCCTCGCCTTAATAGTTATTAATGGAGGGTATGTGAAAATGAAAAAGTTACTAATGCTAGTTATTTTATTTTCTTTAATGTTTCCAACTGTTTCGAACGCAGGCATTGTATATTGTGATAAAGAGTGTTTCCAATTAAAAGATTCTCAGATAACAACTATTAAGGGCCTCTTATATGAAGTAGCGGAAAGTCAAAATAAAAAAACAAAAAAAACTTTCTTGCCACATGTGGCCGAAACAATTGTTTGGATGGATAAAAAACACAAAGAAGAAAAGGTATATAAATTAGAAGATTTAAAAAAAGACGATAAGGCAAATTTAATCAATACATCAATAAGTTTTATTCGCGATGTGCTTTATGGAAGAACAAAATTTAATCCGCGTGTGGTTTTATATTACTGGAGTATAATTGGTGAAAAGGTTAATGCCGAATATAAAGAAAAGATAGTTGATAAAAAGACTGTTATAGAATATAAGCTGGAGTTGCGCAAATGAACTTAATAAAAAAATTATTAACCATGGTTGCAGCTTTATTTATATTATCAACATGTACATCTTTCAATTCAAATATTCCACTGGGTTATAACTATAACACAGAAAGAACTGTTGAAAATTTACCAAGAGATTCATTTTTATTCGTTATGGTTGAAGAATATTACGAACACTGTTATTCATCTGCGCTTAATGATGAAAAAGAATGTGTTGTCTTTAAAAACACAGGAATATTCAGTGGATCTGCTTTCGTGGTATACAATACACCCAACGGAAGTTTGGTGGTTACGGCCGACCATATATGTCAAACGTCTAGCCCGAGTATGAAGCAAAAAATGACTTTAACAACTCTAAATGGTAAAACATATAGAGCTAAAATTTTAGAAAGAGACTCTAAAAGGCAAAATGATGTATGTATGGTATATGCAAAAAGTCTAAAAAAGCCACCAGTTAAATTAGCTCTTAGTGAGCCTAAGCCAGGAGCAAAACTTTTTAATATTGCTGCGCCTGCAGGTATTTTTAATATTAATATGGTCCCTATATTAGAGGGTCGTTATAATGGACTATCTTTTACTGGAAGTGCAATATATTCAATTCCAGCCGCAGGTGGATCTTCTGGATCAATGGTACTTAATTATAACTTTGAACTAGTTGGCTTGATTCATTCGCTCCACGTAAGATTCCCCACCGTAACGGTTGGTCCATCATATGTAGTTTTAAGTAAATTTGTGAGAGAAGGGATCAAAAAGCACTCTAATCTATAACTAAAGATCTGCGTTAAAAAGATTAGATTTTGCTTTTTGTTTCTTTCGCTTCTTTTTATTGTTTTCGCCCTTCTTGAGATCTGCATTAGATTTTTCTAAATCTCTTTCAGGATCTGGAGCGTTCCAAGCTTTAACTTTAAAGCCACCACTTAATCGCCGTACTTTGACCATGGTGTATATCTCAGCCAGCTCTTTTCTTTTTTTATCAGCCTCAGAAAACGTTTGAAAGCTAGCAACTGTTTTCCAAACTTTGGTACTCTTTTCGTTTGACATTATTAATCCTTTAGTGAATGTGGTGGAGGCGTGGGGAGTCATATGACGACCAAATCGTCAAATGTTATCTTGGCTCTTTTGGATCAATAAGAACGATGGGCTCTTTTGGATTCCATGTTTCACCAACCTCAAAACCAGCATCTTCAAACATCGAAGTAATTTCGTGACTCATTCGTAACCCGGCAAGAGATGCTAATTCAGACATAGCATATTCGGAGTGAAATACCTTATATTCCCCGGGGAGTTCCGGATCGTGCTGTATGTTAAGTGTAAAATTATCTCTGGTAACGTTGGGGAGGCTGTATACAATATCTTCGATCTTTTGGATATTGGGATCTTTGTCTCTCTCAGCTGTGCCCTGTGTGGCAGCAGCTTGAGCAACTGCTAAAACATCTTCAACGTCAGTATCACCATCGCTGTCGATATCTGTATCTTCTTCTTTTATAAACTTTCTCCAATTTTCAAATAAGAGTTTCATTTTTGTATCTCCTTCTCCTTAGATTTCACATTAATAAATAGTAAGAAGCTGGCCAATCTGCCGGAAATCACAAGTTTATCCCAATTGGCTCCAAGTGTCAACCTTTTTAGTACTAGTTACTGCTTCACAAAACAATCTTACTTCATTATCTGAAAAAATATGCCGGCAGTAATTTGCCATTATGTTGGTGGAGGCGCCGGGAGTCGAACCCGGGTCCGAAAAGAATTAATATTACCGTCATTCACAAGAATAGATGCTTAACCGCCCAAACATCAACCACCTGTTACCAGGGTTTTCCATTTTACCATCTTAAGGCCATGGCTGCCAAAAAGTATATAGTTAACTACAATACTTAAGTCCCCTTATTTTTAAAATAAAGATATTCGCCCGTGTAATAAATTACATAAACTAGGTTATTTGAACCCTTAAAAACTAGCAGATGATATCGTATATGCCACCGAATTAACTTTTTTTATAAAGCGTTAATAACTCCAGACTATGCAGCTAAGGCGTAGTCAAACTCCACATTATTGTTGGCGTTTAAATTTTGAGTATTTTTATTGTGCTACTCACACAATCTTGCACGCTAATATCTCAACCCTCCGTCTAGACCAGTTCGCCCCCATATCAAAGATCCACAACATTATTATATAATATTGATTAATAATTATTCATTATTTTCTTCAAAAAAACTTTCTGTATTATATTTTTTTAATAGATGCCTGAAATCATTTGGTAATAATCCTAAAAATCTTGCACCTTCTCTTTTAGACCTAGTACTAGAAAGAGCCACTTTGAGCACAGCGTCCTGTACAATCTCTCTAATAGAATACCAGATTGGTATACCAAAACATTTTCCACCAAACGGTTTTGTTGCTAGCTCTAATTTAAGAGCAATAACATCCTCTAGAGAAAGAGCGTTCAACATTAATTCGAACTCTTCTGAAGAAAGATCACTTTTTCTTAACTTCCTAGAGACACTGTAGTGAGCGTTTTTCCCTGAAAGTCTCTTTTTCTTTTTCCAAGACATCTTAAATTTAATTCTCAAATATGTTACAATATTTTATGTAATTATTTAATTACTAATTAAGATTAAAATAAATTAATTTATATGTTGTATATTATTTCACTTATAATTGCAGCTGTGTCTTCTTCTGTTTTTGTTTCAGAAGGAGGGTAATCTGGGCTAGGTGGTTCTTCTTTTATGTTATCAGTCATCTCACCTTCAAATTTATCAAAATATAATTTAAGATTTGTAAGCCCCCACTCTTTAAAAGCTGCAGCGTCTTCCGGAGCAATAAGGCCTTCGTAGGCTGTTACGATTTGCTGTTGCACTTGATTCAATGCTAGCTCAGAAGCGTCAGCTCCTTGTTTTACGTAAGGATCATCAGAGTCTAATTTAACAAACGTGCTTTTTTCTTCTTCGGCGTCTTTTTGGGCTGCCTCAATATCTTGAGGCCTGGATGGTAGAAATTTTTCCGCATCCGCTGGAGCATTAATAACGTCATCTTGTTCTATTTCCACTTCAAAATCAGCCTCATTCAACTGTGGCTTCGGAGCGTTCCTGTTAGCATCAATCGGATTCAACAGATTTAAGAAATTAGTTAAAAAGTGGTATCTAAAAGACTCCCTTTCTTTGCTACTAGAAGACAAATTTGTATAAGGATCTTCAATTTGAACAATGATTCTTTTAAGGAGCGCGTCTAGTACATTAATTCCGGTATTTTTATGAATAACCTTATCAGCAACTGCAGTTTTTCTAGAGACTTCAGATATAAGATGACGAATAACTTTCCTTAGCCTTTTTTCCTCTAGATGTTCTTGTTTTTTTCTTCTTTCTTGTACAATACAAATACCTTCGCGAATTAATAATCTGAGTTGCTGTTCTTGCTGATTCATTCTGTTATGACTCCCATTGATTTATATAAATAGTCTTCAATCTCTCTAATTAACCCCTCTTCTTTATCATCTCGTTTTCCGGCATAACCTTCTACTGCGCCGGCGCCCATAGCTGATATTTCTTCCAATTCTTCATCTTCCGGTATACCAGAGCATTCATAAGCTACTTTCGGTACCGACGCAATTGGCGGCCCGAACATTCCCACTGGATCTACTTCATTAAGTGTTTCTTCAATTAGCCCAAGAAAGATACCC
>Ga0098035_1000913_pt1 | contig 14580 bp, 13 predicted proteins | sample 3_EtaG_FD_75046 | JGI IMG/M metagenome (GOLD analysis project Ga0098035, IMG submission 75046) | Marine viral communities from the Subarctic Pacific Ocean - 3_ETSP_OMZ_AT15126 metaG | ecosystem: Environmental > Aquatic > Marine > Oceanic | place: Pacific Ocean | collected 2015-01-07
ATGAGCATATCCTTCGCCTTCTCCAGATTTTCGTTCCGGTCCACCCAGGAATACGCAAGATAGTTGAGGACTTGCGGATGATCAGGCTGCAGCTCCAGCGATTTTAACAGATCTGCTTCCGCAAGCGGCCATTTCTTCGATTGTTCGTAGGCAATTCCGCGTGCATAGAAAAGCGACCAGTGACGTTCGTGAAATTCGGGCAGTCGTTCAATTGCGCGGCCATAGTTGCGCGCGGCCTCATCCCAGTTTTTAGAATCCCGTCCGACATCGGCAAGGACGACCAGCGCCTCGATATCTTCCGGGTAGCTGTTCGCAACGGCTTCAAGCCGCTCCTTTGCTTCTTCCGTACGGCCTAATCGATAAGCGACCCAGGCGGTGCGGATCTGGGCATTCTTGCCATAGGCGGAATTTGGGTTGATCTGACTGTAAAGATCAAATGCCTCCTGCCATTTATCACGATCTTCCGCGGTTTCCGCCAGCAGCATCCGTGCCATCGGGAAATCGGGCTTTAACTGAAGTGCAAAATAGATATAGGTCGCGGCGACACCAACCGCGCGTTCCTGACCTATGATGGACGCCGCGCTGTAGAGGGCTTCCGCCGCACCTTCAATTGGGTCTTTTGCGATTGGTGTGAGCGGCCGCCCGGCGTCAAGTTCAGCAAGTTCAAGACGGATTGTCGGGCTCAGCGGGAATCTTTCGATATAATCGTCAAAGAGCTTCTTGACGTCGTTCCGCCGGCCGGTGCGATCGAGATAAGACCCGTAGGCCTGCACCAGGCGGACCGCGCGGCCAGATGGTCCGGAGAGCGCCGCCTGATAGTTTTGATCGGCCAGCTTACGATCTCCGGAGACGTCACTCAGGAGGGCCGACTGATATTGCTTGAGCGCTTCGAAACCGTTGTATTTATCGAGCGCATTGAGCTCCGCGAACGCCCCGTCGACATTGCCCTGCCCAAGCTTTATCCAGGACATGAGCAACGGCTTCAACAGAACGTTAAATCCGTTCTCTGCCGTTTTCTCAAGGTTGCTCCGGGCTCCATCATAATCCTTCTGGTGAAGCGCATTTATTGCCAGAACCAGATAGGCAGTTGACCCATCTTCATCCTGTTCGATGACCTTCGGCGCCAGCGAGATTGCGCGTTTCAAATCCCCTTTCGAAAGCGCCGCCTGCAAAGCGATATTCAGGAGGACGCCGTCATCACTGCGTACACGCAACGCGTCTTCGAAATATTCAAGGGCGGCGGATGCGTCCTGCTCTCGGAGAGCCTCACGACCCGCCAGATACTCGCCCAAATAGGATGAAGGAAACATTTCCGCCGTACCGCCCGCATCCTGAAATGAATCAGGCAGGGCATGCCGTTCGCTGGAAGCACTGTTTGCCGCGCATGCCCCCAGCGCTGCCGCCAGAATAAAGCCGCCCCAAACCAGTTTAAACTTGCTCACGCCTGCGCCTGCCATTTCCGTCAATTTACCTATCCGTTTTCGATCCGGCACTTGGTCCGCCGGGGAAGTCACATTCTTATAATATGTAGGGCGTCCCCGGCCCGCATGAAACAAATTTCCAGTAACCCAGTCTAACTTTTTACATATTGGGATAGTTTGGTCCGCCGCTACCTTCCGGAACAACCCAGTTGATATTCTGCGTTGGATCCTTGATATCGCAGGTTTTGCAGTGAACACAGTTCTGTGCATTTATCTGCAAACGCGGGTTGGACCCATCATCATCCGTCAGGAATTCATATACACCAGCTGGGCAGAAGCGTTGCTCCGGCCCAGCATATTCCGCATAATTCACTGAGACCGGGACATTGTCATCTTTCAACGTCAGGTGAATAGGCTGATCTTCTTCATGGTTGGTATTGGAAAGAAATACAGAAGACGGCTTATCGAATGTGTATACGCCATCATATTTGGGATATTCGATCTTCTTGCAATCCTTCGCTTTTTTCAGCGCCGAGTGGTCATCGTGATGCTTGAATGTCCAAGGCGTCTTGCCGCCAAGAAGTTTCAGATCCAGGCCCGTATAAAGAGTTCCGGCAAGCAATCCCCACTTGAAGGCCGGACGGCTGTTACGGACGCGATAAAGTTCATCATGGACCCATGAATCCTTGTAAAGTGCAGGATAGGTTTCCAGCACCTTGGCGGGTGCATCCGCATTCAGCTTCATTTCCGCGACGATGGCTTCCGCAGCCATCATGCCGGACTTCATGGCGGTATGGGATCCCTTGATTTTCGGTACATTCAGGAAACCGGCCGTGCAGCCAATCAACGCACCGCCCGGGAATACAAGTTCCGGCACCGACTGATAGCCACCCTCATTAATTGCGCGCGCACCGTAAGAAATGCGTTTGCCGCCTTTCAGCATTTCCTTCATCATCGGATGGGTTTTGAATTTCTGGAACTCATCATAGGGCGACAAATAGGGGTTTTGATAATCAAGGGCGACGACGAAGCCCACATAGGCCTGATTGTTTTCCAGATGATAGACGAAGGATCCGCCATAGGTATTGCGGTCGAGCGGCCAGCCAAAGCTGTGGAAGATCTGGCCTTCCTTATGCTGCTCCGGATCCAGTTCCCAAAGTTCCTTGATTCCGATACCAAAAGTCTGCGGATCGCAATTTTCACGCAGATTGAATTTGTCGAACAGTGTCTTGGTCAGAGAGCCCCGCACACCTTCCGCGAAGAGGGTATATTTGGCGTGCAGCTCCATCCCTGGCTCGTAGGAGCCTTTTTTCTCGCCATCGCGACCTACACCCATGTCACCTGTGGCAACGCCCTTTACGCTTCCATCCTCGTGATAGAGCACTTCCGCGGCAGCAAAGCCGGGATATACCTCGACTTCAAGCGCTTCGGCCTGCTCGGCAAGCCAGCGGCAAAGATTGCCAAGGCTGATAATATAGTTGCCATGATTGTGCAGTTGCTTCGGCAGCAGGAAATTCGGGAAGCGAAGCTCGCTCGACTCGGTCATGAAGAAGAATTTTTCGGACTTGACCGGCGTGTTGAGCGGTGCGCCCTTTTCCTTCCAGTCCGGAATCAGCTCATCGAGGGCACGGGTTTCAAACACATTACCCGAGAGTATATGTGCACCAATCTCCGAGCCTTTCTCAAGAACGCATACCGATATATCAATGCCGGCCTCGACACTGAGCTGGCGCAACTTTATTGCCGCAGATAGCCCAGCCGGGCCACCGCCGACAATAACAACATCAAACTCCATAGATTCGCGTTCCATTAAAAGCCTCTTCTTGTATTTCCGACTGATTGACAGCCGTTGTCTATCATTGAACCGGTGCCTTATGCTGAGGTGCACCGTTTACCCAAATCTGGCAGATTTATCCCCGACACTATATTTTTTTTGTATTGCGTCAATCCCGATTGCAATGGATTACGGCGGTTTCCGGCCATTTTAAATGAAGAACCCAAAATAATAAATCGTCAATCGAGGCCGTATTACAGAATCCCGCGCATATGTATTTCGTCGAGTAGTTTTCTTCGGGGCCAAAAAACTTTTGTCGACTTACTTCTCGAACGGGAAAAAGGGCTGCTATGATACGGCATGCAATCGGAAACTGACATGGCGGCACTGGTCCGCTTCTATCTCGACGCGGGTGTGACAGAGACTATTGGCGAAGAACCTGTCAATCGCTTTCATCTTGCCGCGCAACAACCAGCACAGGCCGCGAATGCACCGGCACGCCCAACGCCGGCGGCAAAACCAACCCATCAAAACCCTGCCGCCCCCGCCATACCGGTCCCATCCCTGGCCGAGGGGGTTCGCAAGGCTCAGGAGATTGTCAGCAGCTGCGCCAATATTGACGCCCTTCGCGACGCCCTTGAAAAATTTGAGCATTGCTCTTTGAAAAAACTCGCAAGCCATACCGTCTTTGCCGAGGGATCGCCCGGCGCAAAGCTGATGATCATTGACCGGCAGCCGTCGAGTGATGAAGATCGGAGCGGCTCCCCCTTCTCCGGAGCAGCGGGGCAATTACTCAACAAGATGCTGGCTGCCATCGGCCTTGAACGCCACGACGTCTATCTCGCGAGTGCGATTCCCTGGCGGCCACCGGGAGGACGGGCCCCCACGGAGGAAGAACGTGCCCTTTGCCTCCCTTTTGTCCTTCGCCATATAGAGCTGGCCAATCCCGCATGTATTATGGCCTGCGGGGAAGCGGCGGGTTATCTGCTGGACCAGAAAGCAGGGATCAATAGGCTACTCGGCAAATGGAATGATTTGCAAATTGGCGCTGTTCACGCAAGAATGTTGCCGATTTTTCATCCGGCCTTTCTGATTGACCAACCGGTGTCAAAAAAGCTTGCCTGGGCGGACCTGCTTAGTCTGAAGGCGGAACTTGAACAAGAACGATAACCTTTTCCTAACGGGTTGAATTTACCCTGTAGGTCACTTTTTATATTTTGTTGTCTGGTCTATGAAGCATTTCTCCAGATTGATCGCCGTGACGGCGCTGCTGATATCCGCCCTCATGGTGACAAGTTTGCCTGTCTTGGCGCGTGACGTTCCGGCCGTGCTTTCACAGGCAGACGCGGATCGATACCGCGAAATATTCGCCCTGCAAGCTGCAGGGCAATGGAAGAAAGCCGACAAGCTGATAAAGGCCCTCTCGGACAATATTCTACTCGGTCATGTCAGATTCCAGCGCTATATGCACCCGACAAAATATCGGGCAAGCTATGAGGAACTTCATCTTTGGATGAAGGCCTATTATGATCACCCGGACGCGCATCGCCTCTATAATCTGGCCAAAAGCCGACGGGTCAAGGGTTGGAAACCCCTCCCGGAACCACTTTACGGTCGTTATCTGGGAGGAACAGGCCCCGGCCAGCCCGTCTTCCTGTCCCGCTATTATAAAAGTAATCGTAAAAGATCTGCCCAAACACGCAAAGACGTTGCTCATGCCAAGCGGGTCGTAAAGCAGTATCTTTACAAAGATCAACCAACGAACGCGGCGCAATATCTTCATCAGAAAAAAATCTTGAAGTTGCTCGATCAGGTTGAACTTGATCAGATTCGGGAAAAAATCGCGAAAAGCTATTTTCTATATGCGCACGATGAAAAGGCGATTGAGTTCGCTGAAGCGGCGCTTAAAAATTCGCGCAAATATGTCCCGCTTGCGGATTGGACCGCAGGACTTGCTGCCTGGCGATTGGGTCGAATTGATAAAGCCGCCAGGCATTTTGCGGCATTGGCAGAAGTCAGCCGGATATCGGACTGGAATTACACAGCTGCCAACTGGTGGGCCTCACGCGCCTATCTAAAACTCGGCGAACCGGAAAAGGCATATACCTTCCTCGAACGGACGGCACGGCAACCCCGCACATTCTATGGACTGCTTGCACTGCGCCAACTCGGTGTCGAAAAGCCCTTTAGCTGGAGCTTGCCGACGCTGACTTCGGAGCAAATCTCCTGGTTGATGAAGATTCCCTCTGCCAAACGTGCCGTCGCTCTCAGTGAGATTGGACAATATGACCTGGCCGCACAGGAGTTGCGCGCTGCCTTTCCCAGTGCAAATGACAAGCTCTCTCCACTTTTACTCGCCCTATCCGAACAAATCGGAGCCCCGTCCGTCGCCATGCGAATTGGTCTTTTTCTGTGGGAAAATGAAGATGAACCGTGGGATGCGGCAATATACCCGCTGCCGAAATGGCACCCGAAAGACGGATTTAAGGTAGATCGCGCCCTGCTCTATGCATTTATGCGCCAGGAATCCGGCTTTTACCCGCTGGCACGAAGCGGCGCCGGGGCGAAGGGCTTGATGCAGATCATGCCTTCTACGGCAAGCTATCTTTCGGGCGACCGATCTCTCCGCAATAGGAGCAACAAGAAGCTTTTCGATCCTGCCTATAACCTTGAACTCGGCCAGAAATATCTCACCTATCTGATGAACTACAAGGACGTGGATACAAACCTGTTTCATTTAACAGCCGCCTACAATGGCGGGCCCGGAAATCTGAAAAAATGGAAATCAGAAACAAAGAACAGCGAAGATCCCCTCTTTTTTATTGAAGCGATGCCCAGCAAGGAAACCCGGAATTTCATCAAAAGGGTTTTGACTAATTTCTGGATATACCGCCATCGTATGGGGCAAGACCTTCCCGCGCTGGATCAGATTGCCCGCGGTGAATGGCCAGAGTATCAACCACTGGATCAATGGGAAAGCGAGATAGCCGACAATGCCCGGAATTGATACATCCCGTCCCTTTATAGCGGTGCGCATTGCCGTGCTAACAGTATCCGACAGCCGGGGGATGGCAGAAGACAAGTCAGGCCAGACCCTAGTGGAGCGGCTGGAAGCAGCGGGGCATATACTCTCGGATAGACAGATCGTTCGAGACGAAATTGCCGACATTCAGCAGGTCGTCACGCACTGGATCGACGACGAAAATGTCGACGTTGTTATTTCCACCGGCGGAACCGGTGTGACTGGCCGTGACGTGACCCCGGAAGCGTTTGGCGCGCTTTATGAAAAGGAAATCCCGGGTTTCGGAGAGATCTTTCGGATGTTGAGCTATCAGAAAATAGGCACGTCCACTATCCAGTCCCGGGCTAGCGCCGGAGTCGCCCGCGGCACCTATCTTTTCGCGCTTCCCGGTTCAACCGGTGCCGTGAAGGACGCATGGGACGATATCCTTGTCCATCAACTGGACTATAGATTTATGCCCTGTAATTTTGTCGAGCTATTCGACCGTCTGCAGGAGCATGAAAAAAGAACAAAAAGCTGACGCGATTGATCTGAAAATCGAATTTTCTACCTTAAGGCAACTCATTGTTAATTTTTTTGTCCGATAACGTGTTTCAGCACCTGCCCTGAAACGCGATCAAAAAACAACAATGAAACGCTTTTTTCTAACCTCACGATATCGCGGATTCGGCCGCAAAGACCGTCGCATTGAAATACCGAAACTCCACCTGACATTAGGAAACCGCGAATTTGCGACCTATGACTGGAGCCTTGGCGGATTTCGCATAGATGATTTCGCAGGCCGCCCGCCAGTTGGCGAGAAAATTTCAGTCCGACAAATCGCCTATGATGCGGAAAGGGCAGAGACCACCGACTCTGTCGCGGTGGTGACCAGAGTTCTGATTGGAAAGAGCCAGGTTGCCTTCAGTTTCAATAGACTGGATGATATCGCCTATAACTTTCTGGAAAAGGCGAGCATGCATAGGCTGACGCAGCTCGCAAAAGGCTAGCTGGCTGATTGGAGAGCAGCGCAGGACTCGAAAATGGAACGTTCTGCGCCACCCAATCTCTTCCTTCACTCAAACTGAAATCCAATGACCTTCCGGCGATAGACAGGACATTTCCACACTACTCCTGGTACGGCCTCTGTAGGTTAGGGTCTGCCGGTACTGTTTGCAGAGATTGCCATAGGCATCATATCCGTCCCGGAGGATGACAATAAATCCGGTCCCTCCTCCATCGCTCCATCTCGCGACGTGCCCCACCGGAGCATCCAGTGCAGAATAAACAGCATGATGGTGATGCTCGATCTGGCGCGATGTCAAATCGACTATGAAACGCATATTGACGAACGGCCAGTAGTATCCCCGGTAAGGGTGATAGCCATAATAGCGCGGCACATAAACCGGTTTTACATAGACATACGTTGGTCGATAAGCCTTATGATAGGGCTTCTTGTAATAGGACGCATGCTTTGGCGTCACATAAACAACTTTTGGTGCATGCTGCTTCGACGAAGGCCGCGCCTTGTGAACATGCTTTTTCTTCATATGTTGCGAATGAACATGCTTTTGCTTCGAGTGTTGTGAACCGTAAGTAATGTTACGCCCAACATTCGGTTTTTGATGATGGCCACTACCATATACTGCAGCGTCGCGTCCTCTATCTCCCTTAGACGCAGCACTGTGCTTGTTGCCGTGCCAAGAGTCAGCCTGCGCCGTTGAAAAGCCCCCCAACAATATTGTCCCAAGCAAGAGAATACCGAGTTTTTGCATCTGCTTCCTCCTTCATCATTGCCGACATATTTGTTTAACGTCTGACCTGTCGAATTCCGTTGCTGTTTTTTTGCTTACTATGTTCTTGTTTTGTTCTATTTAATTAGGTAATATAACTATATGCAGGATACTCATATCATACCATTTGATAAAAGCAGGCGCCATGGACGTGGCGCCACCACCAATCCGGACGGCCGGTTTGAGACTGCTGAACGTGACTTCATCGATGACGGTTGGGGAACCGCTGAACAGAATGATACAGACCGGCTAAAAACAACGGTGACGATGGAACGACCGAAATCCATTATTAGCCGGAATATGTCACCGGACCTTCCTTTTGACCGGTCGGTCAACGCCTACCGTGGTTGTGAGCATGGGTGTATCTATTGCTATGCCAGGCCAAGCCATGGCTATATGAACCTCTCCGCCGGCCTCGATTTTGAAAGCAAGCTGTTTGCCAAGCCGAACGCGGCGGAGCTGCTGGCGTCGGAGATTTCGCGCCCAGCCTATCAGTGCAAACCCATAGCCTTGGGTACGAATACAGACCCTTATCAGCCGATTGAGAAGAAACTTGGAATAACAAGAGAGATTATCGAGCTACTGGCCGAGACTCGGCATCCGTTTACGATAACCACCAAATCAGACCTTGTCTTGCGTGATCTCGACCTGCTCGCTCCGCTTGCAAAGGATAACCTTGTGTCCGTTGGCATATCGGTGACCACACTCGAAAAAAAACTCGCACGCATAATGGAGCCAAGGGCAAGCGCCCCTCATAAACGTCTTGAAGCGATCGAGACTTTAAGCAGGGCGGGCGTACGGACCTCGGTGCTAGCCTCTCCCATGATTCCAGGCCTTAACGATCATGAACTTGAACGCATATTAATGGAAGCCAGGGCAATGGGCGCGAGAAGCGCAGTTTATCTTCTGTTACGGTTGCCAAGAGATGTAGCGGGTCTGTTTGAGAACTGGCTCCTGGAAAATTTTCCGGACAGGGCCGCGAAAGTGATGAAGCTCGTGCGCTCAACGCGGGACGGGAAGGATTATGACGCGGAATTCGGTAAACGCATGGTTGGAACAGGACCCTATGCGGCACTCATCAATAAAAGATTTCGTCTTGCCTGCCAGCAACTTGATTTTGAGGGCAGCAGATACGATCTTGCAACGGATCTTTTTTTGAAACCAGGTCGTGACACGCGACAAATGGATTTATTTTAATCCGTGGCGCATGCTATTGATGGGGCATGACGCAGCTTCTCCCTCAATGTCCTGACTTGTCTTTGGAAATGCTTGAAACAGGATGCGTGGCGGGCGTCGATGAAGTCGGACGCGGCCCGTTCGCGGGGCCCGTGGTTGCCGCAGCTGTTATTCTGGACCGACGCACAATCCCGGACGGCATTCAGGACAGCAAGAAACTCTCCAAAGCGAAGCGTGAGGAGCTTTATAAGGCCATCCTCGCGACCGCGACAGTCGGCGTCGGAGAAGCCAGCGTACAGGAAATTGACGACCTCAACATCTTGCAGGCGAGCCTGCTGGCCATGCGCCGGGCAGTGAACGCTCTGTCAACACGCCCCGAAGTCGCCCTTGTCGATGGCAATAGAGACCCGGAACTGGGCCTGACAACGCGCCTGATCGTTAAAGGTGACGGTCGTTCTCTCTCCATTGCGGCTGCCTCAATTGTGGCAAAAGTGACACGAGACCGGAAAATGTGCGCCCTGGCAGAGGTCTATCCGCACTACGGATGGGAGAAAAATGCCGGATATGGCACAGCGGAACACCGCAAGGGATTGCGTGAGTTTGGCGTCACACCACAACATAGGCGAAGTTTTGCCCCCATCCGCGCGCTTATGGAGCATGATTAAGCGAAAGTTCAGAATTATTCTCTAACATACTGATTCAACAAAATATATTGACGTGGCGAATCGTCCGAATCAGTATATTCGCAGGTATTAATTACAGAATAATTTGAATGACCCAAAAACAGAAGCTCCCGCTTGACCGGATCTTAAAAGGTGACTGCATTGAATTGATGAACAGTCTTCCTGAGAACTCCGTGGATATGATCTTCGCGGACCCGCCCTACAATATGCAATTGTCTGGTGAGTTGCGTCGCCCTGACGACAGCTTCGTAGATGCTGTCACGGACCACTGGGACCAGTTCGACAGCTTCGAAGCCTATGATACCTTTACAAGAGCCTGGCTGGCTGCCGCGAAGCGCGTGTTGAAAGACAACGGTACTCTTTGGGTTATCGGTTCCTATCACAATATTTTCCGCGTTGGCGCAAGCCTGCAGGACCTCGGTTACTGGATTCTGAATGACGTCATCTGGCGGAAAACCAACCCGATGCCGAATTTTCGCGGCACGCGCTTTACCAATGCACATGAAACGCTGATTTGGTGCTCCAAAGGCCCAGAGGCGCGCAACCTTACCTTCAATTATGACGCGCTGAAGGTCATGAATGATGATGTACAGATGCGCTCTGATTGGCATTTACCGATTTGCAGCGGTGGGGAGAGGCTGAAAGTAGAGGGCGAGAAGGCCCATACAACGCAAAAGCCCGAATCCCTGCTCTATCGCATCTTAACGGCGGCGTCGAACCCCGGCGACGTCATTCTGGACCCGTTCTTCGGAACCGGCACCACTGGTGCCGTTGCCCGTAAACTCGGCCGCCACTTTATCGGACTTGAGCGGGAGGAGAAGTATATCTCCGTCGCCCTCGAACGGATCCGCAAGGTTCGCCAGCTCCCGGCAGACGATCTTGAGTTCACGCGCAGCAAGCGGCAGGAACCCCGCATTCCTTTTGGCTCGGTCGTCGAGAGAGGATTGTTGTCTGCAGGACAAATCTTGTTTGACTCGCGAAAACGGTATAAAGCAAAAGTACGGGCAGATGGTAGCCTAGTTGCCTCTGACGTAACCGGCTCGATCCATAAGGTCGGAGCTCAACTGCAGGGCGCCAGTAGTTGCAACGGCTGGACCTTCTGGCATTTTGATGCAGAAGGAAAGTCAGTCGCGATAGACGTGCTTCGCCAGCAGGTACGCGCAGAAATGAACTGAGGGGTCTTGCACCCCTCCTTACTGGAAAGGGATGCAATGAATAGACTTTCTCTCGCGATGATCTTGGCCAGCACCCTCACCGTCGCGGCCGCTCACCCGGCATTATCCTATGAAGAGTCTCGCTTTCTGGGGATAGACCGAAATGCGGATGGCTCTATTTCGATCGTAGAGACCGAAGCCTATCGTGAGCGTCTGTTCAAGGAGTACGACCTCAATTCCGACGGCAAGGTAGAGTATGAGGAATATGTTCAGGCGGAAGGTCTTCGCTCCGTCACAGCGCCGGCCCATTCGGAAGTTCCTGTTCCTGATGAATATCGGGAAATGGATGCCAATGGGGATACGATTGTCACATTGGACGAAATCAAGGCTGCGGGCGTTTCACGGTTCAATAAGCTCGACAAGAATGCCGACGGTAAAATAACGAAGGAAGAATTCGTCAGCCCTGGTCTTTAACAACGGCGCGCACGACTTTGGTCATCAGGGTCGGTAAAGCGAAGCTGCTAAAATTCTCCGGCTTCACCCACTGCCCACGGGGTATGACCGCTGCATCCAGCGCCCCGATCGTAATAACTACGGGCCGCAGTTCGAGATGGAAATGCGTGAAGGTATGACGCACGAGGGATTTCTCTGTGACGCCGTCCGCCCGCATTTGAAGCTCATCTGAGAAAAATCTTTTCATAGCAGCCTCAACCGCAATCTCCTCCTCTCGCCACTCAGTCGAGGGGAACTCCATCATGCCGCCAAGCAGCCCCTTTTCTTCGCGGCGGCGCAGCAGGACAAAGCCATCGGGTCTTTCCAGCCAGAACACCACGGCACGGCGCGTCGGTTTCACTTTTTTTGGCGCCTTCACCGGAAACCGTTCCATATCGCCGACCCTACGTGCAGCGCAGAATCTGGATACCGGACAAGCTGCACAACTTGGCGTTCGCGGTGTGCAAATCGTTGCCCCGATATCCATCAGCGCCTGCGCGTAATCTCCAGCGCGACTTTTCGGAGTCAACTCTGAGGCAAATGCCGTTATCTCTTTTTTAGCTGCTGGAAGCGGAGTATCGATACGATAGAGTCGGCTGATTATTCTCTCAATATTCCCGTCGACGACAACTTCGGCCCTGTCAAAGGCAATCGCCGAGATCGCAGCAGCCGTATAGGGCCCAACACCCGGAAGTGACAGCAACTCGTCGCGGTCCTTCGGGAATTTCCCGTCAAATTCCCTGGATATGGTGATCGCACATTTATGAAGATTGCGTGCCCGCGCGTAGTATCCAAGGCCGGCCCATGCCGTCAGGATATCATCCAGCGGGGCGTCGGCCATGTCATGGATTGTTGGCCAGAACGTCAGGAATTTATTGAAATAAGGACCGACGGTTACAACAGTCGTCTGTTGTAGCATGATCTCGCTCAACCAGACATGATACGGGTCCGCATGCTCACCGGGCCGACTTCGCCAAGGCAGCTCACGAGCATGCGCATCATACCAATTGAGGATCGCTGCGGAAAAAGACTTTTTTGATGACGTTAGTTGGCTCATATTAACTGCCAGTTATGGCGAAGTTTATATTCTGAGGCAATGTGAAGTTTTCGGGATAGAGAAGGAGCAAGGTGAGACAAGCAAAAGCAAGAGCTGGCCCACGTGCAATTGCCAGCCTGATAGGAAAGTCCTCCAGAGCGGCACTGGTCAAGCGCGGCTTTGCCCAAGCCGATATCCTGACCCATTGGTCCGCCATCGTTGGGCCGAATCTCGCCAATTATTCAAGCCCGGAAAAGCTCAACTATTCACGACAAAGCAATAAGGATGCAACGCTTCGCATCCGGGTCGCTCCCGGGTGGGCCCCGGAATTTCAGCATTTTGAACCCTTGGTGATAGAGCGCATAAACAGTTTCTTCGGTTATAAGGCTGTTTCCCGGCTGCAACTGATACAGGCACCGGTAAAGAAGCCGGAAACCAGGAAATCATCTCCCCCGCTCCCACTTACGGAATCCCAGAAAAACTGGATTGAAACGATCCTTTCTGATGTCTCCGAGCCTGAATTGAAAAAACGGCTTGAAAGTGTGGCCACCTCGATGCTGAGCGCACGCAACCGGACACAAAAGCGTGATGAGGCAGATGAGGCCGGTTAACTACTGCAAAATATTTAAATCCTAATTATGTTGCGATAGAACGCAGGAATCGTTTGAGGATTGAAGAATGAAAAGTTATACTGGCACCACATATAGTAGGAAAGACGATAAATTGACTATTTCTCGGCGACATTTTGTAGCAGCAGGCAGCGCCCTGCCTTTCGCGGCAACCACAGTTGCGGGCGTTTTCGCCCCGCGCGACGCGCAGGCCGCAAAGCCACAAATTCTTGAAAGCGACCATGTCCTCGGTTTTCCGGCAGCGCCTGTGACAATTATTGAATATGCGTCACTTACATGCGGCCATTGCGGCAATTTTCACAAGCACACATTTGGCGGCCTCAAGAAGAATTACATCGACACCGGGAAGGTGAAGTTTGTTTACCGTCATTTTCCGCTTGATCGCTTCGCCTTCATTGCCGCGATTCTTGCGGAATGTGCGGGGGATGACAGCAAATTTTTCGAAATGGTGGATGTCCTTTTTGAGCAGCAGGATAACTGGACGCGCCAGGAAGATCCTGCCCTCGCCCTAATTGAGCTTGGCTCACAGAACGGGGTAGCCCTCGAAGAATTCGTGAATTGCCTGACCAATCAGGAGTTGGTGGATGCGATTGCGTCCGAGAGCCTGATCGGCTCCTCCCAGTTTGGCGTCGATTCAACACCGACACTCTTTATTCAGGGCGAAAAATACGAACGCAGCAGAACTTTTGAGGCGTTGGACAGCTACCTGAAGACATTAACGTAGATTATCTGGCATGGAGAGGCTGTGAAGTTTTCGCATTTACGACTGTCGGGGTTTAAATCCTTTGTGGAGCCGACGGAACTTCTGATTAAAGACGGCCTCACCGGAATTGTTGGCCCAAATGGCTGCGGCAAATCAAATCTTGTCGAGGCCCTGACCTGGGTAATGGGAGAAACTTCCGCACGAAACCTGCGCGGCGGTGCCATGGATGACGTGATCTTTGCCGGCACGACGTCCCGCCCTCCACGCAACGCGGCGGAAGTCACGCTCGGTCTTGATAACCGGGAACGAACCGCCCCTGCTTCCTATAACGAATCAACGGAACTCGACGTCACCCGCAGGATCCGGCGCGACACCGGATCGGATTACCGTATCAATGGCAAGGTCGCCCGCGCTCGCGACGTACAATTGCTATTTGCCGACTTGGCAACTGGCGCTCACTCCACAGCAATTGTCAGTCAGGGGCGGGTCGGCGCCCTGATCAATGCCAAACCGAAGGAACGCCGTCACTTGCTGGAGGAGGCCGCCGGGATTTCCGGACTGCATTCCCGCCGACATGAAGCCGAGCTCCGCCTGAACTCTGCAGAAACGAATCTGGAACGTGTCGATGATGTGATTGAGCAGCTTGAAGTGCAGCTCGGCAATCTGAAACGTCAGGCACGTCAAGCCAACCGGCATCGCAATATATCCGGTCATATTC